>ERZ1034915.180-NODE-180-length-42376-cov-17.528272_pt1 | contig 42376 bp, 35 predicted proteins | sample MGYA00520592_ERZ1034915 | MGnify/ENA primary metagenome ERZ1034915 (study PRJEB33766, sample SAMN09781787) | gut metagenome | biome: gut microbiome | host: Homo sapiens | place: Madagascar | study: EMG produced TPA metagenomics assembly of the PRJNA485056 data... | reverse complement strand
ATTTTTTTTATCCTAATATATAATTTATGCTTATTTGAAAACTTTTAACAAATATCACTATAAATTTACACAAAAATCTCAAAGATTTACCTATTTCTGACATTTTAGTATTAAAACAATCCCTTATATATCCTACATTTTTAAGTTACATTGTTTAAATTTTCATTTTTAGACAAATTTTCATAAATTCTGATCAAAATATTTCATAAATTTGTCATTTTGAAAATTCCCACTAAAATTATTACAACGGTTTTTTAAACCTTTTTAAACACACACTGCAAACGAGGAGCCTTAATGCTTCAGATTAGATTACATGGCCGTGGAGGCCAAGGTGTTGTGACCGCTGCAGAGATGCTGACTTTAGCCGCTTTCTACGAAGGCCACTATGCACAAGCTTTCCCAAGCTTCGGTTCAGAGCGTACAGGTGCACCTGTTGTTGCCTATGCTCGTATTGATAATAAAGAAATCCGCACTCATGAGCCTATTCAGGAACCAAACGTCGTATTGATTCAAGATAAGACCCTGTTAGGTGCAGTTGATGTTTTTGCAGGTCTTGATAAGAATGGATACGTTGTTATCAATTCAAAAGAAGATCCTGAAAAAGTTGTTCCAGAGATTGTAAAGATGTTACCAAAAGGACATGTATTTACTGTTCCTGCAACTGATTTTGCTATGCAGAAGATTGGTAAGCCTCTACCAGGAGCTCCAATGCTTGCTTCTTTAGCTGCTGTAACAGGCATCTTAAAGTTGGAGTCTGTACAAAAAGCTTTCCAGGCACGTTACCCTGGCAAAATTGGTGATGCTAATGCTGAGACTGCAGCTTTAGCTTATAACTTCATTAAAGAGGAGGCAAAGAATGCTTGAGCAGATCGAAGGATCATTAGGTGTAGCTAAGGCTGTAGCCCTATGTCGTCCAGGTGTTGTTTGTGCCTACCCTATTTCTCCACAAACTCACATTGTAGAAAATGTTGGTAAGTTTGTTAAAAACGGTACCTTAAAAGATTGCGATTTCTTAAACGTGGAATCAGAGTTCTCAGCAATCTCTGTTGCAATCGGTTCTGAAGTAGGTGGTGCTCGTACTTATACAGCTACTGCTTCACAAGGTCTTCTATACATGACCGAAGGTGTTTATTCTGCTTCTGGTCTAGGTCTTCCTATTGTTATGACTGTAGCATCACGTGCTATTGGCGGTCCTATCAATATCTGGAATGACCATTCAGATTCACTGTCACAGCGTGATTCAGGCTGGTTACAGTTATTCTGTGAATCAAACCAGGATGCTGTTGATACTCATATTATGGCTTTCAAGATCGCAGAAGAAGTTGGTCTTCCAGTTATGGTATGTATGGACGGATTCGTTCTAACTCACGCTTTTGAGAGATTAGACATTCCATCACAGGAAACAGTGGACAAGTTCTTACCTGAATATCAGCCACGTGAGTACTTAACTCCTAAAGAGCCTGTTTCAATCGGTGCAATGGTAGGTCCAGAGGCTTTCACAGAAGTTCGTTTCTTACAGCAGCGTAAGATGGCTAAGGCTTTAAAGGTTATTGAAAAGGTAACAAAAGAATACCGCGACCTAACCGGTTCTAAGTCAGGTGGTCTATTAGATTGCTACAACTGCGAAAATGCAGATCTTAAGTTAGTGATCATGGGCTCAACTGTTGGTACTGCAAAAGACGAGATCGACAGATTGAAGGCTGAAGGTGTCAATGTTGGTATTATTTCATTGAAGTCATTCCGTCCATTCCCATATGAGGCTATGGCAAAGGCAATTGGCGACACCAAGAAGGTTATCTGCTTAGAGAGAGCTTTCTCATTTGGTGCTCGTGGTATTGTTTGCCCAGAAGTTAAGAGAGCTATGGAAGGCAAGAACTGCGATGTTAAGACTGTTGTTGCAGGTCTTGGTGGACGTCCTATCTTCGGTACTACTATTAGAGGTATCGTCAAGGATGCATTAGCAGACAAGTTCACAGAAGAGTTTACTTGGTTTGATGTTAATGCTGACGTTCTGAACAGCTACACAGACAAGACTGAAGGTGTAACCTTCAAGAATGGGCCAATCGCTCAGTCTGTTCTAGAGAATTCAGTTAAGGATTAGGCGGAGTAAACAATGTTAGAAAAGATTAAATTCTATCAGACAGGTTCTAATACCGTAGGTAACCGTCTGTTAAATCCTGCAATGCGCACCATTCAATCATCTGCTGACCGTCCTAATGGCCTTATTTCAGGTCATAGAGCATGCCAAGGCTGTGGTGAAGCATTAGGTACAAGATACGCAATTGATGCTGCTATGAAGGCAACTAATGGCAACATTATGGTTGTTAATGCTACTGGCTGTTTGGAAGTTTTCTCAACTCCATATCCTGAATCAGCATGGAGATTACCATGGGTTCACTCACTATTTGGTAACACCGCAGCTGTAGGTTCTGGTTTAGCTGCTGCCGCTGCAATCCGTGCTAAGAAGAACGGCGACACCAATGTTCCACGTATCATCGCACAAGGCGGTGACGGTGGTACTACTGATATCGGCTTTGGTCCACTGTCAGGAATGTTTGAGCGTAATGATGACGTTCTATATCTTTGCTATGACAACGAAGCATACATGAACACCGGTGTTCAGAGATCATCTGCAACTCCTCCTTCAGCTCGCACTGCAACCACTCAGTTAGTTGGCGATAAGCCAGGTGCGGATTGGGGTAAAGGTAAAGATGTACCTCTAATTGCAATGGCTCACGGTATTCCTTACGTAGCAACAGCAACTGTAGCTGATCTTCGAGATCTTGAGTACAAGGTTACCGAGGCAATGCAATTCCATGGGGCAAGATTCATCCAGATCCTAGTTCCATGCCCACTAGGTTGGGGTCTGACCTCAAATTCAACAGTTACTGTAGCACGTATGGCTATGGAAACTGGTTTCTACCCTGTTTATGAAGCTGAATACGGTAAGATCACATCTGTAAGAAAGATCCGTCAGAAGCAGCCTGTAATCAACTATCTGAAGATGCAGCGTAGATATGCTCACTTAACCGGTAAGAAAGCAGATCCTAATGTAGTTGCAAGACTGCAGGCTCTTTGCGATACCAATATTAAGAACTTCGGTCTGTTAGGTGATGAAGAGCCAAATGGCACACCTGTAGCTATTCAGGCTTACGAGCGTAACTCTGCTGTTTAAGGAGATAGTAAATTATGTTACAAAAAGCTTTTGCTGTTACCCTTGATCCAGCAACATCTTTAAGAAACCACACTGGTTCATGGCGTACATTGCGTCCTGTTAATGTGTTTAAGCTACCACCTTGCAACAATCAGTGCCCTGCTGGTGAGAATATTCAGCAGTGGTTATTCTATGCTGCAGAAGGTGACTATGAGCACGCATGGAGAATTTTAACTGAAGAGAACCCTCTACCAGCATGTATGGGTCGTGTTTGCTATCACACCTGTGAAGGCAAATGTAACCGTGGCTTCTTAGATGAAAGCGTAGGTATTAATTCAGTTGAGCGTTTCTTAGGTGATTATGCTATTGAGCACAATCTATCATTCAAGCGCCCTGCTCGTGAGACTGGTAAAAAAGTTCTAATCATCGGTGCAGGTCCTGCAGGTCTATCAGCAGCTTACCAGTTACGTCGATTTGGTCACACTGTTCACATCGTTGAGATGGGTAAAGAACCTGGCGGTATGATGCGTTATGGTATTCCTGTATACCGTCTGCCAAGAAACGTTTTAGATGCTGAAATCAAACGTATCACTAACATGGGTGTAACCATTGAATGCGGTCGCAAGGTTGAAGATATCGAAGCTGAGAAAAAGAACGGCAAATATGATGCTGTGATCTTAGGTTTAGGTGCTTCAATTTCGACAAACGTAGATATTCCTCAGGGTGATACTAACCACGTTATAAACGCATTAAACGTTTTAGGTCAGATTGAGACCAACGGTGACATTGAGATTGCTCGTAAAGTTGCTGTTTACGGTGGTGGTAATACTGCTGTTGACGTTGCCCGTTCATTACGCAGAATTGGTGCTGAGCCTATCATCGTTTATCGTCGTAACCGCGACAAGATGCCTGCTAATGCTGAAGAAATGGATGCTGCTATTGCTGAAGGCATTCAGGTTAAGTGGTTATCAACCATTGCATCTGCTTCAAAGGATTCTCTAAAGATTGAGAAGATGGAGTTAGATGAAAATGGTAAACCACAGCCAACAGGTCAGTATGAAGAGTTACCAGCTGATGCAGTTGTTTTAGCTATCGGTCAGAATGTAGATAAATCAGTTTTAACTAAGTTATCAGATCTGAAGATGGATAAAGATAACGTAATCATCGATGAAGAGACTAAGATGACTTCAATTGAAGGTATCTTTGCTGCAGGTGACGTTGCAACTAAGGACAGAACTGTAACTCATGCTATTGGTATGGGTAAGAACGCAGCTCGTAGCGTAAACGCATACTTAAACGGTCAGACTTACAAGAAGGCTGAGAAGCATGAAATTGCAAAGTTTGAGGATATGCACCCTTGGTACTACACTGATGCTCCTAAGACTGTACGTCAGGAATTAGAAGTAGCTCGTCGTTCAAATACATTCGATGAAGTTCAGTTTGGTTTAACAGAAGAGAATGCAATCTTTGAGGCACGTCGTTGTCTGTCATGTGGTAACTGCATGGAGTGTGATAACTGCTACGGTGTATGCCCTGATAGTGCTGTCGTAAAACTAGGTGCTGGTAAAGGCTATGAGTTCAACTATGACTACTGCAAAGGTTGTGGTGTTTGTGCTCAGGAATGCCCTTGCGGTCATATCAGAATGATCCCAGAGCAGATCTAATAAGTTTGTAATCTAATCGCAAGCGGTTTACGTCTTTTTGAGGTAAGCCGCTTTTTTGATTTATTACATCTTATAAGATGATTCTAATTCTTTATCAACGGATGCAAAAAAGCATGCACTTTAAAGTTATGATTCTTAATGTATGTGCCACTGTAAAATAAACTATAGCAACATTATCATGAAATTTGATTTACATTATCTTAAGTACGAGCTGAAAGGATATTTAATTTCAGACTTTAAAAGCCGTAAAATCATGGATCTTTTAAATGATTTGGAACCTGAGAAGTATCTTCAAGAATATGTTTTGTCTTTAAAACTGCAAGATGAGAATAAAGAAAAAGTATCTTTACGTCTAAGGCACATTCTTGAGAATGCTAAAAAAGCTAATATTCCTTTGGGTATAGAATATGAACCTTATCCTAACGAAGAAGAGGCGTATCTTGCAAGACAGCGCTATATAAACGTATTAGTTCAAAAAGAAGAGTATTTATCTTTCATTAGAAAGTCAGTTTTTCTTGTCGTCTTGACAGCAATCTGCCTTCTAATAGTTATAGTTGCCAATTCATAGTAATGATTATTCCTTCTAAAAATCTCGAAAGAAGGTTCTTAAATAAAAGCCATAAATATGCCATATTCCAATTAGTTTTAATATTGAAGAGTCAAAAGCTCATAAAGTTTAAAAGTCAAACAAAAATAACTGAAATTTCACTTTGCTCACACTTTAAATAGATTGTATAACTTATTGATCTTAAATGATGAATTTAACGTTGACAGTAATAAAGTATCTGTTAACATAATCACATGGTAACAAAGTTACCAGAAGAATACCCTGGGGTGACATCTAGCGTTTCTACCCTGAGCCGATATCTTTAGACTTTGGTATCTTCCTGATAGTGGTGAGTAGGCCCGTTTAACGTGGAAACCTAAATTATCATCTGATGCCATACTTGAACTCACTGGTTCAAGGAGTCATGAACAGCGGATTCATTTCCGGGGTCTCAAATCCTCTAAAAATAAGCATTTCAATATTTATAATTTCAAGCAAAATTATCGCAATCTGTGAATTAGCTCAATTCAACATAAAATTAAAATTCAAAATTGTGTTTAATTCGGCATTTTTCTGAAAAAATGTATATAATACCTTAGCTTCGTATTTTTACGGAATTTTGTATTGGCGATTTATGAAATGATCGTCAAAAAATAATAAGACATGAAAACGATTAGCTTGATCGTTTAGTTAATTTAGAGTTTAAAAATGCCTTCAATCATCAAACCTCAGACTGACACTACAATAAGCTGGTTCTTAAGTCAGTGTCATATTCATAAGTATGCAGCGAAAAGCACCATTATTCATTCAGGAGAAAAAGCAGAGACTCTTTACTATATAGCAAAAGGTTCTGTTGCAGTTTTGATTAAAGATCAAGATGGTCATGAAATGATTTTAAGTTACTTAAATCAGGGTGACTTTATTGGTGAAGTTGGTCTATTTGATGAATCAGAAAATCCTAAGCGTACAGCTTGGGTAAAAGCAAAGACTTCATGTGAAATAGCTGAAGTTTCATATAGCAAGTTCAAACAGCTAGTTCAAGTAAACCCTGAGATCTTAATGAGATTAACGGCTCAGATTTCAAGACGTTTATCAGCTACCTCTGCTAAGGTTGGTAACTTAGCATTCTTAGATGTTACAGGTCGTATTGCTAAGACCTTAGTTAACTTAGCTCATCAGCCCGAAGCAATGACACACCCTGATGGTATGCAGATTAAGATCACCCGTCAGGAGATAGGTCAGATTGTTGGCTGTTCTCGTGAAACTGTGGGAAGGATCTTAAAGATGATGGAAGAAGATCATCTGATTACTGCTCACGGTAAGACAATTGTAGTATTTGGTACTCGATAAAAGATTTGTCAAGGTAAGTCTTTCTAAAGTGGAAAGACTTTCTTTTTTGTATTAATATAGCTTCCATACATTAATCTTTTGTTTATTTAAGGAGCGAAAATGGCTTCATTATTAGAGCGTGGTATCCACTCTTTTGATAAGAATGATCTTTTAGCATGCAGCCGTGGAGAGTTATTTGGACCAGGAAACAGCCAGTTGCCTGCACCAAACATGTTAATGTTTGATCGCATTACAGATATTCAGGCTGAAGGTGGAGAACACGGTCTTGGTTTTGTTAAAGCTGAGCTAGATATCAATAAAGATCTTTGGTTCTTCCAGTGCCATTTCCCTGGTGATCCTGTAATGCCTGGTTGCTTAGGCTTAGATGCAATGTGGCAGTTAGTAGGCTTTTTCTTAGGCTGGAGAGGCGGTCCTGGTAAAGGTCGTGCCCTAGGCGTTGGCAAAGTTAAGTTTAAAGGCGAAGTTTTAGATAACGCTAAAATAGTAAGATACGAAATCAACTTAAAGAAAATCATTGAAAGAGGTCAGCTAATCATGGGTATCGCTGACGGAAAGGTTTTCTGTGATAACGAGCATATCTATACCGCTGAAGATCTTCAGGTAGGTTTAATTCCTCCTAAGAAGAACTAATCTTCACTTAATCTTTTTCAAAGCGCACTATCATCTTATGTGCGCTTTTTCATTTAAAATTCTCTATTATCACTTCCACCAAACTGTTCATTGTGTGAATAAGAGCTAAAGTTAAAGCTCTTCTCAAATACAGTAAATCCACACCTTTGAAAAAATAATTTGCATGATTTTGCATAAAAAATAAATTTTTTCATACTGAGTATTTTTACTTTTCAGATTCTACAAGCCTTATGTATCAATAATTAGACAATGATAAATAAGTTTAAAGCTATTCAGATTTTTTGCAAACAAATGGCTTTTTTAAGCCAAATTTACTTGCATGAAGTCAAAATACAAGTATAATAAGCCGCTCAAAATTGTGATCTTGTTCACAATTATTTAATATAGGATAAACCTATGAATCATACATCAAATAATCCTTGGATTTACTACTCAAGGTTCAAAACTGCTACAGCAAACGATATCAACTTAGTGCAACATGCCAAAGATTGTGTGGCCTCTCTTTATGAAATCTCTACAAGAACTGAGTTAAAGATTTCACAAGCATACAACCTCATCTTCAATCACATTCCTGATGAATTAACTTTATGGATGGCAAAAGCAGCCAGAACTGATGCTCATTTATTTGGAGATTATTCTCTTATTTCAAAAGTTAGCGTAGATCATAAGCTAGACTTTTTAAGAATGACAGAATCACCTATTGCCTCTTTATCAAGACTATCCGGATTTTCTATCTTCGACATTGTTGAGAATTTAGAGCTGGCTACACGTTCAGAATGTGAATTTGTTTCACATCTAATCAATACTTCAACTCCTACTTTGCTCTCCTGTTTAGAAGATCTATTACAGTTAAAGCTTGCTACCAATAGTGACTTATCACCTCCACTAAAGGTCGACTTGATAAATCGTCTAACTGCCTACCATTTAGCTAGTGCCGGCTGTTCTAAGTCTTTAAATCATGAAATCACATCTTTACATTACAGAACATTATCCGAGTTCTATGAGGCATCACCTAAGAAAAGCTACAAAAAAATGCGTTCTATTTTGCCTATTCTCTCTGATAAAGAGCTTTCAGGCTACATAATGTTGATGATCGCTCTTTATACAATCTGCTGTCGTGTTCTTACTAATAAAGAAGCTTCAACAATGCACTTTGACACAAATTCAATACCAGACAAGATCTCAAATATCTTAGCAATTGGCGTATACATTGTCTGTTCTAATCTTAATGTTAATTATCAGAACTGCTTTACTAAGAGCAAGAAGCTACATAACTTTCCATCGTTTGATAACTTCTATGCGATTTTAGAAATGTATGTAAACAAGAAGGCAGAACCTGTAGCATGTTTAGGATGCAACACGCCTTATCTTGATTTAAAAGATCCTAAATGCGCTCAAGAGTATCTGTCTGTCATACCCTGCCCTAAATGCAAAAAGAATGCAGAGTATGACATCAATGAAAACTAAGTCTAGTTTTTGATACATCATTACTTCGTTTTTGTAATAGTAACCAGATTAAATTAGATAAGCCTTAGTAATTCCTAAAAATGTGGAACTCGCTTAAAAATCACTTTATAAAGATGATCATATTTTTATCAGTTACAATTAACTTAGTAAATTTGCCACAACCTGTGGATATGCATTAGCCTGCATCATCATCTGAGAAGTGGCATTTTCTAAGATATTAGCTGAAATCAGTCTTGAAGACTCAACAGCATAGTCAGCATCAGTAATTCTTGCACGGGCATCAGACTCATTTTCGTGCATGTTTTCCTGATTGCTGATAGTACTGTTCAATCGATTTGAAACAGCTCCAACATCAGAGCGTTTTGAATCGATAAAAGCAATATAGTCATCGATACTCTCTAATACCTTTTGAGCATTCTCTGTGGTAGAAACATCAAAGGTTTTGTTAGCATCATTATAGCCATTAGCATCAGAAACACCCCCTATATGAGCCTGCATTGAAGACATGGTAAAAGATACAGACAAATCGAGATCGATGGTAGTGTTTGCATTTGCTCCTACTTGCAAAGAGAGTTTGCCATCGTCATTGATTAGACTGTGCTCAGACTTACCATTTAAGATCTGAGCTCCACCATATGTAGTCTTGCAAGCAACACGTGTTATCTCATTGCACAACTGATTGACTTCAAACTGTATAGTTTGTCTATCCTGTTCGTTATAGGTTCCATTAGCACTCTGAATAGCTAACTGTCTGATGCGCTGCAATATTGTAAAATCCTCAGCTAAAGCACCTTCAGCTAATTGAGCTACAGCCTCACCTTCTGATGAATTTCTATTACCCCTATCAAGACAATTGATCTGAGAGGTAAATTTATGTGAGATCTGCAAATTTGCAGGATCATCTTTAGCACTATTGATTTTTGAACCAGAAGACAATCTTTTGGTTGCATCAGCAGATGTCAGATTAGATTTTCTTAAATCAGCCTGCGACGTGATTGAGGCAAGATTTGTTTGTATCGTGATTGACATAATTCTTCTCTCCAGAAATTATAATTTTCTGAAAAGCAAGATATATGCCAGAAATACATTCTTCTTTAAGATCAGTGAATTAGAAAAATGCAACAGATTCTTTTGACAAGATTTTGTCGTCTGTCTATTGCAACTGACGCAACTTTTTTAAGATCTCTCCGGCAAAAGACAGATACTCTCTAGAACCTAAAGAGGTTCTGTCATACACAAGTACTGGACAGGCAGCACTTGAGGACTCTGAAATTTTAGGGTTATAGCTTATCTTTGTTGCAAACAAAAGATCTTTAAAAGATTCTGCAAGCTCGTGACTAATTCTTGAGGCTAATGGTTGCATTGGATCATAGATTGTTCTTAGGATACCTAAAAGATTACATTTTGATAAATGCTTTTCTTTTAGTTCTAAAAGATTGTCAAGCAGTGTCTTCATGGAGTCGATAGCAAACATGTCACAACATACAGGAAGCACAAGATAATCAGCGGCACACAGAGCATTGATAGTGATTAGGTTCATGCTAGCAGGAGTGTCTATGATTAGAAAATCATATTTATCTTTTATATTTGCAATGACTTTTTTTAATCTTGAAGCAGGTTCTGTATCCTCACGTAAGACCGTAGGCAGTGCCACTAAATCATCAGATGACAGGATCACATCAAAACCGCCTTTTGGGTAAGGTGTTATACATTTATCAGCACTTACACCATCTAGTACGGCCGTTGCTATATTGTGTTCAACATCAGTGTACTCATAGCCTAATGCTACACTAGAACTTCTCTGCGGATCAAAATCGATTAAAAGAACTTTTTTATTAACAGTTCTTAATGCGCAAGACAAATTCACAGCTGTTGAAGTTTTTGCTGTGCCACCTTTAGGATTGCTAATTGTAATTATTCTGCCCATTGTTGACTCCTTATGTGTATTGTAGAGAATTTTTGAATAGACAACAAATGAAATAGGCAACGAACTTTATCTTACATTTTAGCATGTGATTTACTCAACGTTTATCAATTTGATGCAGTCTATCAGACACGATAATTCTCAAACTTGTGCAATTTAAAAGATCAAAAGACTCTCACCAAAGTCATTATCACCGGTTGCTTAAAGGTAGATAAGAACAGTCTTTTTACAGGTGTTAATAATACAGTCATTTCTGAAAACGAAGACTATACAGGAATCATTGGTTTTACCAAAGAAGAAACCTATAAGTTCTTAAAAGATTATAAAATGGACAACTTCGCTCAAAAGGTTAAAGAGCACTATGACGGATACAAGTTCTATGACAAAGAGATGTTCTGCCCATGGGATATAGTAAGTTTCATTAGTGATTATTACAAAAAGAACCTTAAGGGAACCTTAAAGTTAAACAGATTAGAAAACTATTGGGAAGGCACTACCTCTGATAAATCCTTATCAGGTTACCTTGGTTATTTAACTGATAATGACAACCAAAAGATGCAGGATTTAGTTGATGGTAAGTCGATTAGCTTTATTCTAAAAAAATCCATGAACTATGGCTGTTTGTCACAGCATGAATCTGATGATTTCTGGTCACTACTTCTACATACTGGTTATCTGACTGTAGATTGGGAAAAGACAGATGAAGCAGAGTTATCTAAAGACAGTAAAACCAATAAAGAAATCTTTGCAAGAATTCCTAACCTAGAGATACTTGAGTGTTTTGAACACAACATAAAAACACGATTTAGTTCTGAATTTGTAAAACTAAATCTACATAATAAGTTAGTAGATGCTTTGTCTTGTGGCAATCAAAAAGAAACTTATGACATCTTCTTTGATATGTTAAAAAATATGTCTCAATCAGAGATACAGCAACTAAAGCTCCTCTCGAGAATTACTACCATGGCTTTATCAATGGTATTTTTACCTGTTGTGAAAATATCATCTCTGACTACCACTCTAATTATGAGTCTGGTAGCGGATATCCTGATATTACCCTCAAAGTAGAACGTAATACCAAAGCTGTAATCATCGAGATTAAAGCTACCTCTAATGAAGCGGATATGGATGAGCTAGTTTCTAATGCTTTATCTCAGATTGAAGAGAAGAACTATGCTTTACCATTTGTAAAAACGTCAAAGATTACTGAGATCTACGCTTATGGCTTAGTATTTTGTAAAAAGGATTGTCTTGTAACTGTAAAAAAGTTGAAATAACGAAATTAGCATCAGATCAAAACCGCTCTGATGCTCTTATATATGACTGTCTATCAAATGTCACTTTTTAGCTCTAATACACAATTATAGAATCATAAAATGTGCTCATTGTCCAACTTACCTTTCTTAAATACATTTCAATTCTATAAAGCCTAACCATTTAAAAAATAAGAAGTTATTTTTAGAGCTTCATTTTAACAAAAAGTAATTTTCAAAATAGACAATTTTTTTTGTTGTATCTCATGAAGAAATATTTATAATTCACAAAAATGAAAAAACTTTTTATATTTATTTGTTCTTCAAATTTTAGGAATTGCTTATGAAGAATCTGTCAAAAACTATCGTTGCATTAGGCATCGCTAGCTTTGCAACAATTGCTCAGGCTAAATCTGATATCAATATCTGGAACTGGAGCGATTACATCGGCGAAAACACTGTTGCTGATTTTGAAAAGGCTTCAGGTCTTAAAGCTAATTATGCTGTTTTTGACAGTAATGAGTTAGTAGAGGCACGTCTATTATCAGGAAAATCAGGTTTTGATGCTGTGATGATGACAAGCTACTATGTTCCAAGACTTGCCAAAGCTGGCGCTCTACAAAAGATTGACAAATCTAAGATCCCTAATTGGAAGAACTTAGATCCTGTAAGAATGAAAGCTCTTGAATCAATTGATCCTGACAACAGCTATGCTTACCCATATACAGAGATCTCTGTTGGAATTGGTTATAACAAAGATAAAATTGAAGAGATCTTTGGAAAAGACTTTAAGTTTGATTCATGGGACATTCTCTTTAAACCAGAGAATGCTAAGAAGTTAAAGCAGTGCGGTATAGCTGTTTTAGATTCACCTATTGAGATAACCTCTGTTGTAATGCATTATTTAGGTAAAAATCCAAGCTCAGAGAAAGCATCTGATTATAATGAAGCTTTGGATATCTTAACTAAATTTGCTTCAAATGTATCATATTTCCACTCATCACGTTATATTAACGATTTAGCTTCAGGTGAAGTTTGTGTAGCTGTAGGTTACTCAGGTGATGTTCTGCAGGCTGCTCAAAGAGCAAAGGCCGAAAAGATCAACATTGAGTACACTATCCCAAAGGAAGGTTCTATATTCTGGTTTGACTGTTGGACTATTGCTGCTAACGCAGATCACTATGACAATGCTCTAAAGTGGTTTAATTATCTGCAGGATCCTAAAGTTGCAACTAATGTAGCCAACGAGATCCGTTACCTGCTACCTGTTAATGCTGCTATTGAAAATATTGACCAGGATTTAAAAGATAATCCTTCATTTAATATCCCTGAAGACAAGATAAAGACAATGTACTTTGTAAAGCCAACCTCATCTAAGATGACTAAGATCACCAACAGAATTTGGAACTCTATGAAACTAAATTCTGGTAAAAATGAAGATGATCAGGATAGTGGCAGCGGCTGGGATTAAGCTAAAATGAATTAAAAAATCCCGTAATAAAATGTGATTACGGGATTTTTGTTTTATAAGATTACATCAAAACACAAAGGCACAAGCTTTTAAAGATTAACTTACTTCTTGGTTAAAGCCTTACTATCTTCTTGCTTGTATAAGCTCAAATTCAAGGTTCTAATATCTTCCCCTAAATGCTCTAAAAGAAGACTTACATTCTTATCTTTAGACATCTTTTGACGTGTATCTTCAATTTCTTTTACATAGAAGTGTCTTGCTAGATCTTCAGGACAGCCACGAGGTATTCCCTGCACCTTTTCAATTTTTAGTTCTACAGGATGCTCCTGTTCAATGGAGAACTTAGTTCTTAAGTTATGATGGAACTCTGGTGAGATGAACAAAAGCTGGAAGTCAGATGATATCTGCAAAACCCAGGAATAAGGATCATCAGGGCTTACAACTCTATTGGTGTAGCATAAAGCAGAATAAACAGGACCATCGTTGTAGCCTGCTTTAACAATATCCTGATACCAGGCATCATTCTTATAAACTTTGTCATAAAAATCACAAGACTCAAGTCTTCTGCCTAAGCGCTTGTTCTCAAACTGCTGATCTTCTTCTATGAGTTTTAAAGTAGATTCACGGAATTTTGCTGGATTTCCATCTGCATTAGTACTGTTCTCATTAGCACCAATGTAATCAAATTTAAGATCACTACCCTTTACTCTTGCTCCTTCAGAGAACTCATCATTATCATAACTTTCATCGACAATTGAATTATCTACAGGATCAATATCTGACTCGTAAGCATCAACAGGAATTTCATAAAAATACTCTGAAGGCACCTCTGATGAAGATGAGACACTGTTATTTTCTGAAATTTGAGTATTCTGTGCTGTTGAGGTCTTGTCCTGTAGCACTGATTGATGCTGGACTAAGACTTGAGGCTGGGTTGAAGCGGTCTCAATTGCCTTGTTTTCATTTATAGATGATTCCTCATTTGAAAATACTCCACTTGAATTACCCTCAACTGCATTGTGATTAGAGCCTAATTGACCATTTAAAGTCTCTGTAATAGCCTGATTTAAAGACTGAGAGTAAGTATGAGCTTTAATTACAGGTACAGAGTCAGTATAACTGCCCTTTTGAAGTTCAAGAGCTAAAGCTTTTGTTAATGACATGAATTCCTGTACTTTAGATAAATCAGTATCAGCTCTCATGTCATCTGTATTGGTGAGCTTTGTATTGTTATTAGTTACCTTAGCAGATCCTATTACAGAGCTTTGTGCAATGGAATTTACTTTTACTGTATCAGTAGAGACTAAAGTGTCATTAACCTTTATTACAAGCTCTTTATCAGTACTCTCTGCAATACCATTTGTTGCTGCCGTTCGAGTTGCATTCGTGGCAACATTATCAGTTGATGCATTAAGATTAGATGCTGCAGGAGTAGTTTCAATCGGAGCTGATACAGAACCTTCACTTACAGCATCGGGCAACTCTGCATTTAAATTTGCCTTATCATCTTCTATAAAAGACTTGTTATCGTCTTTGGGCAAATTTGAAGCATCAACATTCTTATTTAATGCTGCAGCTTCTTCTTTCAACTTCTGGTTTAAGCTCTGATTGCTTTGCAATTGAGCCAAAGCTTCTTCCTGAGCTTTTCTTAAAAGCTCATCAGGAGTAAGCTCTACGACCTGAGGAGTTAAAATCTCATTATTATCAGTTTTAACCTCATTTTTCTTATCTTTTGAGTTATCAGAAGATAACTCCTGAACAACTTTAGTAAAGTCATCAGCTGTAACTTTATTTGAGTTAGAAGGTACATGAACCAAAGAAGAGTCAGAAACAGAATTTTCAATAGCTACATTTGTATTATCTGCATTAGTAGCTTTTATTGCTTCAGGATTTAAATTACCAGTAGCACCTATATAAACAGGTTCATCATTTGCTGGTGCAGTCTCAGCATTGTTTACATTGCTCTTAACTTCAGTGTTATCAAAAGAACTGTCATTTACAGATTGAACAGAAGGCTCAGTCTTAACCTCACTGGTATTGTTGGTGTCAGGAGCAATTGAGCTTGATGTTACAATCTCTCCATTTTCATTGAATGATGGTAACTTACTGATAGAATCGGTAATTGAAGGTGTTTCATCATTTGCGGCACCATTAATAGAGTCATTAGAATTTTTGCCATAAGTCATATCAGAAATGATTGATGACATACCTTCAATATGAGATGACTTTGATTTACCTTCTTTTAAGGATTCCGCTTCAGTTTGATAACCTTTTAGTACCCCATAGATATGATTGATATATCTGCTGACATCACTGATAAGACTGAATTTGTCCTGAAGTTCCTGATTGTTTCGTAATGAGGATAACTTTGTAAATGAGGAGTTAGTCTGTAACTCTTCATTCTCAGGGACAATTGAGCTGTCTGTGCTCTTTGGAGTAATGATATTAGTTAAGACCTTCCTGTACAGACCTAAATGAGGATTGTTGTTAGTTACAACCTGATTATTTAAAGTCTCTAAGCCATGAATTAAAACATTGAGATCTTCAGACTTTGAACCATAAGTAGAACCAAAGTCAGGTGCACTGTTTTGCGGATTTACTGAAAATACCTGGCTTTGTGGATTGATATCAGGCACTGGGAATTCATTTATCTCATTTGGATCTGTAACAGATGGTATTTCATCATTAGAAACGGTGACTGTATCAGTAGCTTCAACAGCTGGTGAAGCTTTAGCTGAACTAATTGATATGTTATCTAAAGTGCTCTTCTGCGCAAAAGCTGAATTAGCCTCAACACTATTACTTTGAATAGTTTTGCCATCAGTATTAACAGACAGAGGCGCTGATACATCATTATTAGTAGTATCTGCAGTCTGTAAAACCACGTCATGATCTGTAACTGTATCTGATGGTAAATCCTGAGCGTCTGGCGCAGTTTCAGTTGCAACGTTTATGTCTGAATTTAGTTTCGTTTTGTCAGTTTCTGTTATTAAAGCTATCTCTTCACCTGTCTTATTTAAGATGGTCCTGCTATTAGTAATAGCATTAGCTTCAGCTACAAGAGCACTGGTAATATCAGGATTTAAGGTAATGTTCTCAGATGCTACCTTATCTACAAGTTCAGAGTTTACCGAACCATCAGCTTTAAGATTAGCAGCAACACTGCTACTTACAGCTCCAGTTGTTTCATTAGTGAAGATTGTATTTAAAGAATGATTATTCTCTGCTGGTATTTTACCAGCAACAATGCCGTCTACTGCCGAATTTATTACAGGATTAAGATAGATGACCTCGACAGAATTATCTTCACCTATCCAATCTTTTTTTTTTCGGGTGTGAAAGCCAGCATTCTTAAGATGGTCATCTCAAAGGCTGTGGCACCGTCTGATGAAACTTTGTACTCTTCAATGCCCTGCAGGGCTATCTGATAGTAAAGCTGCAGAGCCTGTGAGCTAAACAATAGCCCATATGTAGTAAGAGTACTTTGGGGAATAGAAAAGATATTGATGTTCTGCGGATATCCAATCATCTGGAACAGAGCTAAATCATGAAAACACAAAACTAAATCATTTAAAAGAGTTCTGTAATTAGGACTTATAGTTCTAATCTCATTTAAAACATCTGATAAAGTCTTTTGTGGTTGTACTGCAACTGTTGCAGTATCTTGTACTGTTGCTGATGGATTCTTTAATAAATCTAAAACAGAACAAACAAAGCCATCACCTGCTGTACCTAACATTGCCTGAACATTATCTTTGGTAATAGAACCATTACCTAAAGCTACTGCCTGATCACATAAGGATAAAGCATCTCGCATACTGCCACGAGCAGCACGAGCTAATAAATTTACAGCATCATTTTCAAAAGAGATATTCTCTTTGGTGGCAATTTTAGCAATCTGCGCACTTATCTGATTTACGGTTAGAGCTTTTAACTGGAACTGTAAACATCTTGATAATACAGTAACTGGGATCTTTTGGGGATCAGTTGTAGCAAGAATAAACTTAACGTATGCAGGTGGTTCTTCTAAAGTCTTTAACAGAGCATTAAAACTGCTCTGAGATAACATATGAACCTCATCGATGATATAGACTTTAAATCTGCCTTTTAAAGGAGGATATTGAGTTGACTCTAGAAGCTGTCGGGTATCATCAACCTTGGTCTGAGAAGCACCATCGATTTCAATTACATCAGGAAAGTTGCCATCAGCAATAGCTTTGCAAGTATCACATAAAGACTCACCGTTTACATGAGGGTGAGCGGTAATACCGTTCTCACATTCAAGACATTTGGCAATGATTCTGGCAATAGTAGTCTTACCGATACCTCTTGTACCAGTCAGAAGATAAGCATGATGAATTCTCTGCTGTTCAATGGAATTCATCAGAGCATTGATTACATGCTCCTGTCCTACTACATCTTCAAAAGTCTGAGGTCTGTACTTTCTGGCTAAAGCCTGATACTGACCCTGTAATTCTATTGCCATATTTTATTTCTTAATGTCCAGGGAATTTCACTAAAGATTGTACATTTACGCCATAGGTGTCTTCTAAAAGCTTAGCTCCACCTAAATCGAATAACTCGATGATAAAGCCAAATGAAACAATCTCTGCTCCACTCTTTCTTACTAATTTTATCATGGCACCGGCAGTACCGCCAGTTGCTAACAGATCATCTAGAAGTAAAACTCTGTCACCTTTATGCAGAGCATCTTTTGTGATCTCAAGTGTGCTTGTGCCATACTCTAAAGAGTATTCTTCTGAATAACACTCACGAGGTAATTTACCTTTTTTTCTAACCAAAACTAAGCCTACTCCTAAAAGGTAAGCTAAGGCAGAGCCGAATAAAAAGCCTCTGGCATCAGCTGCAACGATATAACCTAACTTACAGTCTTTATAAATTTCATATAAAAGATCAATTGAATCTTTAAAAGCCTTTGCATCTTCTAAAAGAGTGGTTACATCTCTAAATAAGATACCCTCTTTAGGAAAGTCTTTTACAGATGCAATTGAGCATTTTAAGTAGTCAATGCGCTTATCGTAGTTTAAAATATCCTCGGGTGAGTGAATTGTACATTGAGTTGAAGTAGCATTATCACATGAGACAGTATCACCTGAAACAGCATTGCAATCAGTGGTATTATTGTTAGTCATTTTAAGCCTTGAAATAACATTTCATTTTAATTCAACGAGCAATTTTAACAAATTTTGACAGGAATTAGTCTTTAAATTTCAAACTAATTTCACAATTGTTAGAAACTTAGCTTTCAACTGCAATCAAGGTTCAAACAAGCAAAATAATCATAAAAGAGACCGATTTTAAGCATATGGACATTGATTTTGGCAAGAACAATTTATTTACACAAAATATAAACAGTACAGATTTTTATATGAAGTATAAAGCCGTTTTATTTGATCTTGATGGGACACTGTTAGATACAGCACTGGATATCATTAACGCCTGTAACCATACATTAGAAAAATATGGTTACAAAGCATTAGATGAAAAACTTTTAAAAACTAAAGTTACAGCCGGTATGCGTGAGATGTTGAAGTTGGGTGTGCCTAAAGAAGATCATGAAAACTCAGGTATCGAAACTTATATGAGAGATGAGTTTGCATCCTTTTATAAAGAACATATCTGTGACCGTACAAAAGCTTTTGAAGGTATTCCAAAACTTATTGATGATTTAACAAAAAACAGGATTAAAACAGCTGTTATCACCAACAAATACCATGATATGGCAACTAAGGTTTTATCAAAATTCCCTTTTTCAAATGACTTTTCTTTAGTTTTAGGCTGTGATTCATTAACCCACTCAAAGCCTCATCCTGAACCTATACTAAAAGCTTTGGAACTGTTAAAAGTTTCCCCAAATGATGCCTTATACGTAGGTGATCATTTAAATGATATTAAAGCTGCCAATGCAGCTTCCTGTGACAGTGCGGCCGTTTTATGGGGCTATGGTACTAATGAATGCATCGACGTTAATTTATGGAATGCTACATATTGTGTCAAAGATGTAAATGAGCTAAAAAAGCTCATTTTTTGATAAAATAGAGAAAACGAAGTGGAACGAAGTAAGTTGAATTTAATTAAATTAATCCATAAGTAAACGTATAAACGTAGTTTGACATATATATATTCTTTTCAAGAAAAGAGTCAAAACGGATGCATAAGTTTTAGATAGTTTCATTTTGTGTGCTTTAAGATGCAGCTTCAAGCTTAAAACACCGCAAACAGCAGAGTATTTTATTACACCTAATATTTATATGAATAAGTTCATGAATAAAAAGTTTCTTTTATCAATACTTGCAATCAGTATTGTTCCATTTAGTTCTAATGCAGCGACTGTCTACAGTAAAGATGATACCTCATTAGATGTTTTCGGCTCTGTAAGTGCGATGGCTATGACCGATAAAGCTGCCCGTACCATTAAAAGTTCTACAGAGAAAAAGAACAGCGACAATACCTTACTAACCTCTGTTCATGCTGGTATTGCAGGCAGAAGTAAAATAACCGATGGTCTATATACTCTTGCTTATTCAGAATGGTTAATGCCTACAGGTAACAACGGTGTTGATACCTTTAAGGCAAGATCACAATATGTAGGTGTAGATGCTCTGGAGTTTGGTACCTTAACCTTTGGACGAGGAGACAATGCCTACTACGCAGTAGCAGGTGTTACCGATGTTTTTACTGAGCTTGATCCCAGAGTAAATGATCACTATGCCTATGGTGATCAGATGCCATCACTTATCATGTACAGTCTTTCATCAATGAGCTGGGATTTACGCTTGTCCTTCCAAACTGCCTCAGACGACATCAACGATAATAAGGTCAACATCCACAATGGAGCAGCTTTTTCTGTTGCTACAAGATTAAAGTCAGGTATTTCTGTAAGCTACGGTATGAGCTACTATGATTTCCAGTACAATCAAGATCAGGAATCAGTAGCAGCCTTTGCTCCAATTGTAAATAAGATGCACTATAAGTCACTGAACGATACTTTTAGTGCAAACTTATTTAAACCTTCATGGAAGATTGATAAAGGTGTATCAATCTCATATGGTACCTTTGGTGAAGGCTTATATGCAGGGGCTAACTTTACTGTATCAAAATATGATAACTTTACCCATAAGCTCTACAGCGTTGATACAGTTGTAAATTACACCTTTGATAACGGTTTAGGCTTTAGCGCAGGTTACGGTATAAAACGATTTAACGGAGCAAACATCATTGCTGATGTTGAGTTAGGTGCATATTATCAGGTATGCCCTACCTTTAAGTTTTTTGCCGAAGGTACTATTGATGCTTCAAGTAAGCCTGACAGATTCTTCTCAAAGAGCTTAATTGAAGATCTGTCTTTAGATAAGAACCGTGCTTTAATTGGTGCAATGTACTCATATTAAGCACTCAGTTAAAGCAGTCAGTTGTTTTAGAGGTTACCGTTAAAGAGAATTTTGCTTTAATAAAATAAGATTGAACTTTGTAGGATAAACAAAAGTCCAAACTAAAGTTATCTCTCAACATTACCGTTTTCGTAATAGAATTTAACGAAGGGGTAATAATTAAGTGTTAATGTAAAGCTCTATTGGTGCTAAGATTTCAAAAGATTTATTTTTTTAGGAAAAAAGTATGTTATCAAAGAATTTAAAGTTTTCTGTATTGGCTGCAGGTCTTTTATTTAGCATAAATGCAATGGCTGATACCGGTTTTAAGGTACCTGTTCACTACAACGTTGAATTGGTTGATGGTGAAAGTGATCCTGACAGCTACAGCCGTTTTAGCCGTACAGTAACCTTAACCCCTGGTAAGCATCAGGTTGTTTTAACCTTTAAAGACAATTTTAAGAACGGTTCTGATTCACGTATTGTCCAGTCTATCGATCCTTTAGTTATCGATATCAACAATCTAAAAGCTGATCAGGTCGTAACATTCCAGTATGCAAAGCCTGCTAATGAAGATCAGGCCAAGCGTTATGCTCATCAGCAGAAGATCACCCTATCAGATACCACAGGTCGTGTACTTCCAAGTTCTGAAGCTTCATACTTTATCTTAACCTCAGATAAAGGCTTCTCTTTAATGCGTGACTACCGTCAGGAATTAGACAGCTTAGGCAGATTATATGCTCCTGCTTACGTATCAAATGCTAATAAGGGGCTTACCATGACTGAGTATGGTGCTCCTACTGTAAGAGCCAGCTCTGAGTCTAGTGCAACAGCAGATCAGCAGGTTCAGGGTCTAACCCTAGAGCCTATGGGCGTTGATTCATCAGCTATGGCTACCTCAAGCACCGGTACTTCAGGTAAGGCTGATGCTGCTACCTACAACAATTTAGTTAAGATGTACAACAGTGCTGATGATGCAACTAAGTTAAAGTTTGTAAAATACGTAATGTCACACTAATAAAAACGGCAGTTCAAAGGTTGCCCTTTTTGTTTTTTTATAGATAAAAGATGAATCATAAGATGACATTAAAGATTTTCTTATCTTCATCTAAATATAATGACGTATTAAATAAGCCTAATCACAATTAGGCTTGTTTTAAGCAAAGAACCACAAAACACCTTTATCTAATACTAAAAAAATCTATTCCTCATGCTAAAGACTCCTCTTACCATCATCGTATTAGCTCATAATGAAGAAGATAATCTTCCAGACTGTCTTAAAAGTGCCAGTTTTGCAGACGAAATCATTGTTGTAGACAGTAACTCTACAGATAGAACAGTAGATATCGCAAAATCTTTTGGGGCAAAAGTACTGCAAAGAGATTTAAACAATGACTATGGTGCTCAGCGTAATTTTGCAATCTCTAATGCAACATATGAGTGGATCTTTATGCTCGACTCTGATGAGAGAATTACAGATGAGCTTGCCCATGAAATTAAGATCTGCGTTGAGAGCAACCGTGACTGTACCTATCAGGTATCCCGTGAGAATCACTTTATTGAAAGAAAAGTGCTTCATGGTGTCATGAGACCTGACAGGGTTGAAAGATTATTTAAAAAAGAAGGTTCTTTTTACGAAGGTGTAGTACATGAAAGACTGCACTCACCTTATGATAAGAAGCTTTTAAAAGGCAGACTTATTCATTTTCCATATAAGTCATGGGAAGCACATCTTGAAAAGATGAATCGCTATACCACCCTACTTGCTCATAAATATTATGAAAAAGGCAAGAAATGCCATTTTGTAAATGATATTCTAATAAAACCGCTGTGGGCCTTCTTTAAGATGTACATCATTCACGGTGGTTTCTTAGATGGTAAATTAGGTTTTGAGTTTTGTTTAACACATTACTTCTATACACTAGAAAAATACTTAAAACTAAACAGCTTAAACAAATATAAAGGAAGGATCTGATGTTAATTTCAGTCATTATCTCTACATATAACAGACCTGATGCCTTAAAACTAATCTTAAGTGCATTTGATATGCAGTCTGACCGAGAATTTGAAGTAATCGTAGCTGATGATGGCTCAAAGGATGACACTAGAAAAGTTGTTCAGCAAAAGATGATTGACTGCAGTTATCCAATCACTCATGTCTACCAAAAAGATGAAGGGTTCCGTCTTGCAAGAATTAGAAATTTGGCTGCTACAACAGCTAAAGGCGACTACCTTATCTTTTTAGATGGTGACTGTGTACCTAGACCTTCATTTATTGCCTGTCACAGAAGACTTGCTCAAAAGAACTTTTTAGTAGCCGGTAACAGAATTCTTTTAAAAGAAGAGTTCACCAAATTTGTACTAGCTAAACAGGACCCAATCTATGCTTACACCTTCTTTAAGTGGGTATCTGTTTACCTAAAACATGGTATTAACAGATTGCATCCTTTAATTGTTTTCCCTTACTTTCAGCATTTAAGAAACTTAAAACAAAAGTGGAAGAAAGCTCGAGGTTGCAACTTTGCTCTGTTTAAAGACGACTACTTTAAGGTAGACGGTTGTGACAGCGACTTTAAAGGCTGGGGCTATGAGGATTCTGATCTTGCAATAAGACTTATTCATGCAGGTATTTTAATTAAATCTGGACGCTATGCCACAGGAGTGTTCCACCTTTATCATCATGAGAATGACAGAAGCCGTGAGAAAGAGAATCTTGAAAAACTAAATGAGAGATTAAATTCTGACATTGTAAAAGCTGAGAATGGAATTTCTAAGCTATAAAATCAATTTAGTAAGGCTAGAACTATTTTCTAGCCTTTTTTCTACATTGTCTTGTCGCTAACTTGCTGTTTTAGGAGCAAAGAATTTAGCGTAAAGTCTCATCCATATTGCTGTTGCAATTATAGTTATTCCAAAACCTAAAATTAAGCTTATCCAACAGCCCAAGGTCAAGTGAAATTCATTACCTTCAACACTTGATAAATGTTAATAGATAACAGCAAGATATCTAAATACTACTGTATGAATCAAGAAGGCATCCTGTTCCAGTTTGCCTTTGGAGAACTCATAAATTCATACATGGCACTCTTTTTATCTGGCAGGAGAGTAGAAGCAAAGGATGAACAGGACTGAGAGAAATTGTTTCCCAGAAGACAGGAGTTGATAACTCCAGACAACATCTCTCCGGCACTAATGGTCTGAGACTTGTATTTGGAAGAAATAGAGCCTGACTTAGGAAGTCTGCATCTGTATGCGTTCCAGTTAAGGTTTAAAGCCTCCTTAGCAAATTTTCCTGGGTTAAACTGAAGTAATTCTCTACCTTTAGCTGATACAACATCCATGGCGTTTTCCTGTTTATGATTCGCTTTTGTTAACACCTTGAATTATAACAGGAAAACGCTACTAAATTAAACTAATCTATTGATTTTGATACATTTTTCTCAAATTTTTCTCTCATTGTATTTAATCGGTCGTTAAAGAGCACAACCGCAGTAGAATGCGTTCTATCATTAAATTTTAACCGTGGAAAGTAGAGATTTACATTAATTTTTATCTGAACTACTTTACAACTTTGTGATGTAGTTCAATCGTGTGGTCGCCATAGTAAAACAATTTATCGATACCATTCAATATACTTAACAGACATCAATTATCTTGCAAATGAAATTGTGATTTTTATACAAGATTTAACAAAATCTAAAAAAAATATTATTAAGTTCAATTTGTAAGTGTAACATTTAACATTTTCTTAGCTATAATCAGATAGTAATCGTTTAGTTAGATAAGGAAGAATTTTAATCCAAGCTATGTTGTAGCAATACATTGAGCTTATCTGATAAAATTAATAAATTAGATCAGCAAAATATGTTTATCTACAAAATTAGATTCAAAAAATATTAAAGTTTTTCTTTATTTTGCTGATACAAAGTTATTGTAAGTAGAAGTTTGAAAATAAGTGACAGCTATGAATATATTACATTCTTTAGGCGTTAAAGCTAAACTTGCAACTGCATTTGCAGCTGTGATTTTTCTTTCACTTGTAATTGCTATTGTTTCAATTACAAGTATCACCAATTCTCGTTCTGTAGCTAACTTTGCAAAAGAAGTTATTGAACAGCATTACAGTAAGATTGTTCAGATCTCAAGAAATGTTAATACATTCCGTGATGATATGACCATGTTTACAAATAATGTTGCTACATACAATAAAGAGAGTGCAGCAAAAGCTGATGCTGACATCGAGATGTTACGTGCATCAATGACTGATATTAAGTTATTATATCCTACTGATGCAGCTGACTTTGAAAAACTGAAAGGCTTCATCAACTCAGCTATCGACATTTACAAAAACAAGATGGAACACATGGTTGACAGAGGTTATTCTGTTGACGTAAGAAACACTTATAATAACGAATTGTTCCCAGTTTTAAATGACTCTATCGCTGAAATTAACCGCTTGGTTGGTTTATACCTAGATAGAGTTGACAACAACGTCACCTCAATGACTGATGTAACCCCTATCATCATTATTCTTGTAATCACTTTAATTGCTGTAATCTTGTCAGCTGTAATTGCTTACAAACTGCCTAAAGCTTTCATCGGTGTTCTACACTATGCTGTGTCACATGCTTCCGTGATGTCTCGTGGTGACTTAACACAGACTGTTGAGAACAGAGGTCGTACAGATGAATTTGGTAAGTTATTAGACGCATTGGAAAAGATGCGTTTAGACTGGCAGAACAACGTTAAGGTTATTAAGTCTGCAACAGATAATGTTATCCAGACATTCAACAAAATTGATGCGGTTACTTCTGATATGAATGATATTGCTCATGAGGCTCAGAACCGTTCAATTACCGTTGCAGCTGCTGCTGACGAAATGGTTTCCACTACATCTGACATTGCTAAAAACTGCGAATCTGCAGCTGCAAATTCAAGTCAGTCAAATGATACTACTCAGCAGGGTGTTCATAAGGTTCAGTTAACCATTGAAGGAATTCAGAACCAGGTGGTTAAATCAAAACAGGATGCTGAATATGTACAGTCTTTAGTTGATCAGGCCCAGAAGATTGGCACTATTGTTCAGACAATTGATGACATTGCTTCTCAGACCAATCTGCTTGCTCTTAATGCCGCCATTGAAGCTGCCCGTGCCGGTGAGTACGGTAAAGGATTCGCTGTTGTTGCAGATGAAGTTCGTGCCCTTGCATCAAGAACTTCAACATCAACTCAGGAAATTACCAAGATGGTTACTCAGATTCAGTCAAATGCTAATACAGCAAATGAATCAATGCAGTCATCAGTTAAGAACATGGATAACTTAGCTGTTGAGACCAGCACTATCGAAGAGTTATTAAACAATATTACCGAGCAGGTAAGTTCTGTAAATTCTCAGATCACACAGATTGCAACTGCAGCCGAACAGCAGACTACAGCTACATCTGAAATTTCTGGCAATATGCAGGATATTACACACTCTTCACAGTCTCTATCAAAAAACTGTTCTGATGCAAAAGACGAAGTTAAGCGTTCTTTGTCCCTGTTACAGGATCTGGAGGAGACTTTAAACAGGATCAAGATTTAAATTTTTGTTACCAATTCAGCTGACAGGCAACCATTAAGCGTTGCCTGTTTTTTTTTGTTTTGTTGAATTACAGAAAATGAGGACTGACTTTTATTAACATGATTTCAGTAATTGTCTCTATAAGACAGAGATGATGGTAACGTTAGTATTTTTATGTTACTTTTACAAATTTAAATGCCTTAAATTTAAACACTAATTTACAAACTGTGAATGGTCTCGTAGATATCTTCTGCCATCTGCGCTGATATTCCATGCACTTTTTTTAACTCCTCCACACTGGCATTCATAACTTCTCTGATACCGCCCAAATGCTTTAACAGAGCCTGACGTCTTTTTGGACCTATGCCTTCAATATTCTCAAGCACACTGTGTGTTCTTGCTTTCTGTCTTCTGTTTCTGTGACCTGTAATTGCAAAACGGTGTGATTCATCACGGATATGCAACACTAACTGCAAAGCAGGATCATCTAGTGTCAGGTGATACTCTTCTCTTGTATAGCCACGGATTAAAGTTTCTAACCCTTCTTTTCTACCCTCGCCTTTGGCTACAGCAACAATTAAAGGAGGTATTACCTTAAACTTTGAAAAGATATCTGAGATTACCTCTTCAGCCTGTTTTAACTGACCTTTACCACCATCAATAAAGATAAGTTCAGGGATGATACCTTCACGAGGATCTTTAAAACGACGAGTAAGAACCTGATGCATCGCAGCAAAATCATCACCTGGTGTGATCCCGTCTATATTAAAGCGTCTGTAGTTGGCACTATCAGGACCTTCACGATTAAAAGATACACAAGATGCTACAGTAAGCTCACCTTGTGTATGAGAGATATCATAGCACTCCATATGATTTACATTAGAGATATGTAATACCTGCTCTAAAGACTCTATTCTCTTTTTAGCTGTGGTCTTATCAGCTAATTTAGCCTGTAGTGATGCCTTAGCGTTCTCTTTAGCTAATTTTAAGTATTTTGCTCTCTCTGCTCTAACTGAGGTTAAAAAATGAATTTCTTTTGAGCAGTGTTGTTTTACAGCTTCTGTAATCACATCAGGATCTTCAATCTTATCATCTAAGATAATTTCCTTTGGATACATTGATGCTCTGCTCTCAGATAGGTAAAACTGTGTTACAAAAGCAGTCAGTGGATCATCACCTTCAATCTCTGACAATTTTGAAAAATATGAACGCGTACCGATGATCCTGCCTTTTCTGATAAAGAGCACATGAGAGCAGCAAAGCTCCTGAGCACATTCATGGGCAATTACATCCATATCAAACATTAAATCGCCTGATACTGACTGAGATTCCTGAACACGTCTTAGAGCTAGCAATTGATCTCTTAATTTAGCGGCCTCTTCAAATTCAAGTTTTTCTGAGTGCTCTTCCATTTTTTTAGTCAAATCATTTAGAACATCCTGATTTTGACCTTTTAGAAACATCCTGATGTAATTTACCTGCTCCATGTAGTTCTTATAGGCAATTTCACTCATGGGAACGCATGGTGCCAGACACTTACCAATTTGTGCCATAAGACAAGGTCTTGAGCGGTGAGCATAAACGGTGTCAGCACATTGCCTAATAGGAAAGAGCTTTTGTAAAAGCTTTAAGCTCTCTTTAGCAGCACTGACATCAGGATACGGACCAAAGTACTCACAATCAAGCTTTTTAGCTCCACGGTAATAAAAGAGTCTTGGATGCTTTGATTTTGAGAGTACTAGGTACGGGTAGGACTTATCATCACGTAAAAGGATGTTGTAGTGAGGCTGATATTTTTTAATTAAATTATTCTCAAGAATAAGAGCTTCAGCTTCAGAGAAGGTAACCGTAAATTCAATATGATGGATATGATGAATTAGAGCATTGGTTTTAAAGTTAACTTCTTTTAGAAAGTACGAGGACAAACGCTTTTTAAGATCTTTTGCTTTACCTACATAGATGACTGTTTCATCATCAGAATACATTCTGTAAGAGCCCGGACGATTAGGAACTGTCTTTAAAAAACTTTTATAATCAAATTTAATATCAGGCATGATTTGTATCAGAATCAACCAAACAGCATGAATTTAATCGTTTAAAATTAAGCCAAATTTAAAACAAAAACTCATATGGATAGGACATGATGGTCACCTGTACCATAACAAGTCGCCAACAACAAAGCTAAATCACCAATTGATATTGCGAAAAAGCTCTTACCTCAGGATCAGCATTAAACACAGCAGCAATTTTCAAAAGTTCATCCTTTCTAGGCACAATATTGCCATAGTCACGTGATTTTATCTGCTCGACGGCTTCTGTAAGTTTAGCTTTAGATTGAGTTTCGTTCTGAGCAAATTTAAATTCAAAAACAATTCTACGTTTATTTGTCTCTACTATTAAATCCACTCTACCCTTAGCTTGATGAACCTCAGAAAAAACTGACTGTTTTGCTCCTAGCAAGTACATTTTTACATAGTTTTGCACTGCAGCTTCTGAATTTATAGGATATTCATCGTAGGTTACAGTGTTTACAATGGTATTTAACAGACTAATAATGTCTTCTACAGAACCTACATCTAAGATATTTTCATTAGCTATGTTTGTAACGTCAATTTTTTCTTTAAAGAATTTTGCAGCTAAAAGCTTATTTAGAGCTTTATACACCTCTCCATTCGGAATACCTAAAGCAATGATATTAGAATCAGTTATTGATGAACGTAGAGTTAAATATCCAGTCTGACACATCAAAACACTTTGATTGATATCTGTTAGTGCATTTGGATTTTCAAATTCATCATCAGTTACTTTTACAATAATGTCTTTATTTAAAAAATCAAAAATTTTAAGTTCATGTGATGTTAAGTAATTTGCCAGAATAGAGGGAACTCCTCCATTTGAATACCAGTATTCGCCGAACTGAATTTTTTTCTTTTTATATACATTTTGGAAAAAATTATTAACAGACCATGTAGAGAATACTTTTTTCTCATAGTCTTCATCAAAGCAGTAGCCATCATAATTCTGAGCTAATTTATCAAGCATAGATTCCAATTGCTCATCTGTTACATTATCTTCATTGATATTATATTCATAAGCTGTTGCAAGCTTGAGATAATCAAAGTAGAACTTTCTTATCTCATCTTTTGTAAAACCGATTAACTGAGAGTAAGTGCTATCATTTGTAATATCATTAATGTCAGAACCTACAGAGAAAATTGATACGTTTTTTAATCTGGTAACACCAGTGACGCCTAAAAATCTTATAGCAGCTTTTCCTTTGATTGCTCCATAAAACTCTCTTAAACAATCTTTAAAATCACCATATAAATCAGGATTATTGATGTTTGCTGTCATCTGACAGTCATATTCATCAATTAAAACCACTATTTTCCTTTTAGCATCATTTAAAGAATCTAAAAGATTTTTTATGGCAACATTAGGTTCACCACTTGCAACATACCCTTCAACATGATTCTTGTAGGCAAAAGCTGTAATGTAATCTGTTAACTGCAATTTAAACTTATTAAGATCTTTAAATGCATAATTAACCAAATTTATCCTCAATACAGGATATGTGGTGTCTTTCCACTTATCATAAATCCAAGTTCCTTTGAAGTAAGGCTCTATACCTGATTCAAATAAAGTTGCTATTGTATTTAGTGTTAGAGATTTTCCAAAACGACGAGGACGAGAAATAAAGATCCTGTTTGGGAGTTTTGCCAAATTGTAAATGTATTCAGTTTTATCAACATATATGCAGTCATACTGAATAAAATCAGTAAAATTCTCGGTAGAACAAATTGGTTTCATTTGAAATATCCTTTTACCACTCTATATATTGATATTACATAAGATCTATTAAGGTTAATAGACAAGAAAAAACAGAGCGATTATATTTCACTGCTCACTCTGAGAGTGAAGATCTTACAACAAAATTTACTAGCACCTAAGTAGTCTAGATTCTCTTTACAGACCGTTAATGATTTGGACGACTTACTAGCATCATATGTAAACGAGTTAATTGTAAATTCTATATTCAAGTCAATTATACAGTAAACAGATCTAAATTACTCTTAGCTAAAGTTTATTCTCAATTCCCTCAAGATTCAGATTAAACCTGTCATAGTACTTAGGTAGTTTTGGCAAGGAAGCGTCAATTTTCATGATCATCTGTGGCATGAAGGGTCTAGCTCCTGTGGTAGGATTGTACATCTCTAAGATCTTGTAAAGCTCTGGATAAAGTAGAGGTTCGCCTAAAATGGTAATATCCTCGCTCTTATCAAAGGTCTCTACATAGTTAGCTCCTAAAGATTGTATAAATGAAGAGTCAAATCTCTGTCTGTCATCTTTTTGAGACTTATAGTATGAAAGCGTGTTCTCATTTTTAGCTTCAAGATATTTAGTAGCCTCAGGGGCACCTTCATTGAAGGCAACTTCTCCTAAATAAATACCTCTACAGATCATTAAAGCCTGATTAAAAAGTTTTTTGGTATCAACATACTTTGTGTAGGTAAAGTAACGCAGGAGTGAGTTTACAGAGATTACTGAACGATTCTTTAAATCATAAAGAATAGAGAAAGCAGTAGTCTCATCGGTTGCTACACCTTCACCATTCATCAACATCAGAGAATAAAGAATAGCTCCTGTAGAGTCACCACAGTCATAGGCCTGTTTAAAGATGTCAGCTACAGCTTTGATAATTTTTTGGTTATTTCTATCCTGAGATAAAGCGAGTACACCTACAGCTGTAAGAGCTGGTCCATAATTCTTTTTAGCAGCATTCTTCATGTGCCTCAGACCTTCATCATACAGATTAGAACTGCATCTAAAATCAATTAATCCTAATGAGTAGTTAGCAACAGGATCACCCTGTTTAGCAGCATCATTGTAAAGCTCAAGTCCCTTTTCATAATCTCTTTTAACACCGTAGCCATGCCAGTAGAGACCTGCCAATCTGCTTTTAGCTGCAAGAATACCTAGATTTCTGGCCTTTCCCCAAGACTTAGCTGCACTTACAGGAGAGACATCATTTTCTTCACCTAAAAAGTCTATGTCACCTCTATATAAAAGAGCTTGTTTTGAACCATGATTTGAAGCCTCATTGACCATACGGATATAGTCTTGAGTATTCATACAAAGTTCAATGCCGTACTCACACATCTTTAATAAAGGATCATGTGTCTTTAAGTAATCCTCTGAATAATCTTTTAAAGCCTCATTAAAATAGTAAATGGCTGAGCCTGCCCCCTGTGCATTACCATAACCTAATAAAGCCAAATATCCCATCAACTCGTACTCACCATGAGTATCATTAGACTTTTCGCACTCACGGGCATAATCAAGTGCTTTTGAAAAGTTACCTGATTTAGCGCTGATCCAGGCTAAATATGGATAAGCCTCTGAGGCGCCATTTTGACCTGCCTGCAAAAAATAGGTTTGAGCTTTATGGAAGTTACCTTCCTGCATGGATTTTACGCCTGCGACTACATAAGACTCTTTATTGGCATTAGCGTACTGAATGTAACCTGAAATAATAAGATATAAGCCCAAAACGAACATCAGGACTAAAGCACTTACAATTAGAGGTGTTTTATGTTCTGATATATAAGTTTTGCCTCTTTTTACAAGGTTTATTTTGGGTCTTTTAGCTTTTTTCTTCATCTTATCTTAATCTTTAGTAACGTTGAAACCTTGTACTGTCCAAGAGTTAATATTCTACGTTTTTACTTTACCTAATTTAGGTTAATGTATTATTTATTTTACCTTTACACTAAACTAAAACTAAATGGATAAAAGTGTAAAGTGTGCAGATAAACAAATTTAACTAATTTAATCTACTCATCTAGTAGGCACCACTGTCAGCACCTACATCTGGTGCATCCACCTCAAGATCTTTGTTAATAAGAGCATTGTCTCTGTCTAAAGTAATTAAAGCGTTTCTTGAGGTGACAGATTCATCGGCTAATGGATTGTCATCCTTAGTATTTAAGGTTAATGCATTAAATGGCACGATGGTGATGTCATCTTCTTTAATTCCCGCTTCAAGATAGAACTTTTTAATCGCTTCCCCTCTATCTTTAGCTAATGAAATGTTATCAGCATTCTTTTCCATATCGTAAGCATAAGCTCTTATGGTTACCTTATTAATAGATTTATCAAGTTTTATATACTCTAACTGCTCATTTAAAACCTGCTTTGATTTTGCTGTTAACTCATGAGATCTTACTTTAAAGACTAAAGGAGTCATCTTTACATCATTAAAGTTAACTCTGATTAGATTTTCCTGGCAAGCTAAATACCTATGATAAGCGGATTTAAAACCTAAAGGGCTGATAGCTGGAATTATGTTCTGTCCTGCAGCTAACTTAGTATCTGTATATGGCATTAAGATCTGATTACCATGAGACAGTTCAGACAGGATCTTCCAGGATAAAGTTGGACCTACATATGGGTTAAAGCCAGGATAAATTTGAATTCTACCTAAACGTCTTTCAGAGCTTGCTGTATGCCATTCTGGCTTTGTAGCTATAAATCTCATGAAACTTGACTGACCAATACCTAATCTTGGATGAATGGTCATATTAGAGCGTAATGTACGACCTGAATATGTCATAAAATTGGCAAAACCATATTCAGGGATGTCAAAGATAAGTGAACAGCTTAATCTGTCACCGTTATTTGACCACAATTTCTTAGATGACGGATCAATAGATGCCTGATATCTTATCTGAGCAGAAGCTGATATTGACACTATTACAACAGTCAACGCCATGATCATCTTAAATACTGTAAGTTTCTTCATAAACATATCTCTGAATATCTTTTACATCTAACGTTAACTTTTAAATCTAAAAAAAACGTAAAGCAATCTAAAGCAAAAAAGCAACTTTAAAACAGAATGGATACCTATTATCGCTAAGTCTTTTACAAAGTGATTTAACAGTATCTAACGTTTTACTGTGTCTTACGTTTAAGATGAGTAAAAAGTTAAAAAAAAACTCTTTCAAAAAGTTAAATTTGCCTATAAATCAAATTATTGCCAAAATTCTGTAAGTACAAGACTTGAATTATTATAAGCAATTATAGTGCCTATTGTTTACGCTATGTTCATACAGTGAAATCATTTGACGACATTGTCAAAACAAAAGTCAAACTCTTAGTTTTATTCAAGCAAATTAAAAAAAACATGGCATAATGTAAATAAATATATGGTTGATTTATTACTTAATAAATTAAGGACCATTTACCCTGCTTTTAAAAAGTAAAAACATTACACAAAATAACAAAAACACATTTCTATCTATTGAATTGTAATATGAAAAGATTAGCTATATTCGCCTTTTATAATGAAAAAGGTCTTATAAATGATTATGTTGTGACCTACCTAAAATATCTAAAAGAAGTGAGTGACAACATCGTATTTGTAGCTGATAACGAACCTAATGTAAAAGAACTAAGTAAGATCTACCCTTTAGTTTCTCATATAGAATCATATCATCATGGAGAATATGACTTTGGTTCATATAAGATAGGTTTTAAATACGCTAAAGAGCATTATCTATTAGAGGATGTTGATAAAATTATCCTGTGCAATGACAGTTGTTTCTGCGTAGATTCATTAAAACCAGCCTTTGATAAGATGGCAACAAACTCTTGTGACTTTTGGTCGATGACTGCAAGTAACGAATATGAACCACATCTGCAGAGCTTCTTTTTAGTAGTTAAGAAAAAGTTATTCAATTCAGAAGTGTTTAGCAATTACTTAGACAATGTAAAACACTTAGATAGCTTTTTAGAAATCGTAAACACTTACGAAATTCCATTAAAAAAGAATTTTGAAAAAGAAGGTTTTAAAAGTGCATCATATATAAAAGCTCCTAAAAAGAACAATCCTACTTTTTTTCCTATTAAGTGTGTGAAAGCTAAGATGCCTCTTATTAAGAGAAAGATCTTTGTGGAAAGTTATGCTTGCAAACATTCCTTAATATATGTGATTCTATATTTGCGTTTTAAATACAATAAGACATATAAAGAGATCTTAAGCTATTATCAAGTAAAAACTCTTATTCCTGTATGGTTTAAATTCTTTAAACCAAAATTAAGAAATTTCTTTTTTAGAATTGATGTAAGTTCAAATGGTACGACAAAAATAAGAGTATTGAGTATCCCAATTCTGATTTACAGAAAAAAGATCATAAAGTAGAGCCATTATCCTATTATTCAACCCATTAAGGAATAGCCTTAAGAATAATTCACTCCTGTCTTAAGGCGATTTTGAAGATCACTTCAGATAATCAGCACTTTTGTTTTTTGAAAAAAAAGTGTATGCGAACAAAGGCATCATAACTGATCTAAAAATCGTTGTTTCTGAAACACCATAGAGAACAATAACAAACATAATTAATGCATACAAATATTTTTGATCTACTATGCCCCTTACAAATGACCAAATAAGCATAAACATAAAAATCGCATATACAATTAGTCCATGAATAATCGGCAAATAGAAATAAGTACAGTCGAGTATCAACCACACAGCTTTTGGTCCATGTTGTTGAACAATACTTATAATCATTGCGCAGAATTCATCATATTTACCTAAAAGACTGAATCCAAAAATCTCATAACCTTTTTTGCTAAGCTCAAACCTAGCCCAAATTGAACCAGGCAGACTTTGTAAATTAGATTTATAAGCTTCAGTAAACGTTATGTAGTATGTAAAAAACAATACTAAAGCAACAGTCAGTAAGCTAAGAATAAGTAAAAGATAATTTATTTTTTTACTCAAATTTTTTCTTAAAAATGTATTTGATAAAAATGCAAAAACAGCTAACAAAAAGATCAAACTTGCTGAAGTAATTGAATTAGGAATTTTGTAACAGAAATAAGCAAGCGCCAGAAAGATTAAGTACTCATAGAATTTAAATGATGTTTTTAACATTACAGAATAGAGACAAAACAACATCACATAAAAACCTAAAGCATTTGGATGTATAAAACCAAGTGCATATCTTCTCATACCATTTTGTCTAAAAAAAGTATCTGAATCATGAACATAATCAGAAAAATATAAACAAAATTCAATTACAAAAAACAAACAAAATGAAGCTAGTACGTATTTATAAAACTTTTCCTTATTTAAGAATTGACATATGAATAAAGGGATGAAAAACAAATCATAAACTAATTGAGTTTTTGTGTACTTATTTAAGAAATATGTTGCTATAAGAAAGATCGCACATAATATTAAATTTAGTTTAACTTTAGAACAATAACACCATTTATACAAATAATACAGAAAGAAACACACACACAATACTTTAGAAATCTTGATTTGAAAAGTATAAACGGCCTGATAAGAAATAGAAATTGTCGTGAAATCAATAAATTTTACGATTAACCACAAACCAATCAATACATAGATCAAATTATCTATGAATTTAGGATTAAAGATCCTATTAACAGAGTTTAATAAAGCCAGCTTTTGCATTTAATTGATTCACAAGATGATTATGGAAATAAAAATTTAGATAAGAATTGTAATGCGCTTAAAAGAATGAGGAGATCACACTCCTCATTCTATTGAATTTGAATGTTAAACTTTATACTTATTCAAATACCACTCAACAGTCTTGATGATACCTGTATCAAATGTCTCATCAGCTTTCCAACCTAACTCTGTGGTTAACTTGGTTGCATCAATTGCGTAACGTAAGTCGTGACCTGCTCTGTCCTGAACAAAGGTAATTAAGTCAGCATACTTACCACCGTCTTTTCTAGGACATTCTTTATCTAAGATTGAACAGATAGTGCTAACAATAGTGATGTTGTTACGCTCATTGTGACCACCGATGTTATAGGTCTCACCTGATACACCTTTGTGGAAGATTAAATCAACTGCTTTGCAGTGGTCTAATACGTATAACCAGTCACGAACATTTAAACCTTTACCATAGATTGGTAGTGGTTTTAATGCCAGAGCATTTTCAATGATATGAGGAATTAACTTCTCATGGTTCTGTTTAGGACCATAGTTGTTTGAACAGTTAGAAGTAGTTACATTCATACCATAGGTGTGGTGATATGCTCTTACGATTAAATCAGAACTTGCCTTTGATGATGAGTATGGGCTGTTAGGAGCATATGGTGTTGTTTCTGTAAAGTAACCAGTCTCACCTAAAGTACCATATACCTCATCAGTTGAGATATGGTGGAATCTAGCATCCTCGTAACCAGGCTTTACCTTAAATGGAGCATCCATCCAGTGACGTCTTGCAGTTTCAATTAAAGTAAAGGTACCCATGATGTTGGTTTCCATAAAGATTTTTGGACCTTTTATAGAATTATCAACATGGCTTTCTGCTGCAAAGTGAATTACACCACGGATATCATATTTGGTGAATAACTCTTCGATTAACTTCTCATCACAGATGTCACCTTTTACAAAGGTATAGTTAGAGTCGTTTTCACACTCTTTAACATTGTTTAAGTCACCTGCGTAAGTTAACTTGTCTAAGTTAATAATGTGGTACTCAGGATATTTCTTACAGAAATATGGTACAAAGTTAGAACCGATAAAACCTGCACCACCGGTTACTAGAATTGATTTTGTCATGATATGTATATCCGATTAAATCTACTTTTTTAATTGAAACTTGTCTGTTGTTATTTTTGTATTATAAAGAAAAGTCAGGTACATCCTTTAAAGAATGTGCAATTCTGTCTTTTTCTGAGGTTAATACTTTGTCAGCAGGGATTTTCCAGTCAATGTTAAACTCTGGAGCATCATATCTCATTCCCCACTCTGACTCTTTGTTATAGAAGTTATCTACTTTATAAGCAAAGATAGCAGTTTCTGAGAGAACACTAAAGCCATGTAAGCAGCCATGTGGCATGAATAACTGTCTTTGATTCTCATCAGAGAGTTCTACAGCTACATGCTGACCGAAGGTAGGAGAATTCTTTCTGATATCTACTACTACGTCAAGAACTTTACCTACTAAAGCACGTACTAGCTTTGCCTGACAGTACTCGCCTCTCTGGCAGTGTAAACCACGGATTACACCATAGCTAGACTTTGACTGATTGTCCTGTACGAAGTCACAATCAATACCGTTTGCTTTAAACTCTTTTGCATTGTAGCTTTCAAAGAAATATCCACGAGGATCATTGAATACTCGTGGCTCTACAATAATGACACCTTCAATTGGAGTCTTAATAAAGTTCATGTTTTTCCTCTAAAACTTTAACTAAATAATCTCTATAGTTACCTTTCTTTAATTCATCAATTAAAGCCTGCATCTGTGCATCGTTAATAAAGCCCTGCTTATAGGCAATTTCTTCAATACATGCAATCTTTAATCCCTGTCTCTTTTCTACAATCTGTACAAAAGAGCCTGAATCCATAAGTGAATCTGGAGTACCAGCATCAAGCCAGGCGTTACCACGTCTCATTGGTACTACTGATAATCTACCTTCTTTTAGGTAGATGTTATTAAGGTCGGTAATTTCGTATTCACCACGAGCAGATGGCTTTAAGGTCTTTGCTTTTTCTACTACATCTGATGGATAGAAATATAAACCTACGGATGCGTAGTTTGATTTTGGATGAGCAGGTTTTTCTTCAATTGAAACTGCTTTTCTGTTCTCATCAAATTCAACTACACCAAATCTTTCAGGGTCGGTTACGTGATACGCAAAGATAGTAGCATTAGTGCCACTATTCTTCTTTACCTGGTCATTGAACTCGCCAAACTGGCTTCCCATGTAGAAGATGTTATCTCCTAAGATTAGACATACATCTTCTTTTGAATCTCCAATAAAGTCAGCTCCTAAGATAAAGGCTTGTGCAATACCATTAGGCTCTTCCTGTACTTTATACTGAAGATTTAAACCAAACTTTGAACCATTACCAAATAACTTTTCAATATTTGGAAGATCTCGAGGTGTAGATATAATTAGAATATCCTTAATACCAAACAGCATCAGTGTTGATAATGGATAGTAAATCATAGGTTTATCATAAACAGGTAAAAGCTGTTTAGATGTTGTCTTGGTTAATGGATATAGACGTGTGCCACTTCCACCTGCTAATAATATACCTTTCATATAAATCGCCCTTGTTTGTATCTCTATTTATTATACACGGTATGAGTATGCTCTTACAGCCAGTGGAAAGAATTTAGCTCCATACCACAGGTAAACACACAACATTGTGTAAACAAATCTGTATATTTAGTTATCTTTACTTGTTTGAATTGTTCTTAAGTTTCATGGCAAAAACAGGAATGCTTAAGACTTTAATTAGAAGTTTGTTTTTCTTGGTAACCCTTACAGATATGATTGACGCTTTTAAGAATTTTCTTAAATTGATTAAAAAATATAAAAACTGAGACCAATACACATTATAAGTACAATCAACGATCTTATAATCTTGACTTGTTACAGTATATCCGCATAATCTTTCAAAAATATGAGCCATCTGGCAACCTTCATGGCTTAGATCTGGGCTTTCAAAATCATCTTGAGTAAGATTAAGTTTTTTTATTTGTTCTAAAAGATCTGCTCTCACCATAAACATGGTACCAGCTACAAACTTATAGTTGCTTAGAGGTAGCATCTTCTCTTTAAAATAAGCTAAAGCCTGTTTATAAGAGAAATGATCATCTGTTTTTTTATTAAAAGTACAGATGTTAGGGCCATGCATACCAACATTTGGATTTTTCTCTAATCTTTCAACAACCTTATCAAAAACATCTTTGCTTCTGATAAATTTCAAAAGAGCATCTCTCCATCCTGAACCTGTATACCAGTCTTTTTTACCATTTAGAGGAATGTCTCTTTTAGTATGGAGCTTTATCACATAGCTGTAATCGTTAAGATTTACTTCATTTAGAACATGAACAAATGGACCAAGATCAAATCCTAGATTCTTAACAATCTCAACGTTAACGTTTTTAAACGTTGATTTTATGTCAGATTCAAGTGCTTCATTCTCTTTTACAAAAGTAAAAATATAATCACAGTTATAGCCATTTAAATTTAAAAGACATGCTTTTAACTCTGGGTATAAATTTTCATAAAAGATATGAACATGAACTAATATTTTTTTCACGATTTAATTCCGTTTTGCTAATTTAGATTGTCAACTGATCTGTTTGCTATTCGCTTTAGATGCTACTAACTTTAAATAACATTCTCATATTTAACCTCATCAGAGATAAACACCTATCAATACAACCAGTATTCATCAAGCTCACTAGTATCAGTTTCTTGTATCACTTTTTGTAAGGCAGCTATTTCTTTGTTTACAGCAGTCTTTTCTTTCTTCTTTGACAGAGCTCTCTTCTTAGTATTTTTCACAGTAAGCTCTTCTCGATATCTACTGAAAGTATCACGATTGACTGAGTGCTTATCTATTAAGCATTTATCATCATCTTCGCATATAACTTTAAAAGAAGTTACTGAGTTTTTATTTTTATCCGTAAGCTCAAGTTTGTTATGCTTTAGTATATCGAAGACATAATCGTCTTTATATTCACCAACAATAGAGTATTCAGTGCCTGTAATATCTTGCTCGATGGCAATGATATACCCATAAACAAATTTAACCTTACCTTTTTTATAAAGTTCTCGCCAAATGCATGATCTTTTATATGCTCCTTGCACATAAAAGTTTGAATCAGCCATTTCAAAGAAAAACGATTTTTTAGGATACTTAAAATTGCTGTCGTCTGCTACCTCACTAAGACTTTCTTTATCTAACAAGCGTCTAGTTAAAGATTCTTGAAAAATTGAGTAAAGCTGTCTAAAAACTTGAGGAGACAGGTTATCAAATGTCTTACACTCGTTTAAAAGCTCATAGTAAACATCAAAAGCAGTGATAATGCTTTGATGAGCTACTGAACCTTTTTCAACTACATATCCACCGTTTACTCTATAAAATCCAGAAACTGACAGTTTAATAACTTTAGTAAGGATCAAAAGCCTTAAGTAATTGCCAATTTCATACATTGGTGAATATTTGTTTATGGATGTAGCACAGGCATAGATATCAGCAGTTTTTATAAGTTTATAAAATAGATTTCTGGTATTAGAAAACAAAATTGCATTGATAGCCTCTTTACTCTGAATATTTACCAAATACCTTGCAATGCTTTTCTGCCCATAGAGTAAAAATTGCAACATTTTAGCTGTACTAAGCTCATGCTCTTTATTACGTTTTTCTTTATAACTGATTTTTACAAAATCAGACTTTTGTTTTTGTAAAAAGTCATCTAATGTAAAATCAATTTTATCATTACAATAGTTGAAAGTTATCCCTGAAGAGATCGCAAAATCTGAGATTACCTTGCCACAATCGTGTAATAAAGAGAGAAAGATCAAAAGCACGTACTCAGATTCATACTCTAAGGACATCTTTTGATTTAATTTGTAAAGTTCAACTGCTTTTATCGCGACAAGTAAGCTGTGTCTTAATAGACCTCCACTATCACTGTCATGCAAGAATTTTGATGCAGGTACTACAGAGACTAACTTTGCAAACCTGTAAATTAGTGGGCTTATTATGTTTTTAAAGATCTCAGAACTTACAGGACTAATCTCTTTTAACCGTTTTACCAAACCTAGGTTCTCTATTAACAACTCTTTTGTAGACTTGTAACTGAATAGCAATGATCCATCTTTTGTTATGATCTTGCAGTTATCTAGTATTGCTCTTACATCTTGAGGCATATGTGTTATCTTCCAGTTTAATGATAAAGGAACAAGATAACACTCAAAATTATTATAATGAGCTTATTACTGACAAATTATGCAATTTAGAGATTCAAAATAATAATCTAAACGAATAAAAAAAGGAAATATGACTTCAAATGATGCCCATTAAGCCTGTTTTAATGATAAAATTCACGTCAAATTTAGGGGCAATATTACAGTTATTGTAATGTTATTCTGCAACAGATACCTATATCAGACTTGCATTATAAAAATAGTGTTTACGTCTTCATTTACTTCAAATATTGAGATTTCTTTTAAGATGAAAAATAAAAGAATTGGCATTGTCTATTTTGCATACATCAACCACAAAAAAAATTGGAAAAAAATAATTCACTCCCAATTAGCTGACATAAAAAGATCTGGTGTGTTAGATGATGCTTCACTGTATATTGAAGTATCAGATACAGAAGATTCATCTGAAGTTAAAGATTTCTTTAAGAATTTAGATATTCCTCATGAACACGTAGAATTTCATAACGAAAATGCATATGAGTACTACGGTATTCATAAAGTTTGGGAATTAGCTTTAAATAATAGCCATGAACTTCTAGTCTATCTTCATACAAAGGGAATGAGCTACAGACAAAAGTTTTCTTTTATGGGATTGAAGTCTGGTAGAAGTCCAAGAGAGATCGTTTTAACATACCTTACTTTCAAGAATTATAAAAACACATTAAAACTGTTTGATGACAATTCAAAGCTCATGAAAATAGGAGCATTTCCAAAGAGGGAATACGAACCTAATGATAAAAAAGGCTGTTTTATGTGGTTCAACTTCTTTTGGATTAGGGCTTCATATGTAAGAGAGTTGTCAGAGCCTATCAAAACAGACGATAGATTCTACTATGAATACTGGTGTACAAAAAATGAAGGAGAAACTGGTGATGCTTATAAAGAACTTACCTTCTCTCTTTACAAGAATGATCACACAGGATTCAGTATTTCAGAAGCCTCTGATACTCTAAGGGATCTGAACAGACTCTACAGAAATCTATGGCCATTTTCAGCCTTATATGTAAGGCACAAGATTCACAGTTAAGATAGTTGAATTAAACGACAGCTTTTGGCTAAAGATTGAGCTAGGTTATTTACACTAACGGAGATAAGCATGACCGATAAAAGACAAGATATAGACGGATTAAAAGGTATAGCGATACTAGCAGTAGTTTTCTATCACCTGTTTG
>ERZ1034915.179-NODE-179-length-42629-cov-6.790976_pt1 | contig 42629 bp, 51 predicted proteins | sample MGYA00520592_ERZ1034915 | MGnify/ENA primary metagenome ERZ1034915 (study PRJEB33766, sample SAMN09781787) | gut metagenome | biome: gut microbiome | host: Homo sapiens | place: Madagascar | study: EMG produced TPA metagenomics assembly of the PRJNA485056 data set... | reverse complement strand
TTGTTGCGAGCAAAATTTCTTCCAATGCCAGATTGAGTTCCGGTTCACTTCGACCGTGACAGATAAAACGCATATGATTTCACAATGTTTCAAGATACTGTTGATAAGCGGCAGGAGACATCCAATCGGCAGCCTGCCACTCGGGAGTAATAATTTGGCAGAGCCAGCCGTCATTCTCAGGAGAATGATTGAGTTTATCTTGGGAAGACTCCAACTCCCGGTTCACGGTCAAAAGTTTCCCTGATATTGGAGAACGAATCTCCCAGGCGATTTTAACGGACTCCACACATGCAATAGAATCATCGGCATTCAGAAAATCTGAAGCCTGAAATGTCAGAAATGTAATTTCCCCCAATTGGGAAATTGCATATGAAGTCAATCCCAGAACCACAATGCCATCTTCGAAATCCAGCCACAAATGCTCTTTGGTATAAAGCCTCATGAAAGCATCCTCCGAAAGTTGGGCGTTTTACTGTTCTCACAATACTGCCGCATACGAAAAAATGCAAGTGATTAAAATAAAAGTATCCTTACTCAATGGGATGAAGAAATACTTCGAAAATCGAGTAGGAGCCCGGTCATTAGTTGACCAGGCGTCCTCTCACACCACCGTACGTGCCGTTCGGCATACGGCGGTTCAGCAGCTTGAGTGCAACGCTTTGTACCGAAGTAGGATATCGTCATACCCTATTTCGGCAATGCGTTGAGACGGCAATACACGATGTAAAATCCAACTACGGGCAATATGCCAGTAGCCTTTCCTCGTATTCGCCCATTCCCACGCTTTCCTCTCGGAAATACCCAACGATTGCAGTCGCGTAAATCGTGTCCGTACTCGTTTCCACTGTTTCCAAACATACGTCCGAATTTTCCGTTGAATCCATTCATTCATGTTTTGCATAAACATCTTCATGTCCGCAATCGCATAGTATCCGAGCCATCCGACGGTATATTGCCGAAGTTTGTACAGCATATATTCCACCGAATTTCCCTGATTCCTTCGGGTCAGCTCGCGAACCTTGGCTTTGAAGCGGTCTATAGACTTCTCGTGTATTCGAATTCCGGCCTGTCCTTTCGTCGTACTTCGCAGTGCGAAGCCGAGAAACTTCAGCTTCAGCGGACTTCCCGCTTTACTTTTGGATTCGTTTACTTTGAGTTTCAATTTCGCTTCAAGAAACCGTCTGCTGCTCGCAAGTACGCGTTCGGCGGCGCGTTGACTTCTGACGTAGATGTTGACATCGTCCGCATATCGTACGAACTTGTGTCCACGGCGTTCCAATTCCCGGTCGAAAGCGGTCAGGTAGATGTTGCTCAGCAATGGCGAAAGATTGCCGCCCTGTGGACTGCCTTCTTCCGTTCGCGTCACCACGCCATTGATCATGACTCCGCTCTTCAAGTAGCGTTTAATCAGGCACAAAACTCGTTGATCAGAGATTTTGGCCCGCAACATTTCCATCAACAGCTCATGGTTCATGGTGTCGAAATACTTGCTCAAGTCAAGATCGACAACCCGCCGATAGCCTTGATTGTAGTATTTCCGTGCTTGCCGGATGGCCTGATGAGCGCTACGCCCCGGTCGGAAACCGTAGCTGTTTTCTGAAAATTCCTCCTCGAATATCGGGCAGAGGACCTGCGATATTGCCTGTTGAATCATCCGATCCATGCCCGTTGGAACACCAAGCATCCGTATCCCCCCGTCCGGTTTCGGGATTTCAACCCGGCGCACCGGTTGCGGGCGATACGTTTCGGTTCGGAGATTTTCAAGGAAACTTTCCCTGTGTTCGCACAGATACGCCAACAGGTCGTCAACGGTCATTCCGGCCACGCCCGGCGCTCCGCCGTTTCTCTTGACTTGCTTGTACGCACGGTTGAGGTTGTTACGCTCAAGGATGCGTTCAAACAAATCAGCACCGTCTTTCGCTTCAGTTTCCCGCGTAAGCATGCTCCGCACTCCCGGATTCTCTTCGGCTTCCAGCCTATCCATCCCCGGGCAGTTCCGTTTCCGGATTTTCTGCTCTCTACACATGCTGCACCTTTCACTTGCGAAAGATCGACTACTGTTCGGCCCTTCCCGTAAAAAAAAAAACACGGTACTATGGCCTCTGCTGACTTCTCAACGTTCAGCCGCACATCACTGTACGGGTTGAAATTACCATGCATTCACGGCTTCATTCATACCGTTGAGATCTCCCCGGATAAGAGCGATAACTTTCATCCCAGGCGCCTGGTACATCTACACCACAAGGTTCGGGCAGTATTGGACTTCGCTTTGTTGTGCAAGCTCGTCCGCCTTGCAAATGCCTTATATGTACTTTCTGTTCGTCAGGCCGGGAATTCGCCGCCGACTTCCTTCAGATTCCACCTCGCGGTGGACACCCTTGCCTTAAGCTAACAGTTCCTACTGCCAAGTCTGTAACGGACTTTCACCGTCAAGTTATCGCCCATGCCGGGCGTACACAGAAAAAGCTCCTGCAACCGTTTCCCGATTACAGGAGCTTAATTTTAAAGATGGGTGAAACCAAAGAGTCGCCGCTGTTCCATCCAGTCCTCGGGGATGCCCTGTGCGAACAACTGCGCCAGCGAAAGCCCCTCAGGCTCTCTCCCCTCGACGATGGCAGTGACGATGGCCGGGTCGAGGTTGTTCAGGCTCATGATTCGTGAGGCGTAGGGATGTTGGCAACCAACGCGGGCGGCCAGTTCGGAAATCGTCCTGACTTCACCCTTTAGCAGCATTTCGTTCCAGCGATGCGCCAAACCGATGGCGCGGATCATGGTTTCCTGAACCGCGCGTTCACCGACTCGCGATGGAACGATGATCTGCTTGCGCCCATTCATTCGTTTCAGGAGCAGCGGCAGGGTAATTTTAATCGTATCATGTTCGAGAACCAAATCCATAAGGTCGTCATCATTCATCCCGTCCACTTGGGTATGGACTTGCGTAAAGAACTCGCCGTCGACCAGTTCGTCCGCGAGGGCCTTGAGGCCGTCTATGCGCAGTTCAAACGAAAGTGAACTTTCGTAAATATCGACCCGCGCGATCAGCTGCCGTACCAGTTCGTGCTTTTCGCCGGGGAAGAGAAAGTTCCAAAGACCGTTGATGTCCAGCATGGCCTTCAGGATGTCGTTCTCATTGATGGACTCTTTCATTGCCGCAAGCCTGGTGCGCAGCTGACACATTTCCTCCTCGATCGGTCGGAGGGCCGTTGCATCACTTTTTGACAGATTCATCACGACCGGACTGCCCTTTTCCCACAGGCTTTCCAATTCCGCAAGCCTGGCCGAGTATTGTTTCCGGTTTTCTGCCTCTTTCTGCCTCAGCGAACTTAAAGTGACATGCATCAAGGTCGGCATTTGGAACAACCGGGAAAGCTGGCGCAGGAGCGCCTCCTCGATATCTCCGGCAGGAACCCGCTTTAGAGGGCACTTGTTCTCTCCACTCCGGGCATTCTGTTGACAAAAATAGTAAGTGTATTTCCGTTTATGATTGTAGGTGTAAGTTGGTGACATGTGGCTGTTGCAATTGCCGCAAAAAATCAGGCCGGCAAGCGGATGGAGGTGTCTGGTGGAGTTGCGCTGGGTGTCGCATTTGCGGCTGTCGAGAATCTCCTGCACCCGGTTCCAAAGCTCCTCAGGAACGATTGCTTCGTGTTCGCCTTTATACTTGACCGTCTTATGCCGGACGTATCCGGCATAGACCGGATTGCGGAGCATACGGCTGAGGCTGTTCGGCGTAAATGGAACGCTCGAATGTTTTTTACCGTTGCCGGATATCCACGCGCGTTTGTGGTATTTCCTCCGGTTCGCCCAAGCAGTGACCTCCACCAGAGAGGCGACGGCGGCGTATTTCTCGAAAATTTCCCGAACCTGCGGTGCCTCTCCCGGATGCGGCAACAGAACTTTCGTCTTTGGCTCGACCTGATATCCCATAATCGGAGGGCCTCCGCAGTATTTGCCGCGCTTTTTACTGAGTGCGATCTTATCCCGAATACGTTCGGCGATCACCTCCCGCTCGAATTGTGCAAAGGTCATGAGGATATTGAGCATCATGCGCCCGGAGCTGCTTGAGGTATTGATGTCCTGCGTGACGCTGACGAATGAAACCTGATATTGTTCGAACAGTGTGAGCAGTTCGGAAAAATCCAGCAGCGAACGCGATAGCCGGTCGATTTTATAGACGACCACCACGCCGATCTTGCCCTCGCGGATATCATCGATGAGCTTTTTCAGTGCCGGGCGCTCGGTATTGCCGCCGGAAAAACCGCCGTCGTCATAATGCTCCGGAATGCAGACCCAACCTTTATGTTTCTGACAGGCGATGAAATTTTCCGCCGATTCGCGTTGGGCGTCGAGGGAGTTGAACTCCTGCTCCAGGCCATCCTCCGTACTTTTGCGGGTGTAGACCGCACACTTGATTTCCGTATTCATGATTTGACTCCCCAAAATATTTTACCATTCCAAACGCTTCCGGTCACATATTTGGCCGCCGCGCTCAGCGATTTGAAAAACTGCCCGTCTACCTCAAAACCATCCGGGCGAGCAATGGCCGTGACCAGACGCCCTTTCCATTGCCGTTCAAGGCGAGTTCCAGGAATAAATCCGGCCGCATTCGGTTTCTTCCTCGGCTGCTCAGTGATCTTTTCAATTTTTTCCTGCACTTCTTCGGTCACGGTGCGGTTGTAATGCAATTCCTGAATACGGAAGGCCAATTGCCGCTGAAGGTACTGCTTGCTGCATCCAGGCGCGGGCTCACCATAAACCTCAAGCCAGCGGGCCTTCAGTTCTTCGGTGTCCATAGCCTTAAGCGCAGCCAATTGCCTCAGTATCGACTTCGCGTTTTTCGTTTCTGTTTTATTCACCTTTATCTCCTTTCTTCAGAATGGGTTGCGTTATATAAGCACGGGTCAAGCGAGATAGCAAACCGTTCTGAGATTATGTAACTGTTTATTTTTCAGCAGATTAACAATATCACGAACAGACCCGCATTCAGCCGTCGCGCCTTTGAAAAAGAGCAACTATCTTTTCCGCAATTCGGAGAGTTTCAATTTCCCGGAAACAGTATGTGGGACCGACACGGAAGCGGCCGGGAAAGCCTTGCGTTGTTCCGACAACTTGATCTTGGGTCGGATGGTCATAGCTTTGGCCGCTCCGAATTCCGGGAGCGTCGCGCCGAGCATGGAAGCGCAGACCGCACAGCCGACCAGACAGTCGAACCAGTGGTTGTCACTCCGTTCCGGTCGCAGCTTCCATTCCTCGACCGTGCGTCCGCGCCCAGTGGTCTTGACGCGGTATTCCGCCGTCAGATGTTCGGCAAGAAGCTGATGCTGGAGCGGCTGCCGCCCGAAGAGCGAAAGGCAACCTTTGTCCCCCATTGGAACACTCAGCCGAGCATGAATGAAACTTTTCCAGAAGTTCGCGTCGAAAATGCAGTGTCGGATGGCTCGTTTGCCGCGGACATTGGGGATCATCCAGTTCAACCCCAACCGGTCGCCGGGCTGTTTCTTGTATTCGGTCATCGGTTTGGAACCAGCGCCGACGTATCGGCCATGGGACGGCAGCAGGATTGCGCCGAACTGGCTCTGGCGGCAGAACTCATAGATGATGTCGGTTGATGCGCCCCAATTGGCGTCAATCATTGCCCGTTCGATTTTCAGTACCGCGCCGTCTTCACGCTCGAATTCGCGGTTGAAGTAATCCTCGGTGAGTGCCTTCAGCGCGCCATACAATCCAGCTTCCAGACCTGCGTTCGGAAAAAACTCCTGAATGGTCGGCCGGGCATCGGCGAGCGAAAACTGTCGCCGGAGCTGATCGGGCCATGTGCCGTAGTCGATAACCGCCCCGGTGAAATCATGGCTCCACGCCACAACGGTATAGAACAGGAGCGCCTTTTGCACGTCGACAAACATGGTGATATGATCCGCCCCCATCGGCATGCGCCCTTTTCCGAGACCGTTGACCTTGCCGGCAATTTCATCGACGGAGAGGATAGTCTCATCGCCGATGTTTTCCGGCAACGGGTCATTCTGGTACTCCGACCAGAACGCCGCCTCATCTTGCAATTTCAGATTCATCGCATGCTGGATGGCTGACACTTCGTCGTGGTTATACCGCGCCTCCCAGGAAACGACCGCCCCCATATCCATCGCTTCGCGGTTCGCAAGGTAGAATTCGGTGGCTGCTTTGATATTGCCGTCCGTTCGTAGCGCCTCGGCGCGAACCTCGGCGTACTGCTCCCACAATTTCGTGTTGACCGGGAACTGGTAGACCATCTTCGTCTTTTCGCCGTTCCAGTCGGGATGCACCTGACGGTCGAGGATGATATCGGCCATGTCGCCCGGACGGATGATGGTGCAAGGCATAATTCCGGCAATTTTGTGGCCCGGCCCGGCCAGACCGAGGATGTCCCCGGCGAGAATCCGCACACGCTTCCGCGTCTGCTCCAGGCTTGCCGCCGATTCCGAGGTCTGCGGGTCGTCGATGATGACCAGATTCGGACGGATACTCTTGCCGTCGCTGCGCTTGTACTTCATACCGCGCAACCGCCCGGTGATGCCCGCGACCCGGACGATGGTGCCGGACGCTTTGCTTCCGGCGATGGTCGGCAGGATGATTTCATTGCTCGTCCAGGTGATGCGTGTGCGTTCGCCCTTGTAGAGCTGCCCCGCGCACCGGTTCGCGATGCCGTCCAGAGCAGCGATGGGATAAATGACCTCGGGAAAATCCGCGGCGAGCAGTTCATTGACCTCCAGCTCGGTCTTGATGGAGTCGAGCATTTCCAACGCCGCCGACTCCGTCGAGCCGATCAGGACCACGAAAGCGCGATGACCATAGAGCATCGACCAGAGGCATGCGGTTTCGGCCAAACTACTCTTTCCCGAACCTCTCGGCATGGCTAGAGCGAACAGTCCGCCGGAGAGAACGGCGGTTTCGATTTTCTGAATCGCCTTCAAGTGATCCTTGGACCAGCCCAGCGAATAGGTGTCGTGAAAGTAAGCTTCGCAGAACAGTTTAAAGTCCCGTTCGCACGCTTTTTTCCGTTCCGGGTCCGTCACCTCCGGCAAGTCGCCGATATCGCGGCCGGTCAGGGATTGTTCGGCGGAGCGGTTGCGTGCAGCTTCACGGATGTCATCATAAGTACGCACTTCGCTCTCTGCCGGCGGAGCGTTATGCTCATCCACCAGCCACGCGATATATTTGACCAGATTGATGCTTCTGCTGTCGGTATTCGATCCGATGCGAAAGCCGACCCGGTTGAACTCCCGATAAATTCGCGCCTGGGGGAGCACGAAGCCCTGTTCGGTGGAGTTCAACAGACGTGCGACTTCGACCGGGCGCATGGAGGTGGGGTTAATTGCCATCGTCGGTCTTCTTGGCAAGCCAGGCGGCGTAAGTGATCAGGTTGATGGTTCCATCGGAATTGACCGGAGCGCCATTGGCGATGTCTGCCGATAAACTCTCGTTGGAAATACTCCGGCTGCCCGCCTGCCGGAGTATTTTCACGACCGTTTCAAACGGCAAAGCCGTTAATTTCAGATTATTTTCCATAGGGCAAAGAATTAGTCCTTTATTTTCGATACATTTACTTGCTATAGAGTTCTTTAAGGGCAATGTATGACCAGTGCAGAACCTATAACCAAGGAGGTCAAAATGAACAGCACGAACGAGATCAAGGTTGGGGAGATGGGAATCGTCAAGGTCGGATGCAACGAAATCAATGTCGAGGTGATCCAGATTCTGAACAATGGATTGCTGGTGAAGAACCTGAAAACCGGAAAAACTTTCCGTGCGGCGAAACTCGAACGGCTGCTGGAAGGAAATGCCGAAACCGCGTTTCCGGTGGCAGCGTCCGGGGGGGGCCCCGAAAGTACCCCGGAAATGGGTGGCAGCGAGCCGGAAAGCAGCGGCGATGTCGAGCCGAACGACGACACCGACGATATCCCTGCCGGGGATGGGAACCCGGATGACGATGAGCAGGAAAACCCGGCCCCGGAAAGCCGTCCGAGTTACACCGCTCCTGAAAGTACGCCGAAAATTCCGGTTCCGACTGCCGCCCCGCTCAAGCAGCCGATCAAAAAAATCTCTACTCTTGACGAGGCGGTCAAGTATCTGCAGGAGTGCGGCGAATCCAAGAGCTGTCCTGAATTGATCATGGCACTGACCGAACGCGGCCTGTGCTCCCTGAAAGGAGCGACTCCTGCGCAGACTTTGTACAGCTCTTTCATCCGCGAGATTCGGGATCGAGGGGACAACTCGCGGATGGTACGCGACACGGAACAGAAAGGCAAGTTCATGATCCGTCCGGTTGCAGGAGGTCAGGATGCCTGACGAACTCTCGACGGATGAGATTGCGAAACTGGTCGATGCGGCGGCGGAAATTCTCGCGGACAGCGGAGCAAAAATGCCCTGCCGGGAACTGGTCCGCATTGCCGTCAACACCGGTATGTGGAACAAACCGGGAACCCCGGCGACGGCCATGGCGCTTTATAATGCCATGCTCGCCGAGTGCCGTGAGAAACCCCATCCGCGATTCAAAATCTGCCCTGAGTTCCGGGGGCATTTTGAAGTAAATCCCTGATGGAGTCTGCCGGTTCCGCCAACGCTGCCCCGCGCATTTTGCCGGGGCCTGTTTTTTTATTCCGCTTCGACAGTCGGAGTCTTGGCCTGCCAGTCGCAGCCCTCGCCGAATTTGAACTCGGCCCACCGGCGCCGGATCACGTCGCAGTATTTCTCGTCAAGCTCCATCATCCGGCAGATCCGGCCGGTCTGTTCGCTGGCGATGAGCGTACTGCCCGAACCGCCGAAAGTGTCGAGGACCAGATTTCCCCGTTCCGATGAGTTTTTCAGCAGGTAGATCAACATTTCAATGGGTTTCATCGTCGGATGCACATCGTTGTGTTTCGGTTTGTCGTATTCAATGACCGTAGTCTGCGACCGGTCGCTGTACCAGCTATGGGCGGCGCCGTCTTTCCAGCCATAGAGACAAGGTTCGTGAATCCACTGGTAGTCCTGCCGTCCCATGACGAGAGAATTTTTCTTCCAGACGAGGCACTGGCGAACGATCAGGCCGATATCATGGCAGGCCCCTCGGAAGTTGTAGCCCTCGCTGTCGGCATGGAAAATATAGAAAGACGCGCCGGGCTTCATCGCATCCTTGACGCTCGCAAAAGCTGTGCGGAGAAATTCCCGGAACTGAGTATCGCTCATGTCATCATTCTGAATGGTCAGTCCGGTGCTGCCTTCATAGGCGACGTTATATGGCGGATCGGTCAGCCAGAGATCTGCCATGTCCTCGCCCATGAGTTTTTGCACATCCTCAGCCTTGGTGGCGTCACCGCACATAAGCCGATGTTCTCCGAGCTGATAGATCAGCCCGCGGCGGGAGTCGGAGGATTCCGGGATTTCAGGGACGGAGTCGGGTTCGGTTTCACCGGCCTCGACGGCATCCTCGCCCGCTTCGCCGTTCAGGAGGCGGTCCAGTTCGTCGGAGTCGAAGCCGAGCAGGTTCAGGTCGAAATTCGCCGCCTGCAAATCTCCGATCTCCAGCGGCAGGAGGGAATAGTCCCATTCGGCCAGTTCGGCGGTTTTGTTGTCGGCGATACGGTAGGCTTTGATCTGTTCCGGCGTCAGGTCATGGGCGATGTGAACCGGCGCTTCATCAAGGCCGAGTTTTTGCGCGGCTTTCCATCTTGTGTGTCCGCAGATGATGACATGATCAGCATCAACGACGATGGGCTGGCGAAAGCCGAACTCCCGGATAGAGTTGGCGACAGCCTCGACGGCATCGTCGTTGATTCGCGGATTGTGCCCGTAAGGATGGATGTCGGAGAGTTTCATGTTGGTGATTTGCATGTTTGTCCTTTGTGTGGGTATTTGATGAATAATCTTGACTAATTCAAAGTTGGACTTGCAATTAGTCAAATCCGTGTTACTTTTAGAGTAGTAGTAACAAGGAGAAGCTGTGTCATGATAAAAAGAGAAATTACGACAGAACTGCTCCGGCTGAGCGGCTTTTTTCCGGTAGTCACGATTCTCGGCCCACGGCAGTCAGGAAAGACGACTCTGGCGAAACATGTGTTCCCGGATTATACATACGTGAACCTGGAAGATCAGGGAGCGCGTCAGCTTGCCATAGACGACCCGACCGGCTTTTTCAATTTATATCCGGCCCCGGTGATCATTGATGAAGTCCAGCGGGTTCCGCAGCTCCTCAGCACCGTGCAGTTGCTGGCGGATCAACAGGATAAAAACGGTATTTTCATTTTGACCGGATCGCATCAACCGGCACTTCACGAGGGGATTTCCCAATCGCTGGCCGGTCGAACCGGGATTCTGAAATTACTGCCGCTTTCCATCGCGGAACTGTCTGCTGCCGGGATTGAGCTTGAACGGGAGGAATATATTCTGAAGGGCTTCATGCCGCGAATTTACGATAAGAATATCCCGCCCGATGTTCTCTATCGGAATTACTACAACACCTATGTGGAGCGTGATGTCCGGCAGCTCGTCAATATTTCCAACCAGCATGCGTTTGAGGTTTTCGTCAAGCTGCTCGCCGGGCGCATCGGCCAGCTCGTCAATATGAGCAGCATGGCCGGTGATGTCGGCGTATCGGCGACGACTCTGAATTCATGGCTTTCGGTGCTGGAAGCCAGTTACATTGTATTCCGGTTGCCATGCTACTTTGATAATTTCGGTAAGCGGCAGATCAAGTCTCCTAAGGTTTATTTTATGGATGTCGGGCTGGCGACTTATTTGCTCGGCATCGAGAACGTTTCGCAGGTAGCGCGTGACCCGCTGTTCGGCGGCCTCTTTGAAAATATGGTCATCGTGGAAGCCTTGAAGGCGCGTTATAATATGGGCAAAGAGCCGGAGCTTTATTACTTCCGAGACAAACAGGGACTTGAAATTGATCTGATTCTCAATCAGGGACGCCGTCTACTGCCGATGGAAATCAAGTCCGCAATGACCTACGATTTGTCCTTCGCGCATAATCTGCAGAAGTTCGTCACCATCGCTAAAGACACCTATTCGCCGACCGTGATTTACGCGGGGGCAATGGCTCCGGTGGTTCATGGCGTGGCCTTCGCTAATTTCAAGGATACGGGGAAGATCATTACGACGCCGTTGTGATGTCTGTAGGCTGATGGTCGAAAAGGAGTCATTTTTCGTTTTTTTCCGAATTTCATTTTATATGGTTGCAGATGATAACCATATCGACATCGACGACGATGGGGGCGCCGGAAACCGGACTTCCGGATGGGGATGATGATCATTGGGATGGCATTATCATTGATGCGGGGGCCGTAGGAGTGGAGATCGGAGAGTTTCCTGTTGGTGATTTGCATGGGGTACTCCTTTCTTTTTGGGGAGAGTAGATCAATTTATGTTGGAAAAGACTTTAGTTAATATTTAATAAAAATGAGTAGGACATGTTTGAATTTTGGCATGTGAGATGATAATATTGCCGACAATAAAGGGAACTAATTACATGAACTTTATCACGGGCCCAAGCGATGACACTGCTACCATTGGGACGGATTATTGGCATAGCGGGGGCATGATAAATATTATCCGCCTTTCTGTATGATACTATAGTATTTTGTAATATTAGCTGGTGAGTTTTTTATGAGTTTTGAATTACACATGGATCGATCATATTATCGTACCCGATCTTTCTATATCAAACATCGGAAGGGTGTTTTGAGTAACAACGGGAATATAATCGCAAATGGACTTCCCGTATTTATGCACGAGTATGCTCATTTGATCCAAGATCAATATAGTGTTTATGGTGTAATTGATTTTTTTTACTTCATAGATACGCTTCATGAGATCATCAGGTTAATGGGCAAAAATAAGTTTATTTACTATGGTCCTCTATACGACCAACCGGATGCTAATGATTGTTGGCTCACACAATTGGAACGTTTGCGTAGCGCTGCACGGGCTCACGAAAAGTGGGCTCGGGGTATATTGACTTTCGAAGATTCAGAGATTCGCGACATTCGTATTACATACAAACAAGAAACTATTGACATCCCACAAGTCATTGGAAAATTCATCAACCCTTGCACAGGAACAGAGTATCAGCACCCCATAGGAGTTGTAGAAATTTGCGAGGCGTACTCAATGGCAGTAGAAAACATCTACAATCATCAAAAAACAGCAACCCTGGATGAACACTCGGAATTTGAGTATTATGCGGTGGAACGAATGTTGAATAAAATAGGAATTATTGATTCTCAATCCATAATTGTCATTTGCCATTGGGCATTGCAAGATCACTTTCCAGGAAAAAGGCTGTATGAGTTATACAATCTTCTAAGTGAACAAAAAAGAAAGATGTCTGCCTACGAGATTTATGATTTATGTCGAGGTTGGATAAATCAAAAAAGATTTCAATGCGATATTAATTTTTACGACCAGAAATTCAAGGATGTAATATCACATCATCAAGGCAGTGCAGGCGAAGATGATTTATTAGTAAAGTCAATCAAATGGTATCACGAAAACGCTATTAGTAATCTCCGTAAGTTACTCGACAAGAATAGCTACTTCCCTTTGGATACTTGCTTTGCTCAAGCACCACCACAAACTTCTCTGGCCAGCAGTCTTGATAACTTGTTTCAAACGTGTCCTCTACCTCAAGTAGAGGACCATCAAGGGTATATTTACAGTTTGGGGACTTCAGATTCAAGTGATTTTGTTTTTTTGATAAGGTCACTTTCGTATTTATTATCTGAGCTTTGGTATGGAAGCAGTAACGAATTCGGGTGTAAATTATACAAGTCATGTACACTGTCTATAAAAAACGATGATTGTTTATCTGCTCCTCTAAATAAGAAATTTGATACCTCGAAAGTGACATCTGGCATTCCGGAAAAGCAAAATATATGCCCGTATGGTTTAGCTTTAAGCTATATGAGAATCGCAGAAATAGCAAAAACAGAAAAGTCTAAATAACACTCATTCTATTTTTTTATCACAAGAAAGAAAGTCTGTTTAACCTTCCGACTCCTTCCCGCGCCCCTTCGAGAGAGACCCCCGAGGGGGGAACCGTCGAAGCCCCCCCAGGGGTCGATCCGAGGCTCGCTGACGCCCTCCGAGGCGGCGCGCAAGCGCGCTGCGGGGCTTTGTGGCGCGTCTCAGCACTCTGCTTGCGTTTCAGCTTCGCGCGCCACAGAGAGCTTTGCGGCGCGACGTTGCGCCGGATGAGAAAAGGGCGGCTTTCGCCGCCCGATTCGGGTTTGCTTATTTCGCGTTTTTCGCGGCCCGGTAAATGTACTTCGCCGGTTCGCTGTGCGGCTGGGAAACCGCGATGACTCGGAACGCTTTGTAAGTCTCGTCCACCGTCGTGAACATGAAGGTGCGCTCGGTGTTCCCGATAATGCACTCCGCCCAATCCGAAATAAATTTGATTTCGCAAACTTCCTTGCCGGTTTGCCGATCGATTACCCGGAGCTGGTCGGGAAGGCTACCGGCCTGCAAATCGAAAAAGTTGTGGCTGGTTTTGTCGAAAATAAAAATCGCGTCCTGATTCATTTTTTTGCCCTTTCGCTTGTTTGCTTAAGTTGTTCTTTGTTAACTACTTATACATTACCATGAATTTTCGGAATAGCGAGTTCGTAAAGCGTTTATTTTGAATAATTTATGGCTTTTTTTGCAAAAGAAATCAAAGCCGAAAATGCAAGTTCTGTGCTTGAAAAGTTGCGGAAAAAATATGGGGCAACTGCAAACGCTGAGTAATAAAAAATTCGGCCACGGTTGGCCACACGGGGGGCAACGTTGCAAAACGCATAATGCTCAGAACTCCCCTGGTGCGGGTTTGAGACTACCCGCGCCACAGAGGGCTTTGTGGCGCGGCATTTCGCTTAAGGGAGAAAGCGACTTTTTTGTGACCAATCAATCTCCTCGGCTATACTGCGCCTCAATCAAGGCGACAATAAACCAGCTTTTTGCGCTTACCAATTCTTGTGCGGCTTTGTGGAGCTTGGCGCTTTGTTCGTCGATGGGTTGCATGCTTGCCAGCAGTGGTGCAAAATCATCGGAAAGGGTGGCGGCTATGCCGAAGTCCAATTCGAAGATGAACTCGCCGTACTGCCCGTTGAGAATTTTCATATCGAATTCGCGACCGGGGATTTGGGCACCGGGTTTGTCGTGTTCCCCGGGACGGACGAGCTTCGGATATGGAAGTTTGTTGCCATCGCGATCTATGGCGATAAGCTCAAGCCGATTCCGAGCGTTTCCTTTACAGTTTTCGACGAAGACTCGACCATTCACTTCGCGGGTTGCTTCGGTGATTTTGAATTTCATTTTTTCTCCTTTCGGTGGTTGACGATGTGGTACGAATCACTGTTCATTTCTATTTCTTCCTCCTTGGAATTTCCCCAAGGTACACGTCTAAGCCCATTTTAGAGTCTTCTATTTTATGCGGCACGGGCTTTGAACGCCCGTGCCGATCACCGGTTTATTTTGTGGTTTCCGGTACGGCGTCAATCTTGACGGTATCCAAGTATGCGAGCATCACTTCGTTTCCATGGTAAGCCCGCCGATAAGCGGTGGTTGCCTGCTGAATGCAGCTTTCAATATTCCGGCTTTCAGGAACGCCGCCGTCCAGTACAAACCATCCGGTTTCTCTGGTGCGCCCGTTATCGCGGAAACAAACGGGCGCATGCAGGAGCGAAAGGTAGACCTTGTGAGTTCGGTCATTGTAACAATACTGAATGCCCCGCTTCCGATATTCCGGCGCCAGTTCGTTGGCTTCATCGCGACGTGTTTTTCTGCCCATTTTTACAGCCTTTCTTTGCTTAAACTATTGTTTCTCAACTACTTATACATTACCATGAATAGCGCAGATAGCGAGTCATAAAACGTTTATTATCAATTAATTATAATCGAATTATTATTCGTTTTCGGCTTGACAGACAATGCAAGCGTCCGGGAGTTAAAATCGCAGAAAAGATATGGAGCAATCTCAACGAGTGGATAATAAAAATTTCGCCTACGTTTGCGCAGAAAAGGCGCTGTGTGCGCTGAGGCATATCGAAGTAAACCCCGCTGGAGCGGGTTTGTGGCCACCCGCGCCACAAGGGGCACACAGGGCGAATGCAGGGCGAGAGAAAAACCGGCGTTTTCGCCGGTTTTGAGGAAAGATCAGATCATTTTCCATTTGATCTTTTTATAATGAATTGAATGCGTATCTCCAGTCGTCAACCGAAAGATTCTCAATCCCGTCATGGGCAAAGATATTTTCGGCGAGGTACTCCCCCCATTGGCCGCTCAGGAAACAGACAATATCGCCGCGATTCCACGTGGGATTGTGCTCTTGCAGCCAGGCGACCGCCTTGGGCCATTCGGTCTCCATATTGAGGCCGAATTCTGCGATATGCAAGCAGAAACTTGTGTCAGGGTTGAGTTCGATGCTTTGTTTTTTCATTTTGCGCCCTCCATGGTTGTGTGGTTTGAAACTACTCCTACATTGCCATGATCAACGCAGATATCCAGTATGTAAAGCGTTTATTTTCAAGATATTTACCTATCCAAAGCAGGATGGCAGCGACGGATTACTGGCCGGATGCCGTAGAGGGCAGCGATGGGGGGGCGGCGTGAACTTCGCGGGCGAGCCGACGCAGGTGGCGGGGGGAGATGTCTATTAGTTTGCGGATATCCCCGCTCGTCATGCCGGTTCGGAGCATTTGGGTGGCAATGCGCCGTTTTCGGCCGCTTTGCCGGTTTGGAGCGGGAATCCAAACGAGGCCCGAGCAGAATTTCTGCACTTCGGCAAGCAGCTCGGGCGGCAATAGATTTTTTGCGTTGCTATAATCGTTGGTCATTTCTTCCTGTTCTTGTAGCGAGGTTCGCTGGGCGGCGGGTTCGTTTTGATTTTCTCGAGGTAGTCATGTTCGCGTTTCCGCATCAGGGCATCGGCGAGAATGTCGGCAATGGCCTGAATTTCGGGAGTGACTTTTTCATCGTTATACTCGTCATGTTTTTCCATGATTCCTCCTTAATGGTTTATGGTTAATACAATAGCAGTATGCTCAGATGCGAGTCAAGCCGCAAAACGGGAAAAACAGCTTTTTTCTAATACGGTTTGACAAAGTTGGACGCTCATACGCGGGATGTGCCTGAATATCCCTTTTTTACTCTACACATCCACACCCCTATATATATGTCAAACCTTATATATTATTATATGATAATCAATAATTTAAAGGTTTGACAAAAGGTTTGACACGACTGTCAAACCTGTCAAACCCTTGAGGGAAAAGTTGGACAAATCGGCGAAAAATGTCCAAGGTTTGACATTTTCCGTGTCCAACGCGATTTTTTACTGCCATTCGGGGGGAGTATTCACGATTTTGAAGTGAATTCCATCTTCCAGACGACCGACCAGACCGCGCTCCATGAGCTCCAGCAAGGCTTCCTGCCGTGTTTTCGAGGTAGTGCCGCGGATTCCGCTACGGGAAATTTCCGCGATGGATACCCCGGAACCCTTATCGAGCTTACGAAGTTTACCGAATATCTTCCGGAGCAGGTTTTCGAATGATTTCTCACGTTGATCGATCTCTTCCACGCCGATCAGCATGCGTTCCGCATGCGCGAAGAACCAGAGAATGAGCTTTTCCGCGCCAAGCCAGCAGTCATCGGTGAGAATGACGCGTTCGCCCTGTGTTTTTGCCTGATGATTGATTGACAGCATCACGGCGAAGCGCGGACCGTATTCGTTGACGAGCCGCCGCCAATTCGGATGCAGGATATCCGGGCTTTGCTCTTTGAACATTTCACTCAGGTGGCGCAGATAGCCATCGGGAACTTCCACGATGCCCGCTTTGCGACGGAATACGTCGATCAGCGAATAAAGATCCTGCAGTATCACTGCAAGATCAATGTGCCGTGGATCGCAGAAGGTCTCAGGCATTTTACAATAAAGAAACCGCCCGAGAAAGCCAGTGGATACATCAATGCTGTTCACGATAGCTGCAAACACATCGGGCTGGATGTTTGCGGAGATATTAGGGTAGCAGAATGGACTCTGCCGCATGCCGTTTTTACCGCCGCGCGAAGAAAAATTCTGTTTATAATAACCTTTCGAGAACGCTTCAGTAAGAAACCCCGCCGCCTTGTGCTGCCAGTGATGCGGATCGAGCCAGTTCGCCAGTTCGGAGATAACCAAAAGCCCGTTCGGGCGCTCGGCGAGCGCTTCGGCGATGCCCTCGGCGCTGCCGGCGGTGCCGAGATCCCAGCGGAACAACACGGCGAGTTTGTCGAGCAGGTTTCCGATATCTTTTCCTGATGCGGAGTTCGCAACGAGCATCGAATAAATGTTGCAAACCTGCCCGCCGGCGGTATTGATTCGAAGCCGCGCCAGATCGGAGCCGATATCGAGCATTCCGGCGAGGCTTCCCGGTTTGTCCTGCCGTGATTCGCGACCGTTCCAACCGGCGACCGGTTCGCTTAACGCACACGCAACAATTACGATGGATTTCAGAAGTGCCGCCTCCAGCGGCAGCGGGGGGGTGGTGACGCTGCCGAAAAGATCGGTGATCTCGCCGAGATAAGTTCCTTTTAGTATGGCGTGAATATCATCATTGGTGACGGTTTGCCACGGCGGCAGGATCACTGGTTCCGGCGGCAGGATCAGTTCGTTTCGAAGCGGTTTTACGATGACCGATTCCCTCGGCTTGGGGAGAATGATCTCGCACGTCCGGTAGCCGGGTTCGCGCAGTTCGCGCAGAGCGAACCAGTCTTTTCCGGAGCAGGAATTGTGATGGCACCGAAACACGACCGCGCCGGAAGGCTGTTCGAGCAGCACGGCGGATTTGTCCGTGTGCGCGTCGTTGAACGGGCAAACGGGAAACAGCCATTTCCTGCCACCCTGCCATGGGGACGGCGTGCTGAGCTCAGGGCAATAACGGCGAATCCATGTGTCGAGTTCGAACGTAGCCTCAGGGGCGGTTCCCGCACCGGCGATACCGGAAATATCCGGTTCTCCGGTATGGGGTGCTTTCGGCGGCGCTTCGCCATCGGAGGTGCGTGTCAGCGTGTCGGAGATCAGCGCGGCCGAGACGAGGTTTTCCGGCGCACTTTCGGCAAGGATTCGCGCCATGCGGTGCGGCCGAACGGGCGTGTGATCGCCTTTGCAGTTCTGTGTGCCGGGCAATCGCCAAATACGCGCAGGATTGTAGACCGTGCGGTCAATATCCACGTGCGCATCGGAGGCGGCGGCGACATCGGCGATGATGCGCTGGACCAACCCGGCATCATCGACCGGCAGTTCGGTGCGATACATAAGTTGTGCGCCGTTGCCGGAATCGGTCATGATCGGTACCGGCCAACCGAGCGATGCGAGGCCGTCGCGGATCTCGGCGGCTTTCGCCAGGGCGTGAGAGTGTTCCTCATCGGAGCTGGAGATGCCGGTGGGACGGATCGCGTCGCAATCAAACAGAATCCAACGCCGCTCAATAATATCGGCGTCGCTGGTGGTAGGTTCCCGATTGACCGGTCGGATGCGGTTGACCGCGCGGGCCAAGAGCGCCGGATTGACGGGGTTGATAGTCACATAGACGCCGCGATAAGAGCGCAGGCGAGCCAGTGCTTCCGGCACCTGCGGAATGTGTTCATAATCGAAATATCCCGACTCGATGTGTGGACGCTGGTATTCGCCGGTAGAGGCATCAAGCACGCGAACTTCAAAGACGTCGCCCGGCCGGAACCACAAAGATAATGCCCGCAGGATTTCGTCTTTGTCGATCATATTTACCCTTCCGCGATCTTGCTGATCAAAAGCTGACCGCAGATATTGCCGTCATCGTCAGTTACAGGAAGGAAGAAATAATCATCTTCCACGCAGTCGGCCAAACCTTCGAGCATTCGCGCAATACTGAGTTCATCTAAAAACTCACCGGCGGTGATGTGCAATTCAATATTATACTTCGACATCACCGACCTCGATATTGGAGAGGAAACGCAACGCCACGGCGGCGGTATGCACGGCTTCCGTGACCATGTTGCGCTGCGGCCCCTTTTCGTAGTGATGATTCAGGCTTGCCCGAACGAGCTCGCCCGCTTCCTCGGCGACGATGGCCGCCTGATGGACCTGATCACGGGGCCAGTCGGGATGGAGCGTTTCAGCGCGCTCCAGTTCGGAGAGGACGAGGTTCAATGCATGTTCAAATTTCATGGTGAAGTTTCTCCGCAGTGCGGTTCATCTGTTTCAGGTGCTCGGCTGCCGCTTTTTGCGCCAGCCTGATTTTCTCAATGTAGGGTTCGCAGGAGGCGATGAAAGATTCGAACGCCTCCCGATAGTCGTGACCAGTTCCGTGAGGGGTGAGCAGCAGATCACTGTTGGTCAGAAAAAAATCAGGCTTGGGTGAATCGTAATTGCTGCAGATCACGTGCCAAATGCCGTCCTTGCTTTGGATGGAGACCTGCCGTTCCTGCTCGGGTTTCTGCCATTCGATGGGATTATTCATCAGTTGCGTCTTCCTTTTCATTCTCTTTGAGGACTTCGGCGACTTCGCGCCATCCGGACGGTTCGCAGGCGTCATCGATGTACCATTTGCCGTCCCGGAAGAGATAACAATAGTCTGCCCAATACTCCTCGGAGGCTTTGTCGAGCATCTCGCTCTCGTTCGGCCAGATATGCGGCGGCCGGTACGGTTCGCCGCGGTCCCGGTGATAAGCGATGGTGACATTGCCCTGGGGGAGATCGTAGGTGTGATGCGTCCCCGGGGGCGGTGCAGGGTGTTCCCGGAGGGCGCTCAGCGGGCCGAGCGCCAGCAATTCTTCGATGGTTTCCGGGGTAGCGTAGTGTTCGATAAGCAACCGGCCATTGTGGGAGACATAACCGTCCCAATGGCAGTAAATAGATTTGACGGTGCCGTCGGCCTGTTTAAGGGCGATAAGTGAGCGTGTAGACATGGTGGTTCCTTTGTTAAGACAGATTTGCTATTTGATGTTTTCTCCGATATATTACAAAAAAGCAGGAGAATTATATGAAATGCTTTATTGCTGAAAGTATTCCCGCATATTTGGATATTATTGAAAAAATTAGAGCAGAAAACTCGGATATCTGGTTTCGTGGACAGCCTAATGCAGCATACCCACTGTGTCCGAGTTTGCTTCGAAATGCGCGTCCTGAAATTAAAAATAGATTGACTGGAAAAGAATCGCGATTTGTGCATTTTCCCAACAACCTGTCTGTCCTTGATTATTTCAAAGAAAATGCTAGGCCATATATCAAATCAGTACCAGATAATGATCTTGAATGGCTTTTTTTAATGCAACACTATGGGCTTCCCACCAAGTTAATGGATTGGTCGGAGAAAGAATTGGTTGCACTATATTTTGCGCTTGGAGAAGGCTCAAATAAAGGCAAAGAGTCACCTTGGGGCGAAAGAACAGACGTTGATTATAAAACTGAGTTTCTTGAGGACGGTTATACCGATGGAGGCTGCGCGGTATTTGCTATTAACCCAGTAGAGTTCAATGGCATGACAGGTAACTTCGTTTCGCAAGAAGTAAACAGGCAAATTTTTCATCTCCCGGATTTCCCAGATATGATGCACGCTTATGTGAATTCCCTTGAAGACCCAAATAGCCTTCTGCCTCTTTGTATCAAAGCGGTCTTTGACGACGATAGAATAAAGAATCAAGGAAGTGTTTTTACTATTCACGGGTTTGATATTAGACCATTAGACCACATGGGGACGCTTGCTGATTTGATTTATAAGATTTTCATTCCTTTCGAATGCCACAAGGAAATGTATAATGAACTCAAAAAGCATGGAATCACCCATAGTTACATTTATCCCGGCCTTGACGGCCTCTGCAGGCAGCTAAAAGAAGACATCTTGGAACGTTTTGCCCAAATAGGCACAATTTATCGAGATTAGCAACATAGAGCCGGTGGCTTCCGCCTAACGCCTCTTGTATTTTAAACGGAGCACGAGCTTACCTTATGCTACTGTTGGAGATGCAAAAAAAATTGTTTTTTTTCAAATACGATTTGCTTTTAGACGGAGTCGGTGCTAACAATGGAATTGTCGTCCGAAAGGGCGCGGATTAAAACGGGCTGGACATTTTTTCATGTGATAGATCGCTTGGAAAATGTCGTCGAAGAGTTGGGCATTCGAGGAGGATGACCAGCTGCTTTGCCGAGGTTTTCGGCGTAAGTTTGAAGATGAGCCGGAGGTTTAAATATTTCCGGCTTATCGTTTTATATACTTTAATTTTGCAGTGGTGTTCCGATTCGGAACCGCTGTTAAAATGTCACCACCGCGGTAAGCCCGGCCGCGAACAGCCAATAGAGGGTTTTACGCCAGTCGCCGTTGCAGGTATAAACGATTGCCGCCGCGATGTCCAGCGCAATCAGAATGCAGGGGAAAAGTGTTTTCATCATGATTGAATCTCCTTGGTTCCGGCCGGTTACCCGGCCAGAGGGGGGATGGTTATTTGTCAGAGTTTTCTGATCTCCGCACCGAAAAGCCCGCAGACGGCGTTTTTGCCATTCTGTCTCACGAACCATTCTGGCGGGTTATTCGGCAGAGCGATGACTCCGATCCATCCGGCCTGAAGATAGTAGCCGAGGACTTCGCTTTCCCCGATGCCGTTGACGGCCGCCACGATCTTCTCGCCGATTTCAGGGATAAAAGTACCGGACCATTTTCCTTCCGGAAATTTTTCAAGCCCCTTCAGATAAGCCGACAAGTAAATGTAACCGCCGCTGTTTCGCGGCGACGCCTCAAACAGAAAACTCCACGTTTCAAGCGTGAATGTTTCCTCCGTATTCCACGTCCAGCCTTGTTTCACGATATGTTTTTTCAGCGCCGGAACCGCCTTGCCGTTGAGCCAGCTATGGAGCGCCTCGCTGGCCGGTGCACTGCCGAGATTGCTCTGACGGTCATGCAGAAATTCAATGTGGTCCTCCTGAAAGAGCGTCCGTGCGCCACAAATGGCCAGCGCATTGATTTCACGGAACGGACGCAATCCCCATTCGAGTTCTTTGATGTCGATCATGATAATGTTTCCTTGGTTAATTGGTTGGTTTCTAACTACTTACACATTACCATGAATAATTAGAATAGAAAGTCAAAAATCAAAATATAATCGATTTATTGTCAACGAATTACAAATCGAGCCATTGCCTTAAAGCAGCAGGAACGTGCCATCCGGCAGCCGTTTGGCCGGGCGGAGCCGATTGCGGTTCTCGATCATGATGCCGATCTCGACCGTTCCCTCCTGACGATAGCAGAAGACCGCTCCGCCGCAGATGCGCGACACACGGTAGAAATACCCGGTAAACGCCACCCATGCCCCGGGGGAACACCAGTCGTCATGTCCGGTTCCGATTCGTTGCACCAGTTGGCGGCGGGTTTGATGGTAAACGTTGCAAACCCTGACAAAATCTGCGTCGAACGCAGCCAGGACTTCGAGATCACGGACACGGTCTTCGGGTGAGTTCTGATTCATATTTCCTCGCAGTGGTTGGGGGATATCGTTCCAGTCTGTGGTGTAATTGGGCGAGAGATGCTTGCTTTATTTGCTGATGTTTTAGCAAGGCGATGTTGTGCTTCGGGATTTCTCCAAAGGCACTCTATCCGCCTCTGCTGAGCCCGAATGGAGCCTTTTCCGATTAATCCGGACGCTTTTGTGTGCGGTGCTGCCGAACAAGTTGTTTCGATTTCGACACAATCCCACCCAGCCTTCAGCAAAGGCGCGTAAATGGAGTTCCGATAACCGGAAAGTAAAACGGCCCCATCGTACTTCAAAAGTGTCGCAATCAGCTCGGAATGGTCACCATCATGGAGTTCATGTTCGTATCCTCCGGCCTTTCTTGTTCCTCCAACGTAGGGCGGATCGCAGTATGCCAGCCAGCCGGGGCCGGAAAAACGCTTCAATACATCCCGCCAATCAGCACATTCAATCTGGACTTTCTGAAGGCGGTCATGGATTTTCGGTAAATTCTCGAAACTTGTCCGCCACCGATGCGTCTGCATGGACATTCCACCAGAGAGCTTGGTCACGGACGTTCCCCAACCAACTCCGAAAATCCCGCCGAAACTTTGCTGGGCAATATAGTACCAACGGACCGCCTGTTCTACCGGATCGTGAATCGCTGGCCAGGAACGCAGACATTCTTCATACAATTCCCTGCTGACGGGCAACAAAGCAACCCGCGCCATAAATTTTCCAAAGTAATCGACATCAGAGATCACCCTGAAAAAATTCACGATTCCCCGGTTCACATCGTTATAAACCTCTATGGGGGAGAATTCCTTGTTCAGCAGAATCGAAGCCCCGCCGCCGAAGGGTTCTATATAGGCCGTATGGGAGGGGATATTTTCGAGAATGAATTTTTGAATTTTGGGGGAGCCTTTGCCCCCAAACCATGGGAATGCGGCTCGAATTGTATTCATGAAAAAAAACCTTATTGGAAAATTGATGTTTCATTTGCGGAATTCAGCGAATGTACAGCTTTTGCGAAGTTTGACCCGGTTACACCAGCGTGCCAGCCGTTTCAATTCCGGGTTCATGACTTCACCGGTTCCGCCGATGTCCCGGAAGGGCTGACAGAACGGGACGATCTTCGGGTCCAGCGCCACGAGGCACTCAATCCGGGAGAGCGCGTTCCCGACTTCTTCTGCCAGCACATAAACGAAAATCTCCCGCGAGAATCCCGCTCGGCGAAGCATTCGGACTGCGGCGGCCACCGGGGCGAACATCGCATCGGAGTCGCAACTCAGGCGGATGAAGCGGCACCAGCGGCAGCGCGCCAGCCAGGCCGCGTTCCGGTCATCGATCAATCGGGCATCCAAACCCTGGTTGAAATCGATCTTCAAGTTCATCGCACGGGCTTTTTCGAGTTGTTCCTCCACGAACTCCCTTGGGGCTGCGAGAAAATTATTGTCCATCAAAATGACCTCGCGCCGTCCCGCCGCGATGCGTTCGATATCATCGACCGGCCGGATCATGCCCTCTTTGCGCGGCACCACGCACCAGCGACAGTTCCGCGGGCAGCCTCGGGTGGTGAAGCCCAGGGCGGCGGCAAACCACGGATAGAGCGAATAATCCGGCAGCGTCGCTTCCACTTCCGGCGGGAGGGCTTTCGCCAGATCATACCCGGTGCCGCCGCGTTCCGGTTCCGGGTGCGCGGGATTGTAATCGCGATAGTCGGGAGAGAATGAAAAGACCTTCGAGGCGTAGATCCGCTTCGGCATCGAAAATAATGGCGAATACCACTCGACCGAATCGCCCTGCGCCTTGTGCCAGGCGCTGAGACGCATGAGGGCGAGATTGGGATAGTGATGCCCATCGACATCAACCAAGGCAATATTCAAGCAGAAACCTCCATTTTCATTAAAACGGAATCTCGTCGTCATCGTCGGGATTCCATGCCGAACCGGAACTTTCAGTTTCCGGTTCCGGTGTATATCCGTCATACAAGCCATATTCGGGAACCGGGCCAAGTTTGTAACCACTGATGCGGTCGAAGGTGTCGCCGGAAACCGACCGCACCGTGATCTGTTCGGGTTCGGCCAGCGCACCGTTCTGCGCCAGCCGTACAGCCTCTTCGGCGCTGGTCGGAACCGGCAGTCCCGGGACGGCGCGTTCCCTCCACCACTTCACGAATTTATCGCGGGCATATCCCGAATGTTCCGGACAGACCCATTCCGATTTATATTCGCCGAAGCCAACGCAGTAATCGACGCGCATCGTCTTCGGGTTGTCCGGCGGAGCATTGCGCTTGGTATGGACCGCATAATAAACACCATGCACATCGTAATCGTTGAGCGACACTTGCCCGGAGAGAATGCCGTCCGTCGCGGCATGGACTCCGTGTTTGCCTTTCTCCGGCGGCGGAAAATCATAGCCGCACTCCGGGCATTTCGCATAGGCGGCGTGAATGATGGCGCGGCATTCCGGGCAGGTTTTTGCCGGAGCCTCGCCACCTTTACCGCTACCCGGTTCTTTTACCTCGATCATGTCGATGGGGCCGTGCCGCATGATATTGCCACCGTAATCCAGCACGAGACAGTTACTTTTGCCGGTTGTCGGAGAAAGCCGGGTACCGCGGCCGACCATCTGGATCAACAAGCCTGCAGAATTGGTCGGACGAAGCAGCACCACGCAATCTGTATTCGGGGCGTCAAATCCAGTCGTGAGCACATTCACGTTCGCCAGAAACTTCAACGACTGCTTAAAGCTGAAAAAATCGTCCGGGACTTGTTCGCCCCGGAACCGGGCGAGTATCTCAGTACGCTCAACGGCGGATGTATTTCCGGTGACGATAGCACACTCATTGCCGGAAATACTGCTGATCGCGGCGGCTACATGGGTGCAGTGCTCGACACTCGCACAGAAAATCAGTACGGATTTCCGGTCGCGGGTAAGATCGATGATTTCCCGACATGCGGCCATGACCAGTTCATGCTGATCCATTACCGCCGCCGCTTCGTCGGCGATGAATTCGCCCCCGCGAATATGGAGATCGTCCAATTTCGCTTCGGCCCGCCCGGCGCGGGAAACCAACGGGGAGAGATATCCCTGCGCGATCATCTCTTTCAATCCCGCCTCGTAACAGATATGGTTCAGGAGGTTTTCCGGTTTGCAGATCAATCCGCCTTTGAGCCGGAACGGCGTCGCGGTCATGCCGATGAGGCGCACATTGGGGTTGACTACCAGCATATCCTCAAGGAAAGTCCTGTACATACCATCGCCGTCCTGCGGGATGAGGTGCGCTTCATCGACGATAATCAAATCGAAGGAACCGAGATCGCATGCCTTATTGTAGACCGACTGAATTCCGGCGACGATCACCGGTTCCCGGGTATCGCGAGATTTGAGTCCAGCCGAGAAAAGGCCGACCGGAATATCCGGACAGAGCGCCGCCACCTTGGCCGAGTTCTGTTCCAGCAGTTCCTTGACGTGCGCCAATACGAGTACCCGACCGCCCCACAATTTCACCGCATCGGTAGCGATTTGGGCAATCACAACACTTTTGCCCGTCCCGGTTGGCAAAACTACGCACGGGTTGTCATTCCGCTCGCGCAGATGCTGATAGACCGCGTTTACGGCGGCCTGTTGGTATGGGCGCAGTTCCAAAATAAAACTCCTTTTTTGCTGTTTTTGTATTGACTTTGCGGTACAATGCAGTACATTGTATTGGAATTACAATATATTGGAGGTTAATATGAGCACTACAAATCTGAGTTTTCGGGTTGATGCCGAATTAAAAAATGCGGCAGAAAGCTGCCTTAACGAGATGGGCATGAATATGTCGACTGCTATCAATATTTATTTGAAACAGATCGTCAAACGTCGCGCCATTCCCTTTACTATTTCCGCCAACCCGGTTCCCAATGCGGACACGCTTGCGGCGATTGAAGAAGGCGAGAGAATAGCCTATGACTCCAACGTCAAGGGTTATAAAGACATGCCTGGTTTAATTAAGGCGTTGAACTCATGAAATATGAGGTAAAGTTCACTTCCAGGTTCAAAAAGGATTTCAAACTTATCAAGAAACGAAATCTTGATCTTACATGTCTTTATAATGTTATTGAAATCCTTGCATCTGGATCACAGCTTCCCGATGAATATCATGATCATCCTCTCATTGGAAATTATAAAGGAGCCAAAGAGTGCCACATCAAACCAGATTGGCTCCTGATTTATAATATTCATGATGAGGTATTGGTCCTTGAACTGTTACGCACCGGTTCGCACAGCGATCTGTTTTGATTCAGTGAGAGGTATGGATAATTTTGCCACTTTGGCCGTGTAAATTGAAAGCTCAGCACACCAAAGTGGCAATGTAAATTATCTCTTCATCACTCATCCGAGCGTACTTTGATTCCGGTATCGAGCATTCGTTGCCGGATTTCTTTTTTCCGGCCATCGAATTCGGCGCCGGAAAGAGCCAGCCGCTGCCGGATTTCGGTGTCGGAATATCCGTCCATATAGAGACTGCAGATCTTGCGGGAAATCCGGTCGGGCAATTCGGAAATCACACGCCGCACAATACGGCGGCGTTCACCGGGGTCCTGATATTTGGTCGTTGACATAAGGCTCCAATTTGATATACACGAGACCGTCCGGCGGGAGCGGTTCCCTTTTGGTTGCGGTGATCTGCGTGATCTGATTATCGTCGGAATAAGCGCCCCCGAACTGCAGGGCATCCAGGAGGCACTTGAATAAATTATCGATATCCCGCCGCCTCCGGTCCGGGGGGTAGAAATCCAACCGGAAGGAAAGCGGTCCGGGCATTTTTTCAGCACGGGCAAATCGTAACCGCTGCTGAACGAATTCCCGGTACTGCCGGCCGAGTTTGCTGATAAGCACCCTCGGGCCGACATGCCTGTAATAATGGTTGACGGAAGGCGGCGGAGGAAGTTCCAACTCGATCATTTGGCGCCGGGCGCGGCGAACTGGAACAGGAACGGCGAGTTTGCCGGAACCACGCCGCCCGGAGCCTTGCCGTCCCAGCGCCGGGCGGACTCCAAGCGGGCCTGAGCTTCCATTTCGCGGATTTTGAGTTCGACCATCTTGGTCTGCGCTTCAGCCGCCTTGGCGAACTCCTCGGCTTTCTGCCGCTCATTCTGCGCAATCGAGAACTCTTTTTCGTTGATGATCTTCTGCGCTTCGCGTTCCTGTTCGGCCTGTTTCACCCGGGTCTCATTCACGAACACGGCATCGATGGTCTTCTGGACTTCGGCATTGTCATAGCTCATGCCGTCCGCGATGCCGACGCTGCTGATCGTAATGCCGTACTGCGCAAAATGGGAGGTCAGCTCCTTTGCCAATCCGAGAACAATGTTCTTTTTCTCCGCCTGACAAACCGAAAGATTCCGGCTGCCGAATTCACGGGCGAGAACGTTCTGAATCAGACCTTTCACATTTTTATTCATGACATCGGCCAGGCTGTTTCCGGGATAATAGTAAAGGAATTTCGCGGCGTCTTCCTCTTTGATCATGCCCGTACAGTTGACGCCGGCGGTGAAGCCGACGCTGTCCAGCGATTCGACTTTGATGCCGTCTTTTTCGAGCCACTGACAGGTGACCGGCGAACGGTCGACGGTGATGACCCGCATGAGAGGAATCCATTCATAGGCGAACCAGGCGCGGCCGGTCGAACGCTTGCGAAGCGGGATGACGATGCGTTTCGTTGCGACTTTGGCACTTTCGAGGTATTCCACACTCATGAACTGCGCCTGTTTGCTTTTGGCATCGCCTTCGAGGGGGATCAGAAAGGCGGTTTCATTATTCTTGATCTCGACCGCCTGTTCGGTCGGGTACGGTCCGCAGCCGATGACGCCGAACGAGATGGCGATGGCGGCGAAGAGGGAGAGGCAGAAAGTTTTGTAATTCATAATAATCCTTTGAATGTTGGTATGATATTCCGGGAAAGTTCGGGGTTACGGATGTTTGGCTTCTTCGAGATCGACGACATAGCCGTTGGTCTGATCGCCGGTCTTGAGTTTGAGTTTGCTTCCGGTTTTGACGCCGCCGATCGACGTTTCGGCGCTGGCGGCATCACCGGAGGTCTCGCCCTGATATTCGGCTTCGGCCTTTTCCTTTACGGCAATCGTGACATTCTCGCCGTAATCGAATCCCAATGAAAGCATATAAGTGTCAGGGTTGATGCCGGCGACCGCCCGGATGCCTTTGGAGAAGGTTGCAACGTTATGCCCGCAGCCGGTCAGCATGACCGCGAGCACGCCGAGGACGGCGAGTTGAAAAAGTTTAAGGTTCATACATTTTCCTTTTTGTGAGGTTTGAAAATCCGCCAGACCCGATAGAGAAGCCAGGTGACGCAGAGGCAGATGGCGAGCAGGGAGGACACCGCCCCGCAATCCCGAATGGCGGTGTAACACATCCCGGCCGGGATTCCGTCCCGGACCTGTTCCAATGCGAGGTCGGATGCGGCGTAGGGATAGAACCCTTCAAACGCCGCAGCAAGGGCCAACGCGAGCGCCAAGAGGACGGAGGGCAGTATCAGCCGCTTCACCGGTTCACCGCTTCCACGGGGGCGCTCCCGCGGCTCCTGCGGCGGGAGCCGCTCCGGCAGCTGAGGCGTTTGCAACGGTGCGTCCGGCGTAGCCTTTGATCTCGTTGGTGATTTCGTCGGTTTCGGGATTTTTCTTGCAGCGCACGGTGATGACGAGCGGCAAATTGTGGAGCTCGATGGAATCCTGCGGCTGCATCACGCCGACCGCCCGGCAGATGGCGGAGAGTTCGGAGCGGGCGATCTGGACGGCAGTGGTATTCTGATTTTCCAGATTCAAACGCGCCCATACTTTCCTTCCTTTGAAATCACCGTCGATGATTTCAAAGGTCAGTTCCAGATACTGCCCGTTACCGTTCTTGGTGGGTTTCATATTGGATTCCACGATGACGGCGGGGTACTTCCCGGCAGGAATCGGATCGAACCCGGTCGCGGGTTCCACGGTGTTGGCGTCGAAATTCAGGGTAGACATGTTTTTTTCCTTTTCAGGGGTTAATTGGAGGGAACAAGGGACGGAAACGGGAGAGCTCCGGATACCAGCGGGAGGCTAGGAATGGAGATCAGGACAACAGGTGCGCCATTCGGGCAGCGGAGATGCTCGAAATAGACCCGACTGTACCGGTGGTCGGTGATCATACGGCAAACGGTTCCTTCCGGTATCCGGTGTCCGCAAATGTCGCACTCGACCGAATAGGTGGCTTTAACTTTTTCGATTTTCATCGGTTTTCTGCCCTTTTTTCAGGGGTTGTACTTCGTAGTTTTTGCGCTCTTTGAATTCTTCACGCTTCCCCTTATTCCAATTGGAGACGGGGCGGAAATAGCCGCATACTCGGGAATAGACTTCGGTGATCAGACCGCATTTGCTCATATTATTTTCCTCGCTTCCGGGGGAGATTTGCGCTCCCCCGGTTTGTTGGGTTACTTTTTAACCGGCGCGGCATTCAGCGCGGCGATGAATGCCTCCCACGAGAGCGGGATTTCGCCCGGGAGGCTGTAACGATTCTTGGCAACGCAGGCGGGGCTGCCGATCGTGCGCAGATACCGTTCGCCGCCATCCGCGCCGATTGGAGCAGCGATGGCCCGTTCGCCATTGAAGCCCGCGTTCTCCTTCTGCACCCGAAAACGTTTTGTCGCGAACAGCACAGCATCGACCCACTCCGAAATCAGCGATGTCGCGTGTTTGTGCAACCGCGGCGAATAGCGGTCGTAGGCGGAGGATTCCGGGTCCTCGAACTTCTCGATCTTGGCATGCGCCAGCAGAATGATTGCCATGTTGCGTTCATTTCGGATGCCGTCGAGTTCAGTGAGGATTTTGCGCCAATGCGTCAGGGCGTGAACATATCCTCTCGCATAGCCGCCGTCCGCCTTTTCGATGGAGCGGACTCCGTACTCCCGGCAGACCTCATCGAAAATCAGTCGCTCCAGCCAGTCAAGTGAATCGATGACCAACGTTTGGTAAGAGTGTTCTTCCCGGCGCATGGCATTGAGGCAGGCCATCACCTCCGAAAGACTCCGGCAGAGCGGAAAGCGATGGCAGTCGATTTCGCCGAGGCCATCTTCCGTAGGGATGAAGATGGCACCGGGCGCACCCGAACCGAAGGTGGAGTTGTGGGTGACGATGAAATCATCGGTCACATACAGGCCGTCGAGGGCATCGATCACCAGACACTGGCACTTCTTCTTTCCGGCGGCTTCGACTTTGCGGATGGAATGGCGAATCGTCCACTCTGGTTCACTCCACCTGGCCGTGTGCTTCTCCGAAGCGACCGGAACGATGCCGTTGGTAAAGGAGAAATAGAGCCGGTACGAGAGCTTAACCTCTTTCATTCCTTCCGGTGTCCGGTAACGCCCCTGCCGGGTCCGGGTGGTGATCGAACCGCCGAGCGAGCGGACGAGGAACATGATGTCCTTCGCCATCTGCGCACTTGCCGTGCTGATTTCGACTGCCCCGGGTTTTGCGACATAGCCATCGCTGTCGCAGAGTCCGCGCAACAATTCCAGCCGGTCTTCGACGGAAGCGAGGAGGTACCGTTCGGGGATGAATTTGGTATCACTGATGCACTTGTCAAGGTCGAATTCCTGCAGCGCCTTGGCGAATATGCACTTTTCATGTCCGCGCAGCCGTTTGCGGATGCGGATCGCTTTTTCCGTGGGCGACGTAGCATCGAATTCATCGACGCTTTCAGTAATTCGTCGTCGGATATCTTCTTCCGGGTTGGTGATGATCGGGCATCCGGACATATTGCCGTCGCCGAGATAGACGCCGAGCAGCCACGGCGAAACCGGCAATTCGGCGCCGGGAGCAAATTCAACCGGCGCGACGCGCGGAACCGCATGATTGAAGTGTGTCCCGTAGCGAAGCGTCCGCCGGATGGTATTGAGCGTTCGGACCGCGCCGGGCTGATGGCGCTCGCGTTCCCCGCGAGTCTGCGTGAACCAGAGATGTTCATCGCAGCATTCGGTTTGCGAACCATCCCGAAAATGAACCCGGAACACCTCTTTTTTCCCCTGCGGGAAGATGGCGAGAATATTGCGGGGCTTGCCGTCTACGCCAATCACACGGTCGCCGACTTTGAGTTCGCCCATGGCGACGAAACCTTCCGGAGTCAGAACCTGAGCATCGAGCGGCTGTGCTTTCCCGATTCCTTCGGAACCGTAAACCAGCAGCCGGGGCGGCTTGTTCTCCTTGCCGCTTTGAATGTTAGCGAGTAATGACATGTGTTCTCCTATTGATGAATTAGTAATGATCGAAAAGGCGGACTTCTTCGTAACCCGTCGGCCAGACGCCGGTCTGGCGGCAAACCTTAAGCCGGTCGATGGCGGCGATATTCTCGACTTCGGCCAGATCGAGCAATTCCCCGGTGAGCTGCCAGACGCCGGTTCGGAACGGCTCCTTTTTCTCGACAGCGATGATATGGACCGGAACATTGATGCCGAGCACCATCCGAAGCACCGCCCGATAGAATGCCAACTGTCCGGCATATCCGAAACGGCGCGCATCCGATTCGAACCATGTGAGGTCGTCGCAGGTTTTCAGGTCGACTAGCCCGTGAACGGCTGAAAACCAATCCATTCTGATCTGGCAGCGCACACCATTGTATTCGGTGCGGACCACTCCTTCAGCTTCGCCCTCGGTCAGAAGTTCGGCGGCGAAAGCGTGGAGCCAGACCGAGGTCTGAAGCTTCAGAATAAATCCGAAGTCTCGCGGTGAAACCACTTCGAGGGTTTGGGCAGCCATCCATTCGGCATAGGCTTTGGTGGTCTTCCCGAATGCCTCGCCGGTTTTGGGGTTGATCGGTTCACCGACGATATACTCCGCATCAAATACCGACCGTCCTTCGAGAATCAGACAATGCGCCGCTCGTCCGATGGCATATGCCGGAGAATCCGTGTCGGCGATTTCACCGGTGATTTTCTTATGATACAGCATCGGACACCGGCGAAAATCTCCAAGGAGGTGGCTTGAGAGATATTCGCCATTCCGGCTGCGGGCATGATATTCTGCTGCAGATTCGTGGATCAAAAAGTTTTTATTCATAGGTCTTCATTACCTTATCTTGCCAGTCGGCTGTTAAAGTGAGACATTTTGAGGTAAAACGTAGCAGTCCAATCCGGCTTCGATCATCAATGTCCGGATCTGCTCCATTCGACGGTGAATACTTCGGGAAGAGAGTTTCAGATAGCGGGCAGTTTCGGTGACATTCCGATATTGAAGCGAGAGGCAGACATTGCGCAGAGGCGGCTGCAGTTTGCGTATAAACTCCGCCACATCGATCTGCATTCCCAAGCGGGGAATCTCCGGCTTTTCGGTCCCGTCTGTGAACAGGCCATCCTCATTGATGGCTTCAAACCATGTCATATCTTCATTCTCACCATTCCCGTGGATGTAAATATCCTCAAGCGAGATTTGCGGGGAAATCATATATCGTGTACTCGGCCGTTTGCGGTCGCGGATAATTCGCGCCATCCGCATACGTAGTATCGTTCCGCGAAAGGTTGCCCAGGAACTGATTTTCGGTTTGAATCTGTGGGCTTCACGAACAAGCTGAAGCGCCAATTCCTGTTTAATGTCATCAAGATCGCATTCCAGAATCCCTGCCATGCCGAACGCTGCGCGGGCAACTTTGCGGATCCCCTTCCAATCCTCGTCGGTGAGCGTTTTCAGAGTCTTTGTGATTTTTGACATCGTCACTCCATATCCGGAGCATCGGGTGACGAAAGCCCATGAATTTTCCCGAAGCACCGATTTTTTTATTTCGGGCAATCGCCACCTTTTAATGCTGACATGTCGGCTATTGTCAGTCGTTTTTCAGGATGAAGGAAACAAAAGATGCGTGATTTGTATTGAAGATTCAATAGCTTGGGATCACGAGAAAAAAATCAGATTTTTTTGTCATTAACTGATTTTCTGATTCAAATGTCAGCAATAACGGCGGGGATGCATTGAAAAGTTCCGAAAAGAGGTTTTCTTTCTCTCAAAGAAAGGCCGCCCCCGAATGATAATAAATCATAAACATGACATTTGGCGCAGCAAGTTTTTCCACTTTGTGCGCCAGACGGAAATTCTTTTGCGTTCCGGTTTTTTGTGGATTTGTCTTGGCATCAATCTGCCCTTATGCATTCTGGCACAACAAGTGGAAACCTTTCGAGATTGGCTGTTTCTTCAGGCCGACTTTATATGGGTCAATGTCATTTTTGCGAGTGTGCCGATTTTTCTGATCGCGGCCATCTGGAACGTCTATTTCCGACGTGATCGTGATTTCGTCTGGAAAGGCGCATTTTATTTATTGCCATTGCTCAATCTCGCGGTTTTGTTTCGGATTCGGAACCGCTTCGGCATCACTCAGCGACGGTTTCGGTATTTTTTCGGCAGTTATGTGCTTTTGCAACTTTCTGCATTGATTGGCGAAGTTTCTCTTTCGTGGGGAATCGTCTATGCCATCCTCTATCCGATGGTGTTGATTACCGGATTCCGGGCGTTCCGGAGTCCGTTTGCCGGCGTTGTTGCACGTATGCGGCGGTTTGCGTCGGATGATACAATTGATTCTCCACCTATTCTGACAGGATGGTGCTGTTGGACGGTTTTCCGCTTTCGCCGCTGCGATATAAATTTCTTTGTCGATGCCTTCGGAGCATTACTTTCAGGACTCTTCCTGGCATATTTCATGATAGAAGCGATTTCTTACCTGCTCGTGAGCGACTGACTTGAAAAGATTCTTTAATCGTTATAGATCTTCACTCTAAAATTGATTTGACAGATTACGAAGCGTATAAGGTTCAAAAAAGAACTGGCCCCATATTCGGTGGCCGGTTCTTCTTTATCAGCGTATTTTTTTTCGGGGATGATATGTAGTGCTGTGAGATTCCGGCGCGAGCTTGAACTGGCAGCAATAGATCCCCTTTTCGCGGTCGAACACGATGGGTTCGGCGGTGATGCGGAAGAATTGCCGCAAGACCTTGGAGAGTCTCCTTTTTCGCTGCTGTTCCCGTTCCGCCCGCGCCGGGCTGGCCCATTCCACTTTCCAAATACCATCGTTTTCGGCGAGAGCGAGCAATAAAAGCCAGTTTGCATCCGGGTCTCCGGTTCGGTGATTGACCATGCCGAGTTCACGGAAGCTGAGCGTTGCCGCCGATGTTCCGATCCGGCAGCTCAAGGTATGGCGGTCGAGAAAATGCAGACTGATCGCCGCCCAGCCGACACCGGCGGGAATCTCGAAGCGAGCAGAAATATCGGAGTCATTCTGTTCCGCCGCCAAGGCGATCAGCTCCTGAAGTGCCGATGGCAGCCGCGGTCTTAATTCCATGCGGCAGAAACGGTCGATCTGAATAAACTCACCGATGGTCAGCCGGATGACCTGCGCTGTTCGGAGAAGCTGGACATGGTCATACTGTATCGGCATATCATAGGGAAGCAGGATAATGACCGGCAGCGGATCGAGCAGACTTAGACGCAAAATCTCCGATGCGCAATCTCCCGGCTGGACATAAGTCAAAAATACCCGTCGCTTGATCCCTCTGCCGAAACGGAACGTACCGAGCAACCATGTCAGCGGATTGCCGGTCCTTTCGACCGCCGGATCAATCGGCAGCGTTTCGGCGATGAGCTGGTGAAACAATCCGTAATTGAAACGTTCAAGTCGGATGTCCTCACGGTCAATTTTGCATGCCGGGATTTTTCCTTCGACGCATACCGCATAATATGTTGCGCCGTCCTGAACGATTTCCAGGGGACAGTTATATTCGCAGGTTTTGATCTTGTCGCAATATATCCAATGCGTCACCTCCTTGGTCGGAATCAGAAAGCGTGCTTTGAATATCTCAAAGTCCACGCAGGCGGAGAAACGCTTCCGCCAACCAATGGCGTAGTGAGTTTCACTGTTTGCCAATCCGGCGAGTTCACTCCAGATGTCAACTTCATCCTGCGACATTCGACACCTCCAGAACTCCAAGCATTGCCATGTATTCTTCGAAGTAAAGCATGTAGCTATCATATGGGCAATTCCCTGCAGTGCGGTCCACGAAAATAGAATACGTCTTTGCCATACCATCATAAAAAACGACTCGAAACTGCATTTTTTTCAGAACCGCATTTCGCCCAAGCGGCCAAAACTTTAAGCGCAGGATTGGAATGGCGTTTTTTCGAGCGGTGATGACCACTTCAGTGCCGTTTCCGTCGTATTCGACAATGGAAAATGCCGTCAGAGTGACGGATTTGATCTGCGGATGGCCGCCGGGAGCATAATCTTCGCAACTCACGGCCCGTTCGAGGCGATATCGCCGCTGTAAAGAGAAATGGTTGATATCACCGAAGAAAATCTCACCGAAGGCGGCCGGAAAGCCGAGCCGCTTCCAGATGCAGTTCCGTTCAATATAGACTCGCAACACCAACTGAACTGGATCGAAAGTCAGCAAGTCACACCCGATGAAGGTTCGTGTCGGAGAGGTTGAAGAAGGCATATTCTCTTGCCGTCGTAACAAAAAGCAGTAGAGGCCGTCGCGGCGGAAAACCGTCACTCCGGTTGTGGCGCTCTGCCTGTGATGGGTCAACAGCCCATCGATGTAGCCTCGGAAATAGTCTGATTCCTCTCCTGTGAACGGCCAGAAAAAGGGATTACTCTCCGCCCGGCATTCGATTTTATCGGCATCGTCCCGGTGAAGCCGGGCATCGAGTTTTATGATTACCTGACGGTCGTACAGCCAGAGCAGCGCCGCCAGATCGGCAGGAGTCGCCGGGCACAGATTCTCCGGGGCAAAGGAACTTCCGGAGACATTGTCGCGCAGGAGATCGAAATACTCCTGCCGCCCCATTGCTTGTATCAGCGCCAGCGCCTCCGACAACTCCTGCCGACAACCCGCTGGCAGATCGCAAAGTGTCCGAATGATTCTTTCCCTGTCATGACCATCCGTGATCGCCTTTTCGTATAATAACGGGTCCAAGGCAAGAAGTTGCATCAACTCCTGCCGCCCGGTCAATTCAAAATCCGTAATCATCCTGTTCCTCCTTTGAAGACGATAAATTCTATCTCGGAAAAAAACAAAAAATGCCCAATTGGGGCATTCGCATCATCAGAAGAAATAAAAAAAGAAGAAAAAATCAGAAGATCAATAGCTATTTACTATAAGCAGTCTCGGCTTTACTGAATGAAGTAAGATAGATCGCCCATATCAATAATTGATCGGTTGGCTTAATGTGAACCAACTCAGAACCTTCAAGTAGAATTATCTCTGGTTTCGTACTTCGTAGTTGACCGAGTTTCATAACACCATTATGCAAAAACAGCACAATATTCCCGCGGGCAGGAATCTGTCTCCGCTGGAAAATGACGATGGAGTTGGCTTCAATACGCGGATGCAAGGAGAGAAATGGCCACTTATCGACCTTCAAGCCGAAAATGTAGGGGTTGTCACTTTTGACCGGAGCAGACTTCAGACGCAGGGTTCCAATGGCCTGCTTGAACACCAGCGGTAAATTATCGAGAATGATTCCATGCAACGGAATCTCCTGCTTCTCGGTGCATTCCGGGTACTTCAGGATTTCCAAAGGAGCAAAGGGCCTCGGGCGCTGAATATATTTCAGTTCAGTCAATTTGTTTATGGCATGCTGGACGGTCGACGGGGCAAGTTTCAGGGCTTTTGACAGGTCACGAACTGTCGGTGTCCGCTTATGCCTTTTTTCAAAGCTGCAGATTAATGACATTACCTTCGCTTGTTGCGTTGATAATCCATTATTTGTCCGTCTCGCCATTCTGCTTGCCTCGGGTTGTTTTTATATTTAATTAAAGATAACATCAAAGATTCGATTTACAACCTGTAAAAAAGGTTTTGTTCGATAAAATATTGACTCGTTATTTTTATACAGGGAACATGGTTCCTTACTTGCTTAATTTTATCTGTTTTGTCAAGGCGTTTTACCCTCAAAATGTCGCACTTTATACCCCGACTGGCAAGATAAGGTAATGAGGACACATAACACAAATCAGAGAGATGAAGAATTGCACATGAGATTCGGAAGCATTTGCAGCGGCATCGAAGCCGCCAGTCAAGCATGGGCCCCTTTGGGCTGGGAAACGGTGTTCGTCGCCGAAACCGACCCATTTCCGGCGGCGGTATTGCATCACCGTTGGGGAGCGACGCGGCCGTTGCGTCCTTTTGCTGCTGCCGAAGCAGTGAATGAGAAAGACCGCAAGCAACGCGAAAGCTGGGAAAAGCAACTCGCCACACTACCTGTCGAAGGAATCATCCCCAACCTCGGGGATTTCACTAAAATTGAAACGGAGGATTATGCAGGAGACATTGACCTGCTTGTCGGAGGAACGCCATGTCAAGCCTATAGCGTCGCCGGTTTGCGACAAGGACTCACAGACCCGCGAGGAAACCTCACACTCGAATTTGCCCGACTGGCTGGCCGCACATGCGCCCGCTGGCTCTGCTGGGAGAATGTCCCCGGAGTTCTGTCGAGTGGGAAAGGATGCGATTTTGCCAGTTTTCTCTCCCTGCTTTGCGGCTGGAAAGTGCCCGTACCAAAACGGGGATGGCGTAAATCCGGAATCGCGACCGCCGCTCCGGGATGTTATTCCGTGGCATGGAGAATACTTGACGCTCAATACATCCGAACACAACGTTTTCACCGGGCCGTTCCCCAACGGAGACGGCGTATCCTGCTTGTCGGATATCGTGGAAATTGGCAATATCCCGCCGAAGTATTGGCTCTCGCGGATGGCCTGCTTGGGGATTCTCCGCCGAGCCGAACGCCGGGGACGGGCGTTGCCAGAACCCTTACGTCGAGCCTTGGAGGCGCAAGTGCAAAAGAACAGCAACTGACCTTTTTGGGGAGGAACGGCGCGCCTTTGAACGCGATTGAAACTGGCCGCGGTTACTGGCGCGAATCGGACACCAGCGCCGGAGTCATGCCGAATATGTATCGCGATAAGACGGTCATCTGCATGGCACACGGCCAGTCCAATGCCGAAATCAGCGAGGATCAGGCGCCGACTTTAAATTGCAACCACGAAGCTCCGATCATCGCCGCCACGGAACCTCCCGGCATTCCGATCACGCAGTACGGCGAAATCGCCGGAACGCTGACCAGCGAAGGCAGCGACGCCGCGCCCTGCGCGGATCGCGGCCCGAACATCCTCTGCTACGATGCGCGAGGCAACGGCAACGGCGATATATCCCCGACGCTGACCGGCGATCATTTGAACCGGGTCAACGATTACATGCCGGTATTGCGAATCGGAGCTTTCATGGCCGGTCAGGGTTCCAAGTCCTGGTCGGTCGGATATGTCGACGAGTGTTCGCCGACATTGCGTTCCGACGGTGGCACCAACCGGACACCCACCATCGCGATTGCCGAAAACATCATCGGCCGCAAAGTTGAGAATGGCGGCAATGGGCTGGGGGCGCAGGAGGAATTGAGTTACACGCTCAACTGTACCGGTGTTCACGGCATTTCGAAGTATCAGACCGTTCGACGGATGCTTCCGGTGGAGTGCGAGCGCCTGATGGGGATGCCGGATAACTACACGCTGATCCCATGGCGCGGCAAGCCCGTCGCAGAGTGCCCCGACAGTTTGCGCTACAAGGCGCTGGGAAACTCGATGTGCGTCAATGTCATGGCTTGGATCGGCGAACGCATTGATATGATCGAACGTCGAATCAGAAATCACTGAGGAGCGGAAGAAACACCTTCCGTTTTACCTCCGGATATCCTACGTAGTGGGAAATCCCGGAGGTTCTTTTTTGCCTGTATGCCAGATGAATCCATAACCAAAGGAGAACTATGGAAACGCTGAATTTACCCGAAGATTGTGTGATCGCCATTGAAGTTCAAGTCGTTCCGTCCGAAACCGAGCGCTGTGAAATTTGCGGCCGTCCCATGCTGAATGAAGCCGGGAAACACATCGGCATCGGCAAGGAGCGAGTACTGGCCTGCCTGGAATGCCGCCACGAAGAACTGTTGCGGAAATACCGCCGGTTGAAGCGAAGAACTCGAAACCTTCAGTCGGCTTTCGCCGAGGTGAAATATCACCTGCTTTACAACGACAGGGACATGAAGGAGAAGATCATCGGCATCTGCGAAGCCTACCGCGACCGTTTCGATGCCGACCGCGACCATCGGGTTAAATACAGAGATTGAGTATGCTGGAAAAAATTATTCACAAGTTCTTCGGATCGAAGCCGGAAACTCCGGTTCCGCAGTCTCCGCCGATCATGGATCGTCCGATCATTTTTTCGGACGAGAGCATCGTGCAGATTCTGCTCGACCGCAAAACACAGACCCGCCGTGCGCTGCGCAAACAGCCGAAGTTTTCCATCTGCCCGCTTCCGGCGAGTCCGAGCGGGTACGCCTACACTGAGGCAGATGATCAACCGAAACGGCATGTTCCGGGCTGTCCTTACGGCAAGGTGGGTGACCGGCTGTGGGTGCGGGAATGGTGGACAACCGAACACCGGGCTTTCGATGGCGAACCCTCGGAGAATTTCCGGGCGCAGGTGACCTCTCACAGCGAGCGGTTGTATTATCGCAGCGATTCGCCGGATATTCGGGACAGCCGATATTGGCGCAATCCGATCTTTATGCCGCGCTGGGCCTCGCGCCTGGAACTGGAAATAACCGCCGTCCGGCTGGAACGGCTGCATGATATCTCTTGCGCCGATGTACTGGCAGAAGGCTGCCATGGGAGCGATTGGCACGAATATGCGGAATTGTGGGATCACCTCAACGCCAGGCGGGGCTTCGATTGGGAGAGCAACCCATGGGTTTGGGTTCTGGAGTTCCGCCGCGTGTGAATGCATTACCTTTGAAATAATTCGACGCCTCACGACCACCCCGTTTTTCATTATCAAACTTAAGGAGAAATATGCCCGAAGAGAAAAATCTCGCAGAAAAAATCCGGGAGAATGCCCTCAATCCGAAATCCGCCGAGGTCGATGGGCAGAAGGTTGAACAGCATTCCCTGAAAGATCAACTTGCAGTCGCCAAATACCTCGATGGGAAAGCAGCGGTTTCCAACCACAACTCCGGTTTGAAAATCACGAAACTGCAACACTCCGGAGCCTGATATGTTCAACTCACTGAAAGGGCTGTTCAAAGCCCGCATTCCGCCGCGGCAGACGGCGGCCCTGACTCCCCGAACCGTCCGTGGCCGCTTCGATGCCGCGCAGACGACCCGAGATAATATCCGACATTGGGCGGCAGCCGATTTTCTGAGCGCCGATGCAGAGGCTTCGCCGGAGGTGCGGCGAACTTTGCGGCATCGGACCCGCTATGAGGTGGCGAACAACAGTTATGCCAAGGGGCTGTGTCTGATGCTCGCCAATGACACCGTAGGTACCGGTCCGCGTTTGCAGATGCTGACCGATGACGAAGAGTTCAATGAAGAAGTCGAGCAGGCGTTCGCGACATGGGCCGAAACGGTCCGGCTGTCAAGCAAGCTCAGGACAATGCGGATGGCTCGTTGTCAGGACGGCGAAAGTTTCGCTCTTCTGATGAATAACCGGAAACTCCACGATCCGGTCAAGCTCGACCTTTGCCCGGTGGAAGCCGACCGAATCTGCGGCGACGGATTCTTTTTTCTCGACGCCGAAAGCATCGACGGCATCCACTACGATCCTTACGGCAATCCGGTCGCTTACCGGTTACTGAAATATCACCCCGGCGACACGCAATACTTCGCCCGCGAAGAGGCGCTGATGGTCCCGGCCGAACACATGCTTCATATTTTTCGCCAGGACCGGCCCGGTCTGCATCGCGGAGTACCCGAACTGACGGCGGCCCTGCCGTTGTTCGCCCAGCTCCGACGCTACAATCTGGCGGTTCTTTCGGCTGCGGAAGCCGCCGCCGATTTTGCGGCAATTCTTTATACGGACGCGCCGCCGAATGGTGAATCGGACGCGGTCGAACCGATGGATACGATTCCATTGGAACGGAATATGATGCTGACAGTCCCCGCGGGGTGGAAATTGGGGCAGCTTGATCCGAAGCAACCGACTTCGAACCATGGAGATTTCGTCAGGATCGTTCTCTCTGAAATCGCGCGATGTGTGACGACGACCTACGGTACATTGGCCGGGGATTTTTCCGGTCACAACTATGCCAGTGGACGCCTCGACAATCAGATCTACCACAAATCGATTCTGGTTGACCGCAACTTTTGGGAAATCGAAGTGTTGAACCCGCTATTCCGTGCCTGGTTCCGGGAGTATCTGCTTATTCGGGGTGGCAACCTGCCTGAAAGCGGACGTGCCCTCCTTGCCCGGCATACTTGGTTTTGGGATGGATTCCCGCACGTCGACCCCAGCAAGGAAGCAGCGGCTCAGGAGAAGCGCCTCCTCAACAATACCACCACCCTCGCAGCCGAATGTGCGAGAGACGGGCGCGATTATCTCGCGATTCTGAAGCAGCGCGGCAAAGAGATCAAACTGATGCGTGAACTCGGCATTCCGTTGCCCGGAGAAAATACCACAGTCTCCTCCGAAGAACCCGAAACCGACGCCGATGAGGAATTGACCAATGAAAAGGACAACTGATGGAAGATTTTTTACTTATTGAAGCCGCTGATTCCGGCGGAGAAGAAGGACAGCATAAACCGAAAGTCACCGGTCATGCTTACGGCGGCGGAAAAATGTCGCTCCCCGGCTGGAAACATCCGGTCGTTGTCGATCTGGCGGGAATGACTCTGCCGGATGAAATTCCGCTTTTAACCAATCATCAGAACAAGACCGATGCGCGGGTCGGCCTCATTTCCGCAACCGTGAAGAACGGAGCCCTGGAAATCGAAGGCGAAATCGTCTCGGGCAGCAAGGATGCTCTCGACATCGTGGAACAGGCCAAAGCCGGCGCCGACTGGCAGTTGTCAATCGGCGCGGACGTCAAGGAGTGCGAACTCGTCAAAGGCAACCGTGAGATCAACGGTCAGACACACACCGGCCCGCTCTACCATATCAAAAAAGCCATCCTGCGTGAAGTTTCCGTAGTCGCGGTCGGAGCCGATATCACGACCCGGATGAAAGTTGCCGCTTGTTTCAATCTTGCCCTACCAAACAATAATGGAGAAAACATGGAAAACGAAAACCAGAACCCGAAAACGACCGAAATCACCGCTGTCGCTCCCGCTGCCACCCC
>ERZ1034915.178-NODE-178-length-42685-cov-31.962444_pt1 | contig 42685 bp, 43 predicted proteins | sample MGYA00520592_ERZ1034915 | MGnify/ENA primary metagenome ERZ1034915 (study PRJEB33766, sample SAMN09781787) | gut metagenome | biome: gut microbiome | host: Homo sapiens | place: Madagascar | study: EMG produced TPA metagenomics assembly of the PRJNA485056 data... | reverse complement strand
ACATTGTCATTCACTACACGGGCAACGACGGCGACACGGCGATGAACAACGCCAAGTATTACGCCTCGACCGTGGTGAAAAGCAGCGCGCACTACTTCGTGGACGCGAACAGCATCTACCAAAGCGTGCCTGACTTGCATACTGCATGGGCGGTCGGCGGCGGGAAGTATCCCTCCTGCCCGCAGACGGGCGGCGGGACGCTTTACAACATCTGCCGGAACACGAACAGCATCAGCATCGAGCTGTGCGACGCGAAGCGCGACGGGACGTATGCGCCCGCGCCGGAGACCGTCATGGCGGCTCTGAAGCTGACGCGCTCTCTGATGGCGAAGTACAACGTCCCCCAAAAGAACGTGATCCGCCACTTCGACGTGACCGGCAAGCTCTGCCCTGCCTATTGGGCAGGAAGAGAGAACGCGGCGAAGTGGAAGGCGGAGTTCTGGAACCGGCTCAACGAGCCAAGCGAGGAAACGGAGGAAGAGGAAATGCGATACAACACCATGCAGGAGATCCGCGAGAAGGCCCCGTGGGCGGCCGATACCGTCCTGAAGCTGATCGCCAAGGAAGCCATCCGCGGCGGCGGGGCGAAGGACGCGAATGGCCTGCCTGCCGACATGGACCTCTCGGCGGATATGCTGCGCATGATGGTATTCAACGACCGCGCAGGAGCCTACGGCGCATAAACGAAGGGCCGGCCATCGGCCGGTCCTTTTTCTCAGGAAAGGAGGAAAGCAAATGCCTTCCAACTGGCTCTACATCGACACGAATTTTCCAGCCTTCACGGGCGAAGAGTCGATGGAGGAAAAGGTCACAAGCATCCAGGACTATATGTACCTGCTGGTCGAGCAGCTGCGCTATACGCTGCACAACCTCGATCTCGGGAACATGAACAAGACGGCGAAGGAGCGGTGGGAAAGCGCCATCACCGAGCCGATCTACGCGAAGATCGAGGACGACGAGGAGCGCATCCTTCAGCTCGCCATCGACGCCGGTGCTCTGGCGCTGCGCATCAGCGACAGCGAGGGCAATATCACACGGCTGCAAGCCACGGCAGAGGGCCTTCAGACGAGGGTATCGGACAACGAGGGGAACATCAGCACGCTCCAGCAGACCGCGCAGGGATTGGCGACCGCGATAGCGGACCAGAGCGGGAGCATCTCGACGCTCCAGCAGACGGCCTCCTCCCTCTCAACGCGCATCTCGAACACGGACGGGCGGGTGACGTCGCTCCAGCAGACCGTGAACGGCTTCTCTCTGAAAGCGAGCAATGACGGTGAGGACTCCACCATCTCGCTCATGAGCAACGGCGTCGTCGTGTCCAGCGCGAACATCTGGTTCTCGGGCCTTGTGGCCTTCACCGACCTGGAGCGGTCGAACCGCTACACGATCATCAACGCGGACAACATCACGACCGGCACGATCCGCGCAAACCTTGTGGACGTGTCCAACTGCTTTACGCTCACCTCCGGCGGCAGGAGCTATGGCTATATGGGGTGCGGCTACGGCAGCGACGGCGTGAGCATGACCTACGGTGCGATCCTGTCGGGCAGCAATGAGGACTATTACTTCATCGCCACGAACGCCGGCGCGCGTATGACCGGCGACGGCGCGAGCATTTGGTGCTCCGGCGGCTGCTATGCGACGGAGGAGCTGACCGTGCGCTCGGACCGGCGGGCGAAGAAGGACATCGACTACGACATGAGCCGGTACGAAGATTTCTTCCGCGCGCTGAAGCCGTGCTCGTTCCGCATGAGGGACGGCAGGAGCGGGCGGCTGCACACCGGCTACATCGCGCAGGAGGTCGAGGAGGCGCTGGGCGAAGCGGGTCTCACCAACGGCGACTTCGCCGGTCTCGTTATCAATCCGGAGACGGACGCCTTCGAGTACGGCCTGCGCTATGCCGACTTCTCGGCGCTGCACACCTATATGATCCAACGGCTTGAAGAGCGCGTGCGCGCTCTGGAAAGGAGCAGAACATGAAACTCATTGAAGCAGTCAACGCCAACCTTGCCGCGCAGGAAATGAGCCAGCAGCGGCTCCCCTACGACCTCGCGCTGGCCGTGGTGAAGGTCAAACGGGCCACGGCGGACGAGACGGACTTCTTTCTGCGCGAGGAGCGCGCTCTGGTGGAGGAATACGCGGATACGGACGAGAACGGCAACATCCGCATGACCGGCAACGGGCGCTTTGCACTCCGGGGAAGCGCGCAGGAATACGAAAAAAAGCGCAAGGCGCTCGCGGACACGGAGACGAAGATCGACTTCACGCCTATCGAGGTAACGGCGCCGGCGGAGATCAAGCCCGCGCTGATCGAGGCGCTGGACGGCTTCCTCGTCTTTCGGGAGGAGGGAGCGAAATGAAGCTGCCGAGCATCGCCTATCAGGACGGCATCCGGAAAGGTACGCAGGTCAAGTTCGGCGGGCTGAACCACAACCTCGGCGCCGGTGACGGCGAGCTGTGGGACATGAGGAATCTGACGAGCGACTATTTTCCCCTGCTTGCCAGCCGAGGCAAGCGGCGGCTGTTCAAGACGCTCACGAAGGGCAACGGCCTTTACTCGTGGGACGCGCTCGCCTGGGCGGACGGGACGAAGTTCTTCTACGGCGGCATTGAGCGCGGGAGCGTGGAGGACAGCGAAAAGACTTTCTGCGCCCTCGGCGCCTATCTCATTATCCTGCCGGACAAGAAATACTACAACACGCTCACGGGCGAGTTCGGCTCGCTGGAGAGCGAGTGGACGGGGACAAGCCTGACCTTCGCAAACGGCAAGCTCTTCGAGGAGGAGGCGGACGCGAACACGATCCAATGCGCGGGCGTGGACTGGTCGGCCTATTTCAAGGCCGGCGACGCCGTGACGATCTCCGGCTGCACGAAGCACACGGAGAACAACAAGACGCCGGTGATCCGCGAGATCGACGGCGACAAGATGTACTTCTACGAATACGCCTTCACGCTCGACGGGGACAAGGGAGAGACGCCCTACACCGAGAGCGGAAACATGACGGTTCGGCGCACGGTTCCTATGCTACGCTATATCTGCGAAAACGAGAACCGGCTGTGGGGCTGCGACGATACCACCATCTACGCCTCGAAGCTGGGCGATCCGTTCAACTGGAATGTGTATGAGGGGCTGGATACGGACAGCTACGCGGTGGATACCGGCAGCGCGGGCAAGTTCACCGGCTGCGTCTCCTTCCTCGGCTACCCGATCTTCTTCAAGGAGGACCACATCTACAAGGTCTACGGCTCGCTCCCGAGCAATTTTGAGATCATGGGGAGCGCTACGCTGGGCGTAGCGGACGGAAGCGGCAGGAGCCTCGCCATCGCGGGCGAGACGCTCTTCTACCTCTCCCGCACGGGCATCATGGTCTACTCCGGCGGCATCCCGCAGCCGGTGGGCGCGGCGTTCGGCGTGGACCGCTTCAAGAACGCCGTCGGCGGCAGCGATGGGCTGAAATATTACGTCAGCATGACAGGGCCGGACGGCGAGCTGCTGTACGTCTACGATACGCAGAAGGGCCTGTGGCACACCGAGGACGCGACCAAGGCACGATACTTTGCACGCTTCGGCGGGAACCTCTTCCTGCTCAACAACCAGGGCGAGGTGTGGATCGCGGGCAACGTGCAGAACGCGCCGGAATCCACCGAGGAGGAAACCGTCGCATGGAACGCCGAGTTCGGAGACTTCACAGAGAACGATCCGAACAAGAAGGGCGTAAGCAAGCTCCAGCTGCGCATGGAGCTGGAGGAAGGTGCCGAGGTGCAGGTGTACCTCAAGTTCGACGGCGGCGAATGGCTGAAGGTGGACGAAAAGCTCTGCGAGGCGAAAAAGCGCAGCTACTACCTGCCCATCGTGCCGCGAAGGGGCGACCACTACCGGCTGAAGCTGGAGGGCAAGGGCGCCTTCCGGCTCTACTCCCTGACGCGGGAGTATTACAGCGGATCGGAATTAAAATCCACACAAGGGAGGAATTAAGCGATGGCATACACCTACGACGACTTCGTGAAAGCGGCGAATCAGTCGGGCCTGATGGGGCAGTTCTCGCAGGACGACCTCAATCTGGCGCAGAAGTATCCGGAGTTCGGGCTGAGCGTGCTGAGTCTGAAGAAGGACTACAACAACGCAACGACCGCGGAGCAGCGGCTTCTCGCCAATCAGGCGGCAAACGAGCTGCGCAAGAGCTACGGCAATTATTCCGGCGGAGCGGACGGCGGCAGCTTCCGCCTGGAGAGCAAGCTGAACCGTCGCTCGGATGACCTGCTCGATCAGCTCGGCAGCTTTGACTCGTTCTCCTACGGCGAGGCGCCGACCTACGAGAACGCCTTCGCGCAGCAGCAGAAGGATCTGCTGGACCGCATCCTGAACCGCGAGGACTTCTCGTGGAGCAAGGAGACGGACCCGCAATGGAGCAGCTACAAGAAGAGCTATCTGCGGGAGGGTGACCGCGCCACGGCGAACGCGCTGGCACAGGCGAGCGCCGCAAGCGGCGGCCGGCCAAGCTCCTATGCCGTGAACGCGGCTACACAGGCCGGAGATTATTACGCAACCAAGCTGAACGACATGATCCCGACACTCTACCAGCAGGCCTACGAGCGCTACCTGGACGAGTATAACATGAAGCTGAAGGACCTGAACGCGGTCAATCAGCAGGAGCAGCTGGACTATGCAAAACACCTCGACCGCCTGGGCCAGTTCAACACCGACCGCGGCTTCGCCTATCAGAATTATGCGGACGATTACGACCGGCTGCGCAGTCAGCTCGCCGACGTGCAGGGGCAGGACCAGATCGACTATGCGCGCTATCTTGACGAGGTATCCAGACAGCAGACCGCGCAGGACTCCATCCGCTCGCAGGTGGACGCCATTCTGGCGGCGGGCGGCTCGCCCTCTGCGAACCTTGTGAGCGAAAGCGGATACAGCAGCGAGTACGTCAAGGCTCTGGAGGACGCCTACCGCAAGCAGGAGGCCGAGAAGGCCGCAAAGAAGAGTAGCGGCGGCGGGGGCACCATGAGTCTGACGACCGCAAAGGCAATGGCAAAAGAGGGCCAGTTCACCGACGCCGTGCTCAATACGCTGCGCAAGGCGGGCTTCACAGACGACTACATCGCGCAGGTGTACGGCTACACCGGCTTCGGGACCGGCCGCGACAAGCTGGGCTACGACGAGGACGAGGGCATCTTCACCTGGAACGGCAGGCGCTACAACTCGCCGGAGGCGCTGGCGGAGGACCTCGACAGAGCAAACCTCACGGATGCAGAAAAGGCTACCATCTCAAGGAGACTCAAAGCGAGCGGCTTCAACATCACGTTCTAACGAGGTGACAATATGGCTATCAAGATCACAAAAAACGGGACCGCAGGCGCACAGGATCGTGCGCCTGCGGCGAAAACCTATCAAGAGGGATCGTCTCAGGGAAAAGCGTCCGGCAGAATCAAGATCACGAAGATCGAGCGGCCGCAGACCGCCGCGAAGCAGAAGTGGACCGTCGGGAACATCGGGCAGTACGGAGCGGGGAACATTGACCTCTACGACCGGCCGCAGTACCGCAATGCGAACGGGAGCATTTCAACGGTTGACAGCACGAGCTACAACATCGACGGGCAGGAGGTGCTGCTGCCGACCGTGTGGAACCGGAACGGCACGCCGTACCACAGCCAGAACGACGAGGAAATCTTGCAGCACTATCGGGACACGGGGGAATATCTCGGCAAATTCTCCACGGTGGAGGAGGCGAACGACTACGCCGAAAAGCTCCACCTGGAGCAGCAGGAGCGCTACCCCTCTTCCACCCTGCCGGCGGAGCGCGGAAGCAAGCATAAGAGCGGCAAGGAGATCTCGCAGAGCATCGTGCGCAACGAGGACGCGGCAAAGCGTATCGGTGCGACGGTGCGCGGGACGGCGCAGAACCTCGGCGCCAACGCCTCCGGCTTCCTCGCGGCGCTCGTGGCGGCCGCGGAGGAAATGGACAAGGAATACCGCGACGCGAAGGAGAAAGCGGGCGTCACCACGCACGCCGACGAAATGAACCCCTACCCCAAGACAAACGAGGAGATCACGCGCGGCAACCGCGCGGGCATCGACCTGCTCGAAGGGATCGCCGACACGCAGCGCGCCAAGGCGGCAGAGAACATCCGGACGGCAAAGGAAGGGCTGGGGACGGCCGGAAAGGTCGGCATCGACGCCTTCCAGATCGGCATGAACCTTGCGGGCATCGTGGGCGCAAACGCTATTCTGCCCGGGCTGGGGACGGCGGCGCTCGGCGTATCCTCCGGCGGCGCGATGGCGAACGACTACCGGCAGGCACAGGGGGAAAACTATAATCCCCTTGCGGGCGCAGGGCTGGCAATCGGCGGCGCGGCAAGCGTGGGCGTCGGCGGCGCGGCGGCCAAGGGCGCGATCCGCTACGGCGGGGCCTTGCTGAACAAGCTCGGTCTCGGCAACAGCGCCATCGCGCAGAATGTGCTGGGCGCTTTGAGCGACATCGCCTTCGCCGGCGGCATGAGCGCTACGAACGAATATGCAAAAGCTGCCGCTTATGGCGACAGCTATGAGGACGTTGCTATTTCGGGAGAGGAGCTTGCAAAGGATATGCTCTTCCAGGCGGCGGTCGGCTTCTTCTGCCGGACGCTCGCCTCCTCACTCGGCGGAAAAGCCGAGGGCGCGGCGGCGCAGAAGGTGCAGCGTGAATACTTCAAGGACATCGACAACCTCGACGATCTGACGAAGGCCTTCAAGCAGTACGGCAGGCAGTACCATCCGGACCGCTTTGCCACAGCGGACGCCGCGACGCAGCGGGAGATGAACGACCTGTTTGCCAAAATCAGCGCGGAGTATAACGCCGTCAAGGCGGAGCTGGCCGTGGAGACGGCCGGCAGGGCCGCAAAGGCATACAGCGAGCAGCGGACCGCCAAGACGCAGGAAGCCGCGCAGAAGGCGCAGGCGACCGTCAAGGACGAGATCGCCGTCATGCGGAGCCTCGTAGAAAGCGGCTCCATTCAGGCGAAGGAGGCCGTCGAGGCCGTGCGGATCCTCGACGCGGTGGCGGGCGAGCAGACCGCGGGCAAGTCAGAGAATCCCACGGCGGATACCGCACCGGAGCGGGCTGCCGGCACGCCGGAAAATACACCGATGCCGACATCGGAAGAGATCAGCAATCAGCAGATGGCACAAAACAGCTCCCCTGCGCAGGGCGCCGATCATAGCCGCCAACGAGTAGGCGGAACGGTCGCCCCTCTGGGCGTTTCAGCCACGCAGGAGAGCAAGGTCAGTATAACGCCCGTCGGCGGAAAAAGCAAGAACGATCCGCTGACGCAGGGAAAGCGCGTGAGCCTTCTGCGATATGCCAACGAGGGCAATGCAGCGGAGATCTCCGAACGACTCAACCGCGGCGAGCTTGCGGTCGATGCAAACGGGGACCTCTACCGGCCAAAAGCGGAGGAGCACATCGACCAAAGAGACAGCAATACGGTCGGCGAGCGCCGGATCAATGCCTTTCAGTTCGACCATCCGGAGGTCCACTCTTTCTACAAAGAGGCTGCGGCCGATCTGATGGAGGAGCTGAATTACGCGGAAAAGGGCGGCGGGATCGTCAAGCTCAAAGAGCACGGTGTCGGAGACGACCAGTACATCCGCATGAAGCGGACGGCAAGTGAGCGCATCGCAAAGCTGCTCGACGACGAGGACATCAGCTACGCGGACATCGAACGGTCGATCACCGCCATCATCAACGACAAGGGGCAGGAGAATTTTGCCGCAGCAAAGCGCGTGGAGCTGATGCTGGACAACATGCTCTCGAACGGCTACCGCGACATCCACGGCGGATACCACGAGCCGAACGCGGACTATCTGGAAGCCAAACAGGCGATCCCTGGCGCTTCGGAGACGGCGGCGACCAATGAGGAGCTGCCGCTGTGGGACATCGAAGAAAAGAACGGAGGAACAACGCATGGTACAGAAATTAAGCCTGCCGAGCCTGCCGAAGAAGGCGGTGCCGATGCCGTGGGAGCGCAAAGCGATCTACACGGTGGAGACGGAGGACGGAGACCTTATGGCGATGGGACCGGAGGAGCTGCGCAATTACGCCAACAGCCAAAGAGTGGGAGCATCGAGCGACTACACGAAAACGTCCGAAGAAATCGCGCAAGAACAGGCGGCGAACGCAGCAAGGAAAACGGAGCGCTGATTCAGGCACGACAGGCCGCGGCGGCGCTTGAGCCGCTCGTCAGCTCGGCGGAGGTCGGCGTCTCGCTGGGGACCGACACGAAAATGCTGCACATCCTGCCGAGGAGCGCGTGGGACCAGGAGCTGCTGGATGTTGAGGCGGCCGCAAAGCAGGCCGGCATCAGCGAGGTCGTCATGGTGACGGGCCTGCTGCAAGTCAACGGCGGCGGCTCGCCGGTCAGCATCACAGGCGTCGCGGAGCGGGAGACGAACCGGATCGTCATGCGCGTGGACAGCCGAAAGAAAACCGCGTCGGAACTGGGACTGCATGAGATCGCGCATTTTCGCTCAACGAGGGAAAACGTGGAAGCCTTTGCCGCGGCGGTGCAGACCTCGGGCGACGGCTGGCGCGATACCCTTGAGGAATACCGCAAGAGATACAAAGGCGCCACGAACAATTACGAGGGCATGACGCCGGAGGACGCGGACCTCTATGTGTGGGAAGAGATCATGGGCGACGCCTACGCCGGAATCGACTGCTTCGGCCAGATGGCGAGCCAGTACCACGCGGAAGCTGTGAACGCTATCGACGGCAGGAGCGGCGAGATCCCCGTGCGGGAGACGCAAAGGACCTCCTCCGCCATCCAGAAGGAGACCTCGGCGGCATCGGACCGGAAAACAGGGCCTCCGGCGCGCTTCAGCTATGCCGGAAAGAACGCCAACGGCGCGAACCTCGATAGCCTGCGGGAAGCGCAGGAAATGCAAGCGGCGGGTGCTGACATGGAGAGTATCCGCAAGGCGACCGGCTGGCACGAGGGCATGGATGGAAAATGGCGCTGGGAGATCGACGATTCCAAGATGGAATACCACCGCGCAGGAGACGCGCTTTTCGGTCGGAACCATCCGGAGTATGCCGAGCAGCAACGACTGGAGCAGAAGATGCTCTACGGAGAGCTGACGGACACAGAGCAGGCAAGGCTGCGCGCCCTGACCGAGACCTGGGGACGCGAGCGGAGCCGGCTGAGCGAGCGCGTGGAGCGCGGGAATGCGAGACTGGAAGATGTTCTCGACCACGAAGAACTGTTCCGCGCCTATCCGCAGCTGCGTCATGTGCGAGTCGTATTCGACGAGACGCCGAAGGGCGTGCTGGGGAGCTTCAGCGCCGAGGGAAATCAAATCACCATCAGCGAAGAGCTGCGCGACGCGCCGCAGGACGTGCTGATCCACGAGATCCAGCACGCGATCCAGAACGCCGAGGGCTTTGCCAAGGGCAGCAACCGGCAATACTGGGAGGAGAAGCTGACAAACGGCGACGAGATCCAGTCGAAGGGCTTTCAGGAAGCGCGCGAGAAGCTGATCCAGTTTCAGCTCGACGAGGCGAACGAAGAGGTCCTCGCCCTGCGGGACCAGCTGGAAAAGGCCGGAGAGCTGGACGACGGCTTCCGCGAGTATGACCGGATATGGGAGGAAGCGGAACGCCGCGGCCTCGACAAGAAGATCAATGAATACTATGATCTGCGCGAGAATTATTACGACCAGCTGCACAAGCCGCAGAGGAGCGTGCCGAGCGAGCTGTACTACAACACGGCCGGAGAGATCGAGGCCAGAGACGCGGCGAACCGCAGGCCGATGTCCGGCGAGACGCGCAAGCGCATCAAGCCCGACTACGGCAACGGGGACACCGTATTTGCCAACGGCGGGGACAGTTACAGCGTCGGCGAGACCGACGACGGACGCGCGGTCGCCGTGGTAGACAACGACATTCTCAGCCATATCGACACGAGTACATGGGACAGCGCAAAAAAAGCGCAGGCAAAAGCCGCTGCAAAGACGGCGCTGCTTGCGTTTGAGGATGGTATTCGGGTCAACGGCATCACCTACAAGGTGAACAGGACCTCTCGCAGAGAGTACACACGTTCCGAGGATACCGAAAGACTGGCGCGGCGGACGCCGGATGCGTTCGCAGATAAGATGCGCGCGGCGGATATCGCCGACGACATCATCACCGCCACGACATCGTGGGCGAAGGACGGAAAGCTGAAGCATCCGCGGAGGGACAGCTTTGTTGACTTCACGCACGGGGACGTGCTGATTCAGGCGGGAGCAAATCAGTATGATGCAGAAACCGTTGTCGGGATCACAGCGGACGGCGAGTATGTGTTCTATGACGTGGTGGACATGACGCCGACGAGCTTCACGACAAAAAAGGAGCCTTCCCCCACCGCCGCGGGCAACAACGCCTCAAGCGATATACAGGAAAGCTCCTCTGGACGTAGTATATCCCGAAGCGCAGAAAAAAGCAACAGGGAAATTTCGGGCGTTCAGCCTCTGTCGCTGCCGACGCTGGAGCCGACCACAAAAACGAGATTCAGTCTGGACGAGCCGGTAGAATACACGGCCGAGGAAAAGAAGCGGCACATCAGGGACGCCGTTGCCTATTTCGGCAGGACCTTCAAATGGTCGGAGACCGGCTACATCACCACGGACGGCAAGCGGCTGGACTTCTCGGGCAGGCACAAGGGCGGACAAGGCGGGCGCCGCTCGGTCGATCACCGCGACATTCGGGACGCGCTCGGCGATGGTTACGGCGGCGATTACAGCGGCGGTATGGCGCAGTTTATGCGCGAAGGGAACATCCGCATCTCTCCCGAGAGCGGCGGCATCAGCCTATGCACCATGCCGACAAAAGCACAGTTTGAACTGCTGGACGACTTCATCAGCCGCGAGCGCGGCGAAGTGATCCTCGACATCAATGACAAGGACGGCAGCACGATTTCGGGCACGGAGTATCCGCGCGGAACCAGAGCGAGCAAAGTGGTGGCAGATATCAAGGCATACTTCACAGACGGGAAAACGCCGGAAGTATCCGAGGTGCAGAAATTCCGGTTCAGCCTGGACGAGCCGGTAGAGGAAACGGAAACGCTCGTTGCCATGCACAACATGACCGAGGAGAAGCTGCGGCGCACACTCGACATCGGCGCGTGGCCGTCGCCTTCCATCGCCGTCGTGAAGGCAAAAGAGGGGCACGCCAACTACGGCGAATACTCCGCCATCTTCCCGCGCGGGACCATTGATCCGCAAGCGGACGGCAGGAACAAGGTCTACGGCGGCGACGCATGGACGCCGACGCACGATAACGCCCTGGTGGAGCGCGGCGTAAACTACGAGGCGCGGCGGGCGTTCGACGACCGGATCAAGGATCTTTCCAGCCGGTTTGCGGGCGGTATCTTCCGCGGCAGCAGCACGCTCGGGAAAATCGGGCTGGAAAATGAGACCAGAATGGAGCCGGAGGAAATCGCCGACAAGCTGGCGAACCATCCCGAGGTGCAGGCAGCCTTCCTTCAGAGCGAAGGAAAGCAGCTTGAGCCGGTGCGTCGCGACAAGCAGTTCGACCGATTCTTCAGCAACGCGACCATCCGGCGATACATCGACACGGTGGGTGAGCAGGAAGTGGCACGGCTGGCAGTGAAGCTGATGACCGGCGAGCGCCTGACGGCGGAAGAGATGAAACCGGCGGAGCAGGCCATCCGGGAAGTCTATGCAGAGGAACACGCAAACTTCCTGAACCGCAGACCGGAATCCAAAGAGAAGCGCATCGACTACTACATGGAGAACAATGTGTTCCAAAACCGTGTAGAGGACTTCGTCAGGAACGCGCAGGAGTTCTACGAAAGCGGCGGAAGCGCGGGCGAGATCGACAAGGAAGCTACGGCGGCCAAGATGATGGAGATGATCGCACCAGGCGGAAGCTGGAACGATGCGCTGCGCACGGTGAAGGACTGGGTGAAGCCACAGCTGGAAGGACTGCTGGGCGAGCGCGGCATCTACAACGGCAAGGACACCGTGACGGACCGCGGCAGACGCAGCTTTGCGGAGACACATTGGGACTACACGGCCGAGAACATCGTGAAGGCCATGAACATGGCCGCGGCCAAGGGCGCAAATGTATACGGCATCACGCCGGAGACGCTGGCGGCGACGGCCACGCAGGAATACAAAACCGTGGACGAGATGCACGCGGACGAGGCAAGACTGCGCACGGTGAGCGAGGAGGAGCACGCAAAGGCGCTGCGAGACCTCGGCATCTATCTTGACCGTATGGTGAACGATCTGATGCTCACCACGATGCACAAGTACGACAACAGCTTCGAGGAGGAGCAAAACCTGAGCGGCATCATCGCAGAAGCGGCCAAGGGGAAGAAGACCACGGCGGCGGTGAAGGCGGCGTTCCGCAAGGAAGGTTATGCCATATCCGACGGGCACGCCAAGAGCATCCTTGCGCTCATTGACCGCGCAGCCAATATCCCGACGGGGTACTACGAGGCGAAGCCCCAGCGCGTCGTCGGCTTTGACGAAGCGCTTGCTGTTGTCGCGCCGGACAATGCGCCGGCGGACCTGATGGGCGAGATGCGCAATGCGGGCATGAACGTCGTGGAGTACAAAGCCGGAGACGAGGCGGACCGGCTGGCGAAGGTGAACAGCATCGAGAGGGCGCGCTTCAGCGTGGACGAGGACGGCGGGAGCTTGCCAGACGACGAGCGGGACAAGTGGGAGAACACGCGGCTCACTCCGGAGCAGAAGGAGCAACTGGAGCGTGCCCGCGCAAGGGCACGCGGCGACGCACCGCGGATGCAGGACTTCGACAATGTGGACGATTACTTTGCCGCGATGCGGCAGAGGGCCGAAGCGGAACGAAAGAAGCGGATGCGCAATGTCCCGAAGGAAGAGTTCGAGGGAACGGAAGCCTTGCAGGATCTCGGCATCAAAATCGAGAACAGCGCAGGCCTCTACCAGAACGTCGAGCAGATGATCGAAAACGACAAGGCTGCGAAGAAGATCCAGAGGGAGATCCGGCGGGCCGAAAAGCGGCTGAGCGTTACCCCGAAGGAGAAGAGCTACGCGGCGGGCATCGCTGCCGGCATCTACGACGCCGACGACATCCCAAGCCGGATGAACGCCTCAAAGGTGATGGAGCTTGCGGACTACTACACGGCCGAGCAGGCCATGAAGTCCGACACGATCCCCATGCAGCGGCAGGACATCAGTCAAAACCTGCGTGCGCAGGCGGCGGAGCTGTTCAAGGATACGGGGAACGACACCTTCGAGAAGAAGTATGAAAAAGCCCTGTTCAGCCCGAAGGGCGGCCTCGCATTGTACCACCGCACGCCGCAGCGCAGCATGAGAGCCATCTTCGGCTGGGAACAGGGCCAGAAGATCAACGAGGCGATCTTCGAGCCGGTCTACGTCAACGAGCAGGAACGCAAGCGTTTCGTCAATCGTATGCACGACGAGGTGCGGCGGTTCGAGGATAAGAACGGCAAGCAGACCGCGCTGACGGAGAAAGAGCGCGCATTGACGCAGCTCGTGATCGAGGGCAAGGCCGTCGCGGAGCTGGTCGCGGCTTCGGACATGAAAGAACAGCTCATTCACGCGGCGGAGAACCTGAAGGCCGGCGGCGAAATGACCGATGTATCGCAGGAGTTCGGTCTGCACGACAAGGAAGCGCGGGACCTTGCGCGGCGGTATGCCGACTGGCTGCAAACGCAGGAGGACCTGACAGGAACCGACGTGGACCAGACCAAGGTCGAGCACGCGGTCGAAGCGTATCGGACGCTGTACGACAAGTTCTACAAGGCTATCAACCACTTCCTCGTCGCGCACGGATACGAGCCTATCGGCTTTATCAAGGGGTACGCGCCACACTTCCAGCCGGAGGCCGAGAGCGGGAAACTGGAGAAGGCGCTGAAGAGCATCGGCGTGGACCTGGGCGCAGAGGCCGGAAGCCTTCCGGCAAGCATCGCGGGTCTCACGAAAGCCTTCAAGCCGAATAAACGGTACAATCCCTTCTTCCAGCACCGCGCGGGAAAGAGTACGGAATACGACGTGGAGAAGGGCTTTGAAAAGTACGTCGATTATCTCAGCGACGTGCTCTACCACACGGACGACATCATGCGCGTGCGCGCGGCGGTGAAGTATTTCCGAGAGGAATACGGGCCGGACGAGATCAGCGCGGAGATCTCCCGCGCAGAGAGCCTGCGCTTTGCGCCGAAGGAGGCGAAGGAGTCCTTCCTGAAGTCGGCGGGGCTGCTGACGAACACGTCGGACCTGAGTTATGCGGATCTGAGCGCGAAGATGGAGGAATACGTCGAGGGGCTGTTCGACAGCATCAAAAAAACGAGCAAGTACAGCGATTTGACCGTGTGGCTGGATGACTATGCGAATAAGCTGGCCGGAAAGCAGCTCTTCTCTGACCGTGACATGGAGCGCGAGGTCGGCCGCACCTCTCTGAACGTCGGCCGGAAGCTGAACAAGATGTTTGCGCGGGCCAATGTGGCAGGCAACCTCTCCTCTTCGCTGAACCAGACCGCGCAGCTGCCGATGATCGCGGGCGAGATCGGTCCGAAATACGTCATTAAGGCCGTCAACGACATCATTGCAGGAAAGACGAAGGGCGACTTCGCCGACCAGAGCGACTTCCTGACGGAGAAGAACGGCATCGACTATCTCACCAATGACAAGGGCAGCAAGATTACCTCGGCCCTCTTCTGGCCGCTTGAGCGCATGGATTATCTTATCAGCTCTATCGCAGTACGCGGAAAGTACCGCAAGGAGCTTGACGCAGGAAGAAGTCCGAAAGAGGCTATGAAGGCGGCGGACCGCTGGGCGCGCGACATCATGGGAACCAGGTCGAAGGGCGCGGCGCCGCTCACCTTCCAGTCAAAGAACCTGATCGCGCAGATGGTGAACATGTTCCAGGTCGAGGCTCTCAACAGCTGGGAGCATGTCACGCAGGACCTCTTCGGCCCTGGACTGAAAGAGGCGGAAGCAAAGCTCGGCAAGGAGGAGGCGGCAAAGCGGCTTGCAGGGATCATCGTCGCGACGCTGCTCGGCGCCTTCCTGCTGAACCGTGTCGCCGAGGAGGGCTACGGCGGAACGCCGGCACAGTTCGATGTGATCGGCCTTCTGGTCGGCTTCCTCGCCTCCGGCAACGGGCTGAGCACCAATGAGCAGATCGCGACCTGGATCGACGACGCATGGGAAAGCGGGACCGGCGAGCGGCTCTTCGGAACGGACGCCAACGCCGGTAACGACGAGTTCGATGCGGGCGCGGCGACCGAGGACACGCTTTACAACGTCAGCAATGATATCCCGTATCTACGGAACGCGGCGGGCCTCCTCGGCTTGGGCGACCAGACGCTCCCGATGCCGGACATCTACGGCACGGTGACAGGGACGGCAAAAGCCATAAAAAGCAACGGACCGTTCTCGGAAGAGGTCATGCGTCAGCTAATGGGTCTCGCAGGCGACACGCTGCCAGGAGGCCGACAGGCGGAGAAGACCTACCAGGGCATCGAGACGCTTCTGAAGGGCGGTTACTATAAGGGCAGCGGCGAGGACGAAAGGCTGCAATATCCCGTGAGCAACGACTTTTGGAATGTGGTACAGGCCACGATGTTCGGCCGGAACGCGCTGAGCGAGACCAGAGACTTCTACGCGGCTGGCGGCAAGGGGCTGAGCGCGGCACAGACACGGCTCTACAAACAGCTTGTGGATATGGGCGCGGACAGCGAGACCGTATACGACGCCATTCTGGCATGGAAGAAGATCGACGGCAACGAGGCCCTGAGCAAAGCGGAGCGTGAGACGGCACGCTTCGAGCTGGTGCAGTCCCTTCCGCTCACGAGCGAAGAGCGAGAGCTGCTGCACAACACGCTCTCCGGATCGGATACGAAGTATTCCGCGGCGGATGAGGCAAAGGCGCAGGGCATCCCTGTCGGGACCTATCAGAAGTTCCAGGTGGATGCCGCCGCGCTGGAGTCGGATCGAGACGAGGACGGCAACGTGATCCGAAACAGCAAAAAGGAGAAGGTCCTGAAGCTGATCGACTCCCTGCCGCTGAACAAGGCGCAGAAAGACTGGCTCTACCTCAACGAAGGCTATGCCGAGAGTAAGCTGGACGAAACACCCTGGCAATGAGAAAAGACCTGCGGGATTCCGCAGGTCTTTTCTTTACAGAACGGGAAAATCTTTTTTAGGGATATTATCGGTTTCGAGGTTTCCGTTGGGAACGGCATACAGCGTCAGCGTCCAGCCGTTCACGCTCTGGTCATCGGCGTCAAAATCGAAGGTGCCGTCGCATTTGTAGAAGCCGGATTCCTTGCCGAAATAATCTTCGTTGCCGTACCACGTCGTACCGGTGGTGTAGAAAATCTCGTACTCGCCGAGAGGAACGGATATATCGACCTCCTCGCCGGCTGAGATCATAAAGGCCATTTGCCCGTTTGCACGAGCGACGGCATCGAGCGGCTCAAGAACGATGCAGTAGTTTGACGAGTCGGTCGTTTCCACGGTCAAAGGAGCGAGACGCTCGCCGACGGGATACTTCACGATCTCCCCGTTCGAGAAAGATACCGCGTCCCCTGGCTCGATCTTCCGGATCGTCACGCCGGTCGTCGAGGGCGCAGGAGCCGCATCCGACACAGGAGGAGCTTCAGAAACGTTCTCGGCAGGAACCGTCGGCTTTTGGAGAAGAGATGCGACGGACAGCGCGCAGATCAGCACGGAAGCGGCTATTATAACGACCGTGTTCAGGACTCGGCGTGAGTTCGGCTTCTCGGCGCTCGGTGGAGCCTTGGAGCTGCTTGACTGGTCCGAAGAGGAACCGTAATGCTTCGCCCACGATTCCAGAAAATCCCCGCGGATGCTCGCGGGAGCATCGTCCGGTCCGTCCACGAAGTAGTGGGTATTCTTCAACGACTCCTTTTTCTGCTGCCGGTAAGCTGCATCGTAGTCTTCCTTCCAGCTGTAGAAGTCAGCGGCGGAGGAGATCGGCTCGCCGGTGAAGGTGTTCTTCAGGCCGGCGGCGCGGAAAAAGCGGGACCATTCCCCCTCCTGCCTCGTGCGCTCCTCTGCAACACCGGCGAAGCGCCCCTCCTGGTAAGCTGTTTCAACATCTCCCTCCGTCAGCGTGTCGCGCTGCATCGGGAGAAATTTGCCACAATCGCAGAACAGGCGGGATGCAGGAATAAGAGAGCCGCAGGCAACGCAGGTCTTATACTCCCTCTCCCCTCCGGAGAATACATAACCGCAGTCACACTTGCGCTGAAGATACGGCACGATGCGATGGCAGTCCGGACACTCACGAAAACGCTTCACTTTCACGCAATACTCCCCCTTTTCTTCGTTTTTATGGGATATTACCATAAGATTACATGAGAGCGGTGATAAAGTCAATCGAGAATATGGCAATATCCCATAAAATGGAGGAAGGCGGCGGTGCATGAAGGCGTTGGATTATGAGGGCAAGAGAAACGTATCGGGCGAGCGCGTGCGGCAGAAGCGCATAGAGCGGAAAATCACGCAAGCAGAGCTTGCCGCACGGGTCCAATGCGAGGGCGTCACGCTGGAACAGGACGCGATCAGCCGCATCGAGTCGGGACAGAGGATGGTGCAGGACTACGAGCTGCGCGCCCTTGCTGAAGTGCTGGGCGCGAGCATGGATTGGCTGGCCGGAAAAGAATAAAAACGATGCCGCAGGACAACCTGCGGCATTTTGCATATAAAATTCAGGCTTGACATTCTTCTCTTTGTGCTGTAATACTAAAAGCCCAAACAAAGAGAAGGAGGCGTGAACATGAACGAGAGAGGACGCAGATTTTCGCACCTGTCATGGCACAATCGCTTGAAGATCGACAAGATGCTGAAGGAGGGCTACAAAGCGCAGGAAATCGCGGACGCGCTTCATGTCCACAATTCCACCATCTATCGGGAAATCAAGCGCGGCCTGACTGTCCAGCGGACAACTGAACTGGTTGACCGCGAAGTATACTGCCCCGACACGGCGCAGCGGAAATACGAAGAGAGCAAGAGCGTACACGGGCCGGACCTGAAAATCGGAAACGACCACGAGCTTGCCGCGTACATCGAGGACAAGATCCTCAACGGGCATTTTTCGCCCGCGGCGGCGCTTGCGAAAATCAACGAGGAAGGCAAGATCTTCTCCGTTACCATCAGCGAGTGGACGCTGTACCGATACATCGACAAGGGCGTATTCCTGAATATCACGAATAAGGACCTTCCGATGCACGGTGAGCACAAGAAAAACTACAAGAAAGTACACGCCAGCAGGCCGTCGGCGGGCGACAGCATCGAGGATCGGCCGGAAGAGATCGGCGAGCGCACCACCTTCGGGCATTGGGAGATGGATTGCGTCGTATCTGCGCGCGGTTCCCTCAAGCGCCTGCTGGTGCTGACAGAGCGTCTCACACGGCGCGAGATCATCATGCTCATGCGAGACGGCAGCACCGCGAGCGTCGTGCGCGCCCTGGATAAGCTGGAGCGGAAGTGCGGCTCGCAGAAGTTCCGCAAGCTCTTCCAGACGATCACCGTGGACAACGGATCGGAGTTCGCAGACTGCGAAAGCATGGAGCGCTCCAGATACGGGAAGCACAGACGAACGCACGTTTATTACTGCCATCCATACACAGCTTGCGAGCGCGGCTCCAACGAGAACGCGAACAGGCTGATTCGCCGCTGGCTTCCGAAGGGGACCTGCTTCGAGAAGCTGACAGACACAAAGGTCCGCGTCATAGAGACGTGGATGAACAGCTATCCGCGCGAGATCCTCGGCTGGAGAAGCGCCGGCAGTCTATTCGACGAGAACCTCAAAAAACTGGCTTGAAAAAAATTTTAGGCTTTTCTGCATTTCTCTATTGACTTTTCACCTGTGAGATAGCATAATGATTGCAGAAAAGGATTTAACATCTTTTTCTGCAATATTTTTTTATTTCGCCGCAGAAAAGCGGAGAGGAATGAGGTGAAAAGCGGATGAAAACCATGACGATGCAGGATCGGCAAACGCTGGCGCGCCGTTACGCGGCCGGCGAGAATGTCACGAGGATCGCGGTCGATCTCGGAATGTCTGCCGCAGCCGTCTACGCGGAGCTGCGGCGCGGATACACCGGCGGCCTCGATGGGAACAAGCGCCGCGAGTATGATCCGGAGCTTGGCCTGACGAGATACCAGGAGAGCCTTGCAAACCGCGGCCGCAGAAAAGCCGCCACAAAATAACGGGAGGAAAGAAACATGAATGAGACCGGAAAGACCATGAAGGTAACGGAGAGACACATTGGCGACGAGGTAGAGATCACCCTCCGCAAGACGGCAGGAAACGAGAAGTGCAACTGCAAGATCACGGCGAACAATGCCGCATCCGCGCTCAATGGCGTCTGCATCATCGTGCAGGAGTACGCGAGCGTGCTTCAGCTTTCTCCGCTGCACGTCTTAGCGGTGATGGCGGCGGTGATGGCGGACCCGACATCCGAGCACGGCGCGGTGGAAGATGCACCGAAAGAAAGCGAGGCGGCGGAATGATGGAGACGAGAGAGATCACCGTGACGATCCACCGCGAACCGGAGAAGCGGGACGACCTGCTCGCGACGCTTTTGATCGTCGTCCTCGCGGCACTGGCCTTTACGGCGGGGTACATCGCGGCGAACGCGCAATGGCACGAGACGATCTCGGAGGTGACGCCGGAGCCGCCTGCCGTTGCGCAGGAGACGCGGGCGAAGCTGCTCACGACCTACGAGGAGCCGACGGAGAGCATCACGACGAGCCGCTATGCCGAGGTAAGCCAGGAGGACTGCGAGCTGATCGCAAAGATCGTCTACCTGGAAGCGCGGGGCGAGCCGCTGGAGGGCCAGCAGGCCGTGGCGGAAGTCATTCTCAACCGCGTCGCAGCGGGAAACTTCCCTGACAGCGTGAAAGAGGTCATTTTCCAAGGCACCGACGGGAACGGAGCCGTGCAGTTCAGCACGGCGGCGCACCTCGACGAAGCGGCGCCGACGGACAAGCAGTATGCGGCGGTGGGACAAGCCCTCTACGGCGAGCCGATCCTGCCGATGGACGTAGTTTTCTTTTCGACCACAGGCGAAAACAGCAGAACATGGGGCGCCATCGGCGGGCACATCTTCTGCTATCAGTATGAATGGGAGTGAAGCAATGGCAGCGAAGAAATGGATCTATGAGGTGAAGTACACCGACGGCGAGGAATACACCTACACCGCGCCGGACGGCAAGCTGAAGAGCAAGAAGCTGCCGACCGTGCGCGTCGAGGCCGAGAACCGGCTGAACGCGGTCGTAGCGGCGGCGCAGAAGTGGGGCGTCGGCTGGACCGGCGTTGCACGCGGCGTCGAGTGCGAGATCATCGGACCGGCGAAGAAGAAAGGAGACAAAAATGAGTAATTTATCGGCAAATGCGCAGCTGCTCGGCAATCTGGAGCACACCACGGAGGAGCTGCTGGAGGGCATGACAGAGGAACGCGGCCGCGGCTTTGCGAGCGACAACGAGAGCTGGGCTGCGCTGAAGGGCTATCTGGAGCGCGCCGAGAAGATGCGCAAGGACATCGAAAAGGTCCACAAGGAAATGTGGGACGCCATCAAGGACCAGAACGACGACGCCTACCGTGCGCTGGCGAACGAGCTGACGCGCGCATCTTCCGCTCTTGCGGCGGAGTGGATCACCGTTTCCGTGCTCGGGAAGATCGCCGTCGAAATGACGGACGAGTGATGGACCGCAAGGAGTATCTGCGCCGCTGCGCAATGGCGGCGGGCGACATGGACGGCAAGCGATACCGGACCGCGAAGCGCTACCTGGTATGGTGCAGGCCCGCACGGTGGTGCGGCTACCAGGCGATGCTGCCCATCGCCTATCAGATGCGCTACCGGAAGGACGGGACCATCGCGCACACGGCAATCGTGCAAGAGACCAAGGCGCATTGCCAGCACGAGATCCCGCTGGAGAAAGTATTCGAGGAGGAACCGCACGATGAAGCGGACAAGACCACCACATGCGAGTAACCGCGCAGGAAAGACGCATTACGCCGAGCTGGAGCCGTGCCCGAAGTGCGGAAAATACGACGGCGAACGCAAGGAGAGCGTGAACGTCGCCGGAAGGTACTTCATCCGCTGCGCGGCCTGCGGCTACACCGTGGCCGGAGGCGAATCCCTCCCTGAAGCCACAAAGAAATGGAACCGAGAGAGCCAGAGAAAACAGGAGGAGAAGAAATGAAACGGGAAAACGCAAGAGACGGTGTGTGCTTCCTCTGCGGCCGCGACGGCACAGAGGACCCGCTGGACTTCCACCACATCTTCGGCGGCAACGCCGCGGATCGGAAGAAGTGCGAACGGTACGGCTTGAAGGTGCGGCTGTGCCACGGGCGCTGCCACATCTTCGGGTCGGAGGCGGCGCACAACTGCGCCGAGACCATGCGGACGCTGCGCCGTTACGGACAGCGCAAGGTGATGCTCGATCAGGGCTGGACGGTGGACGAGTTCCGCTTTCACTTCGGCAAAAATTATCTCGACGACGAGGAGCTGGAGGAGATCGCGGCGATCCAGGCGGAGAGCGCATAAAAAAGCGGCTGACCGTGGCACCGGTCAACCGCAGCGAAGAAAAATCACACGAAAGGAGATATCTTCCCTGCCATTGTAGCACAGGGTGGGGAAGAAAAGCAAGGGCATGAAAGAGGAGAAAACGACCAACTTTGCGAATCTCACGCAGTCTCCGGAGGTGTTAGGCGCATTTCTTTTGTCGCTTCCCGTATTGGAGGGGCCGTGGGACGAGGAATTTCACCGAAGGTACTGCGACGGATGCACACGCGCGGACTGCGACGGCGGCGAAGGCTGTCCGCACAGCGAGCAGCGAAACAACCCGCTGTGGTGGCTGAAGCTGGGAGGCGGGCGAATGAAGCTGTTGATCGGCGGAAGCCCCTGCACGCATTGGTCCATCGCGCAGACGAAGAACCGCGAGGTCGAAGCGAGCGGCATCGGCTGGGAGCTGTTCCAGAACTATGTGATCGCCCGCGACAAGTTCAAACCAGACTTTTTCCTCTACGAGAACAACAAGTCCATGTCGCCCGCCATCCGCGCGCAGATCACGGCGGAGCTGGGCGTGGAACCCGTGCTTATCAACTCTGCGCTGGTGAGTGCGCAGAACCGCCAGCGGCTCTACTGGGTCGGCAAGCGCAATCCGGACGGTACATACAGCCAGGTGCCGGTCGAGCAGCCGGAGGACCGCGGCATCCTGCTTCGGGATATTTTGGAGACGGGCTTTCCGCTGCGCGAGAAGGGGCATGCGCTCTTGGCGAGGCACAGCGCAACGGCGGAGGATGCTATTGCACGCAGGCAGCGGAACGCCGTTGCGGAGCCTGTTGCCATTAAGCCGCTGACCGAAAAAGAGATGGCGTACATGGTGCGTGAGACCAAGGACGGGCGCAATCATTTCGACTTTGATTATTTTCACGACGCCACCAAGGACAAGAGCGCCTGCGTGACGGCAAACACGCACAAGGGTGTCCCCTATAACGTGCTGGCGGAGCCGGTACGCATCGGGACCATCGAGAATGACGCGAAGAACCAGGACTACGACAGCCAGCAATACCGCGTCTATTCGCCGGACGGGAAGAGCGTGACGCTCTGCGGCAACGGTGGAGGGCTGGGAGCCAAGACGGGGCTTTATGCTGTCCCCGTCGCGGAACAGGACGCCTGTTGCGTCGCACAACGCGGGCGGTACATCGGGGAGAACGGAAGCGTCGCCCAACACTTTGAGGCACGCGACGATGGAAAGACAAACACATTAACGACGGTGCAAAAGGATAATTTGATTGCCGTTCCCGTTCCTACTGGCATCAGCTTGGCATTCAAAACGGCAGATGGAAAGGTCGCGCCAGTCTACGAGGTGACCAGTGGACGCATTACCATCAAGGGAAAATCATATCCGATCAAGCTGAGAGACGGATACTACATCATCCGCAAGCTGACGGTCCGCGAGTGTATGCGCCTCCAGACCGTGCCGGAGACCTACGTTTTCCCTGTGAGCGACACACAGGCCTACAAGATGCTCGGCAACGGCTGGACGGTGGACGTGATCGCCCACATTATGAGCCACTTTGAGGGCTTGACGGCGGGGCCGGTGGAAGTCATGTCTATGTACGACGGCATGAGCTGCGGGCATATCGCCCTGGACAAGCTGGGCGTGGAGATCGCCAGCTACCGCGCGACCGAGATTGACAAGTACGCCATCCAGACCACACAGGCGAACTTCCCTGACGTGGTGCAGCTCGGCGACGCTTTCCAGGTACGAGAGGAGAGCTGGTGGCTATGAAAAAAGCCGTGATAATCAGTATTCGCCCAAAGTGGTGCCAAATGATCGCTTCCGGCGAAAAGACCATCGAAGTCCGAAAAAACCGGCCAAAGCTGGACACGCCGTTCAAGTGCTATATCTACTGCACACGAGACAAGCACCTCGCATTTATGCAGAACCAGACCGGCACAAACCTGATAGCCTGCATGGATGTGGAGACGGCGACCCCTGTCGGCGGATCTGTGGGGAACGGCAAGATCATTGGGGAGTTTATCTGCGACCGAATCTCCCTTATTGCATACGATGGCGGCGAGTTAAGTAGTACAACAAACGCCGCATTTTCCCCAGCGACATGCTTATCTCAGACGGAAATTATAGCCTATATCGGCGATAAGGGGCGTTGTTACGGCTGGCACATCAACGGCCTGCGCATCTACGACACGCCGCGCGAGCTGGGCGAGTTTACCGGCCTGCGCGATACGAGATTCGGCGCAGAGCCGTATGATATCAAACGCCCGCCGCAGAGCTGGTGCTATGTAGATGGAGGAAAGGAGGGCTGGGCGGTATGAAGTGCGAGCAAATCCCCCTCCCCGACAAGAAATATTCTGTAATTTACGCCGATCCCCCGTGGGCGTATCAGCAGGCCGGAACCACCAAGCGAAGCCGCGGCACGGCGGCGAAGCGCTACCCGACAATGACCACCGCGGAAATATGCGCCCTGCCTGTCCGCGAAATCGTCCGAGGGGGGGCGGCCTGCTTTATGTGGGCAACATTCCCGAATATCGCGGAGGCCCTAAAGGTCATGGAGGCATGGGGCTTTACATATAAGACCGCGGCTTTCGTGTGGGTGAAAAAGAACCGCAAAAACGGCGGGAATTTCATGGGTACGGGCGCATACACCCGCGCAAATGCGGAGGTGTGTTTGCTGGGTGTCACGCCGGACTTTAAGGCGGCGACGCAGATCCGCGCCCATAATGTCCGCCAGATCATAGAGGCCCCTTTCGAGGGACACAGTAAAAAGCCGGACGAAACGCGGCGGCGGATCGTTGAGCTGCTGGGTGATGTGCCGCGGCTGGAAATGTTCGCCCGCCAGCGCGCCGGCGGCTGGGACGCATGGGGCAATGAAGTGACCGAGAAATAATGCAAGACTTATGGAGGAAAGGACATGAGGATACGACTGAAGCGGGATCTGACGATGCCGCTGGCAAAGAAGGGCTGCACCTTCGGCGTGGAGCTGAAAACGACCGGCAAAGACGGAGAGCCGATCTATTTTGTCCACTATTACGGGAACACCATTGCGTTTCCGGCGGATGCCTGTGAGGAGGTAGAAGATGGTTAAGGTCTACTGCGATATGTGCCTGCGCGAGATCGACTATGAAAAAGACGGAGTGAATCTGGATTTCAACCGCTTCGGCACGGTCAGATTTAAACAGGGGCAGGACCTCGAAAAGCAGCTGTGCAAGAGCTGCGCCGAGAAGGTGTGCAACTACATTGACGACGAGGCGATGAAAGCGTCGGCGAATATGCAGGAGGCGGAGGAATGAAGCGACTGACAAATGCGAGCGTGAGAGTGGACGAGAGCACGGGAAAATATCTCGCGCCGCTTGTTGACATCGAAGGCATGAAGCCGCGGCTGCTCGATCTGATTCTGAACGGACCGACGCTCAACGGTGTGCAGAAAGATGTCCTTCGGCAGATCATCCGGCAGCTCTATACCCGCCTTGCCATGTATGAGGACGCAAAGGAAGCCGGCCGCTTGGTCGTCATACCGCGCTGGAAGGACGAGGAGGAGCGCCTGGAGCGCCGGCGCCTCATGCGGATCATGGCGGACGGTGCAATCGACCGGTTGATGGAAAATCCGCTCAAAGAAGAGAGCGGTCCGGACATCGCAGAGCTGCGCGTGGTAAACACCGACCGCCTCCTGGAGCTTGCCAAGGCGGACGAGGACGGCAGGCTCTTCCTCCTGCCGCTGGAGCCTGGGCGGTCGATGCTTTGCCAGGAGTATTTTGAGCGGCCGTGGGTGATGAAAAACGTGACGCTCTGCGTCCAGTACCAGAGCAGCACCGGCATCATCTTTTACATGGGATACGACGTGTTCCGCGACCTCGTGGAGCGCGGAAGAATCACTCCCCTCTCGCCGGAGGGAGAAAAAACGCTGGAGGGAAAAGCGAATGTTTGACATCAACGAGGTGCCGTATGCGGAATGGCTCGAAAAGTCTTTGCAGGCCATCGTGCCTCTGAAGCCGGTGAGCCTCTGCTTCGCGGCGGCCATGCCGGACGGCGAGGTCTACACCGGATATTACAACGCGGATGCGACAGACAAGGCTGTGATCGCGCACAACATCCAAGCGGACATCACAATGGACATTATTCGGACCAATGCCGCGATCATCAAAGACATGATCGAGCATTGCGAAGAGGATGAATGACAAAATGAAAGGAGAAGCAACATGAGCAGCGCAAGAAACCACCAGAAGAGGAGCCGCCGAAGCTACCGCGTGACGAAGAGCATCTGCGCCGGCGTGGCAAGGAAGGCGTGGGTCACGCCGCAGTACAGCCCGAAGCAGAGTGGGCTGCTGGCGCTGGTCCGCCGCCTGATCCACGGCCGCGCGCAGCGCACGGCGGACCGCAAGCGCGCTGAAAAGCGCACAGAACGTCAGCACCGCGAGGGCTGAGAGAAAGGAGCATTTACCATGATGAATGAAACCTGCAACGCCTGCGCTCCGCAGGAAGCGCCGGCCATCCTCTCCGTTACCGAAGAGAACGCAAAAATGATCGAGCTTGCCAACGCCCGCATCGAGAGCATTTTGCGCAGGCTGCGCGGAGAGAAGCCTGTCCGCCCGACTGAGGGATGCAGCGTGGAACCGCCCACCTTTGGCGCGATGCGGCAGCTGACCGAAAGCCAGCAGAGACAGCTCAACCGTCTGCTGAACAGCATCGAAGAGCTGGACAGCCTGATTTGAAAAGGAGTAAGGACATGAAAAAGTACATCGGCACCAAGATTATCGAAGCGGAGCCTGCCTACCGCGTGGTAGACGCGGAGGGAAACGTCCGCGTCGTCACGGAGGCGGCGGAGGCGAAGCGCTGCGGCACCGTGGACCTCGGCTACAAGGTCCGATATCCGGACGGCTATGAGAGTTTCAGCCCGAAGGGCGCGTTCGACGACGCCTACCATCCCATCAACGGCATGAATTTCGGCCTTGCCATCGAAGCCATGCGTAAGGGCTTCCGCGTGTGCAGAAGGGGCTGGAACGGCAAGGGCATCTTCATCGAGCTTCAGACGCCGGACGCCTACAGCAAAATGACAAGCCCCTACATCTACATCGACACGACCGGCTTGCAGACGCAGAACACCGAGGCGCCGAAGAGCCGCGTGCCGTGGCTGGCGAGCCAGACCGATATGCTGGCCGAGGATTGGGAGATCTTCGCCTAAACGAAGGCGGCGAGAGAGGAAGTGAGCAAATGTTCCGATACAAGAAAAGCGTGCCGGTGAGCTACGAGCGGCAGGGGTATATCTATTTCGCATCGCGCCTCTACCGCGAGCTGACGGAGGAGCAGCAGCGCAAGCTGCTGAACCTGTGCCTGCAATGCGGCGGCGAGCACTACCAGGCGCTCTTCGAGTTCGTGACGACGGACGCCGGCGCGACGGCCGTGTGCATGAAGCACTTCCTCTCTCGCTCCACGCTGGAGCGAGCTGTGCGGCGGTATTACGAAAGTTTTCCACAGAACCTTTGATCTGCCGGCCCTTTTCATTACCGGCGCATGAGCCGGTGGCCGGCTGTTTTCTCCTCCATAATATATGATGCGCCTCCCCTGCAAAGCATCACGCCGCCGAAGGGAACGCGCCGGACGCCAGGCCGGCTGCAAGCGGTGCTCCAGTGCAATTCTGGTGAGCGGGGATACAGAGCCATCCGGTTCTGTATGGAGGAGCTGTGCGGCAGCTCCTCCATAGAAAACCGGATACACATATATCAATAACGCGCGCGTGCGCGTTATCGGAGTTCTTAGAGCGTTAGGTTTACGACCATTCTCCCCATTCGGAGAAAATGGAGGGCTGTTTTTCATGGCAAACGGGTATTGGGTGATCCGAACGTACACGGCGGGCGCCGTGGGCGAGAAAATCAAATACTGGGTGCCTGGAGAGAAGCCGACGAAATCGGAGCGGAAGATCAAAAGCGACATCAAGCAGGTGCAGCGCAACGAGGCGAACGCGGAGAAGGCGCTGGCACGATTGATCCATGCCAACTTCACGCCGCGGGACTACCTGCTGCAATTCAGCTACACCGAGGAGGCGCTGGAAAAGCTCCGCGCGGGCGAACGGACGGAGGAGGAGCTGTTTGAGGCGGCGGATCATCAGCTCAAGCTGTGGGCGAAGCGGACGCGCAGAGCGTGCAAGGCGCTCGGCATTCCCTTCCGGTACATACCCTTCACCTCGGACCTCGACGGCAAGACGGGCGAGGTGGTGCGCGTGCATCATCACATCATCGTCAACGCGGAGGCGGCGGAGATCGCGCTGGAAAAGTGGAGCGCGGGCAGCACGCACCGCGAGCATCTGTACGATCAGGTGGACCAGACGCCTCTGGCCCACTATCTGCTCGCGCAGGTGCGCCATCGTCCGAACGAGAAGAAATACTCCCCGAGCCGGAACCTGGTCGTGCCGCAGCCGAAGGATCGCATCGCCGTTTCGGGTGCCGAGCTGCAGGTGCCGCGCGGCGGCCAGCTGCTCCTGCGCGCCGGCTGGATGCCTGGGATGCCGCAGTACATCCGCTACATCGTGCCGGAGGTCGGCAAGATCCGCCGCGGCGAAGCGCCGCCGGAGGGAACAAGAGAATAAGACGCACGGAACGCTCGCGCCATGACGGCGGGAGCGCCCTCAGCATACCGGAAGCAGGCTTGGAGCCTGCTTTTTTGCTTGTCAAGAGGGAAAATGAAAAATTCTGCCGATTTTGGAAAAGTTGACGGTTCGTGACGCGGCTTTTTTGGTACGGTAACGGAAAGAAGAGGCAAAAAGCGGCCGGAAAGGAGGGCTGCGGCATGAGCAGACCGAGAAAATACACGCCGAACACGCTGAAAAAGGCGGTGAACGGCTACTTCGACAGCATTTCCCGTCTTGTCCCGCTCACGGAGAAAAGGAACACGGGGCGCAAGGACAGCGACGGCCATGTGATCTACGAGGAAGTCCCCGTCCTCAACCGCCTCGGCGTGCAGGCGACGGTACTCGAATACCTCGTGCCGCCGACGGTCGGCGGGCTGTGCGAGCACCTCGGTATCCACCGCTCGACCTGGGCGGACTACTGCGACGCGCAGCTGCATCCGGAGTTTTCCGACACGACAACGCACGCGCGGGGGCGTATGCGCGCGTGGCTGGAGGAGCAGCTGCTCACGCGCAAGGATGTGAAAGGCATCGTATTCGACCTGCAAAACAACTACGGCTACCACGACAAGAAGGAGATCGAGCTGGGCGGCAGAGCGGCGAAAGCCGTGACGGCGGCCTCCATGCCGCTCGAAGAGAGACAGAGCGTGCTGGAGGAGCTGATGCGTGAGTTCAGCGAAAACGATGGCGACGCTTGAGCAAAAGCTGGATGTGGCGCTGTGGTGGAAGCAAATGCGCGAGACGAACAACGCGCGCTTCCTCCCTCTCCTGTTCGACAAGCACCGCTTTCTGGTGCTCAAGGGCGGCGGCGGCTCCGGCAAGTCCATCTTCGCCGGCCGCAAGATCTTAGAGCGCGTCACGAATGAGCCTGGGCACCGCTATCTGGTGGTGCGAAAGGTCGCAAAGACGCTGCGCGAGAGCTGCTTCGAGCAGCTCAAGAAGCAGGCCTACGAATACTACGCCGACCAGATCGCCTTTATCCCCAAGGGCAAAGGCAGCGATATGTATATCCGCTTCAAAAACGGCAGCGAGATCCTGTTCGCAGGTCTCGACGACGTAGAGAAGCTCAAATCCATCTTCGATATCACGGGCATCTGGATCGAGGAGGCGAGCGAGCTGGAGGAGGGAGACTTCAACCAGCTCGACATCCGACTCCGCACGGAGTTCCCCTTCTACCTCCAAATGATCCTGACCTTCAACCCGATCTCGATCACGCATTGGCTCAAAAAGCGGTTCTTCGACACGAAGGACCCGCGCGCGACGGTCCACGAGAGCACTTATAAGGACAACCGCTTCCTCACGCCGGAGGCGCGCATCACGCTCGAAGCCTTCCGCGAGACGGACGAGTATTACTACATGGTCTACTGCCTCGGCCAATGGGGCGTGACCGGCAAGACGGTATTCAACGGCAAGGCGGTCGCCGAGCGGCTCACCTACGTCGAAAAGCAGGGCTGGCGCAAGCGCGGCTATTTCGCCTACACGCTCTCCCCCGATGATATCCACATCAGCGAGTGGCATTGGGAGAACGACGAGAACGGCCCTGTGATCCTCTACGCCGAGGCGACCGAGGGCAGGCCCTACGTCGTCGGCGGCGACACGGCGGGCGACGGCAGCGATTATTTCGTCGGGCAGGTGCTCGACAACATCACGGGCCGACAGGTGTGCGTGCTGCGCCACCGCTACGACGAGGACACCTACGCGCGGCAGATGTACTGCCTCGGCCGCTATTACAACGACGCCCTGCTCGGCATCGAGACCAACTTCTCCACCTACCCCGTCAAGCTGCTCGCCCTGATGGGCTACCCGAAGCTCTACGTCCGTGAGGTGGAGGACGACTACACCGGACGGATCAAGCAGGCCTACGGCTTCCAGACGAACCGGACCACGCGGCCGGTGATCCTCTCGGAGCTGATCCGCATTTTGCGCGAGAGCATGGCGAGCATCAACGACCGCGACACGCTCTTGGAGATGCTCACCTTCGTGCGGCGGGAGAAGGACCTGCAAGGCGAGGCCGAGAGCGGCGCGCACGACGATTGCGTACTGGCCCTCGCCATCGCGCACTACATCCGGCCGCAGCAGACGATGGAGGTCAAGCGGCCAAGGGGACAGGGCGTGAGATGGTCGCAGGACCTATGGGACGACTACAACAAGGCCACACCGGCGGAGCGCGAAGCGATGATCCGCCTATGGGGCAGGCCGGAATAGGAGTGAAGCATGGAAAAGAAGATCAGCGAAAAGCTCGCGCTCTGGCAACAGAGATTGCAGCAGAGCGACAACGAGTGGAAAAGCGAAGTAGACAAGATGGACCAGCGCGAGAAGCGCTACAACGGCGGCCGGACGCTCTCTCCGCTTGTCGAGGGCGACACGAAGCGCAACGGACAGCCGAAGAAAACGAGCCATGTGCGCAACATCATCTTCGAGAACATCGAAAGCCAGGTCTCCTCGACCATTCCGCAGCCGAAGGTGACGCCGCGGCGGAAGAAGGACGAGCGGCTCGCCAACATCATCGAGCACTTCCTGCGCAACGAGCTGGACCGCCTGCCCTTCGAGAAGATCAACGACATGGCCGAGCGCACGGTGCCGATCCAGGGCGGCACGGGCTTTCTGGTGGAGTGGGACAACACGAAGCGCACGCACTCCACCGTGGGCGAGATCGCGGTGACGCTGCTGCATCCGAAGCAGTTCGGACCGCAGCCTGGTATTTATACCGGCATCCGCGATATGGACTGGTTCATCACGAAGATGCCGACAACGAAGGAGGCCATCCGGCGGAAGTACGGCGTGGACCTTACGGACGAGGGCGAGAGCGAGCCGGACATCCGCTCAGCGGACGGCGAGAGCCAGACCGACGACAGCCTGACGCTCTACATCGGCTTTGAAATCAACGCGCACGGCGGCATCAACCGTTTCGAGTGGGTGAACGACACCGAGCTTCTGGACCTGACGGACTATCAGGCGCGGCGTCAGCCGATCTGCAAGAAGTGCGGCAGAGTGCGGCCGCTGCGCGGGCAGGTGCTCAGCGCGGAGACGCAGGAGGGAAACCTGCTGCCCGATCCGATGCGCGGCTTCGCCGGCGGATTGATCCCGCAGGAGCTTACCGAGCAGGAGATCGCAGGCGGCCTGATGGCCGAGGAAATGGCCGACGGCGTGCCGCTGGACGCGATCCCCGTGAGCGCGCAGGAGCCGAAGCCGGAGCGCTACGACGGCGGCCCGTGCCCGTGGTGCGGCGCGGACGACTGGACGACGAAGGAGCAGGAATACGAGCAGATCCTTCTGCCGGTCGAAACGGCGCTCGGCAATCACATCGACGGCGCGGCGCCTGGGCTGGATGAATACGGGAATCCGGTGATGAAGCCGACGATGGTGCCCTTCTACAAGCCGGACCTCTACCCCATCGTTTTGCAGAAGAGCGTGAGCGTATACGGCAAGCTCCTCGGCAACAGCGATGTTGACGTGATCGCGGACCAGCAGAACACCATCAACCGCATCGAGCAGAAGATCATCGACCGGCTCGTGAAGGCGGGCACGAGGATCACGCTGCCCGACAACGCGAAACTGCGCACCGATCCCGAGGACGGCGAGCGCTGGTATATCGGCTCGCCTGCGGACAAGGCGCTCATTGGCGTCTACGACTTCAAGGGCGACCTTCAGTACGAGCTGCTCTACCTCGCCAACGTCTACGAGGAGGCAAGGCAGATCCTCGGCATCACGGACAGCTTCCAAGGGCGGCAGGATTCCACCGCGACGAGCGGCAAGGCCAAGGAGTTCTCGGCCGCGCAGGCGGCGGGCCGGTTGGAGAGCAAGCGCGTGATGAAGGACGCGGCCTACGCGGAGCTTTTCGAGATGATGTTCAAGTATGCCCTCGCCTACTCGGACGAGCCGCGCAGCGTGACCTACAAGGACAGCCGCGGCGAGACGGTGTACGAGGAGTTCAACCGTTACGACTTTCTGGAGCAGGACGCCGACGGCGGCTGGCATTGGAACGACCAGTTCCTCTTCAGCTGCGACACCTCCGCTCCGCTGGCCTCGAACCGCGAGGCGATGTGGCAGGAGACGCGGCAGAACCTTCAGACCGGAGCCTTCGGCGATCCAGGGCAGACCGAGACGTTGATCCTGTTCTGGTCGAAGATGGAGGAGCTGCACTACCCTGGGGCTGCGAGCACGAAGAAGTACCTCGAAGAGAAGCTCGCACGCGAGCAGCAGATGCAGGCCCAGCAAATGCAGATGCAGCTGCAAATGCAGCAGATGCAGGCCGTGCAACAGGCCGAACAGCAGGCGCGGCAGGACGCGCTGAATGAGGTCAATACGCGGACGCGCGTTTGATAGATCGCGCGGCGGATCTGCCGCGACGACAGAGGAAAGGAGGATGCGTCATGCAGGACAACGGCTACGCCGGCAAGATCAAGAACGGCGGTACACAGGTCGTCAAGGCTCCCAAGCAGACCACGGACGCCAAGAAGGGCACGGTCAAGACGGGCGGCGACCTCCGCAGCGGCAAGAAGTAAGAGCCGCACCACGCGGCCACGGGGCCGCACAAATCGCATGGAATAGCGGGAAAATCCACCGTCCGAAAGGACGCAGGAGAAGTATATGAGCTTCACCGAACAGCAGCTTTACGACGCTTTGGGCGTAGGCGCGAAAGAGCCGGAAGTCGCCGAACCGGCAAAAGCGGCGCAGGAACCGACCGAAGAAGGCGCGAGAGAGCCGGAGACCGCCGAACCGGCAGAGGAAGGGACCGAGGCGCAGGAACCGACGGGAGCGAAAGCGGAACCGGAGGGGAGCGCGCAGGCAGGACAGCAGACCGAGGAGCAGCGCCGCGAAATGGCGGCACAGCGCCGCCGTGAGGAGCAGAAGGCCGCCATCGACGCGGCCGTGCAGAAGGCACGCGAGGAGGAACAGCAGAGGTCCAAAGCGGAAATGGACGACTTTTTCTCCAAGGCCGGCCTGAAGAACACCATCACGGGCGAGCCGATCCGCAACATTGAGGAGTTCCGCAGCTGGAAGGAGTCGTATGACGCCGCCAAGCTGCAGGAGGACCTCAAGGCCGGACGGCTGACGCCGGAAAGCCTGGATGCTGCGATCCAGAAAAGCCCTGCCGTACAGAAGGCGGAGGAGATCCTTCGCCGCAGCGAAGAAGCCGAACGGGCAGCCGAGGAAGCGAAAGCCCAGGCTGAGATCAATGAGCAGATCAGCGAGATCGGAAAGCTCGATCCGAGCATCAAGACCGTGCGCGACCTGCTCACGATGCCGAAAGCCAAGGAGTTTTACGAGTATGTGAAACGCGGCAACAACTACCTCGACGCCTATTACCTTGCAACCAGAGGCGAGCGCGAAGCCAAGATGGCAGAAGCCGGACGCCAGCAGGCCCTCGCCAACGCGAGGAGCAAGGACCATCTCACCGCCTCCGGCACGGGGCGCTCCGACGCACAGCCGAGCGTTTCGGCGGAGGACATGGCGATGTTCCGCCTGTTCAATCCAGACTGCACCGAGGCACAGGTGCAAGCCTACATGAAAAAGAAAACAGGAGGTTAAAAGACCATGAAAGGTTTCTTTCCCGATAAATCCGACCACGGGGCAGTTACTCCGTTCGAGTATCTCCCCTGCGGTGCGATCACGCCGAAGGCGGGCCTTGCGCTCGTCCTGACGAACGGCCTGCTCGCACTTGCGACCGGCACCACCGCGCCGACCTACATCTGCATGAAGGATGCGGATGCGGCGGTCACGGCGGGCACGATCATTCCCGTTGTCCGCGTGGACAAGGATCGCATTTATGAAACGACCAACAGCGCCGCATTTTCCAGCGCGAAGATCGGCACGAAGGTCACGCTGCACACCGACGGTTTGCAGGTGACCGCGACCACGACCAACGGCGTCGCCGAGATCGTGGACTTCGACGACAAGGCCAAGAGCGGCGCGGGCGGCACCGTCCACGTCCGCTTCTAAGCCAGGAAAGGAGAACAGACTATGAAGATCGTATTTTCCGAAGGCTCGGGCCTGAACGACTCCGTATACGGCAAGTGTCAGGCCCCGATCCGCATGTTCCTTGAACAGCGCGGCGAGCAGTTCGAGCAGCAGAGCGTCCTGAAGGATCTGTTCCTGATGGGCACCTCCGACAACTACGGCGATATGCTCACCACCATGACCGCCATGAGCGGCTTCGAGCCGGTCGGCGAGAACGGCGCATATCCGGCGGACGGTATGCAGGAGGGCTACCGCAAGCTGCTGGTCTATGACACCTGGAAGGACTCCTTCGCCATCTCTGCGGAGATGATCGAGGACTCCAAGCTCATGGACCTCAAGAAGCAGCCCGCTGCCTTCCTCACCGGCTACAACCGCACGCGCGAGATGTTCGGCGCGGCCCTGCTGGGCAACGCCATCCGCGGCAACGCGACGGCGCAGTACCACGGCAAGAGCTTCGACATCAACGCGGCGGACGGCGTGACGCTGTTCCACACGGCGCACCCCCCGAAGGTCGCCGGCGACAACCAGTGCAACAGCTTCAAGGACGAGTTCAGCGTGGACGCGCTCGGCAAGCTGGAGACCGCGATGCACCTGTTCCGCGGCGACAACGACGAGATCCTTGACGTGGCGCCCGACACCATCGTGATCCCCGAGAACGCGGATCTGAAGAAGGCGGTATTCGCGGCCATCGGCGCGGACAAGGATCCCGTGACGGCCAACAACGCCTTCAACTACCAGTACGGCCGCTGGACCGTGATCGTCTGGAGCTACCTCAACCAGTTCATCACGGCCGGCACGAAGCCCTGGCTGCTGCTCGACAGCAAGTACAACAAGACCTACGGCGGCGCGGTGTGGAACGACCGCATCCAGCTCGCGGTGCGTTCGACCATCGACGAGAACACCGACGCGAACGTGTGGCGCGGCCGCTCCCGCTTCAATGCCACCTTCAACGACTGGCGCGCGTTTGCCGCGGGCGGCATTTCCAGCGGCAACGAGCTTCCTTAACGGAGGTGCCGCATGGAGAACGCGACGAGATTCCAGAACCTTGAGGTCCTGGGCGACCTTGAGGTACACGGCGCGACGAAGAACGGCGGCATGAAGGAGACCGATTTCAAGGTCACGGCGGCGGATGCCGCCGCCGCGGCCGGAACGGCTCCGACCAAGGCCGAGTTCGATGCCGTCGTGACGCTTGTGAACGAGCTGAAGGCCAAGCACAACAAGCTGGTGAAGCAGCTCGCCACCGGCAAGGCAACCTGATACGACCGAAGAGGGCGGGGCGAAACGCCCTGCCCTCTCTCTTTTGGAGGCAACCATGAAGCATAAGATCTGCATTTACGCCATCGCCAGGAACGAAGAGCAGTTCGTGGACCGCTTCTGCGACGCGGCGGCGGAGGCCGACTACATCGCGGTGCTGGACACCGGATCGACCGACCGGACCGTGGATAAGCTCGCCGACCGCGGCGTGATCGTCCGGCAGACGACCATCGAGCCGTGGCGCTTCGACGTAGCACGCAACCTCTCCCTGCTCCTGGTCCCGCGCGACACGGACCTCTGCGTGTGCGCGGATCTCGACGAGGTGCTGCTGCCTGGATGGCGCGCGGCATTGGAAAAAGCGTGGACCGAGGACGCCGAGACGGGCACCTATCGCTGCATCTGCTCGCGCAACGCGGACGGAAGCGAGGGCACGGTCTTTCTGCGTGAGAAGATCCACCGGCCGAAGTGCGCAACGTGGAGGTATCCCGTGCATGAGGTCCTCGTTCCCTCCGACGGCAGGCCCTTCTTCCGCTGCGTGAACGTGGAGGGCATGGCGGCGGAGCACCTGCCCGACGAGCGCAAGAGCCGCGCGCAGTATCTCCCGCTGCTGGAGCTGGCGGCACAGGAAGCGCCGCAGGATGCGCGCTGTGCGCATTATCTCGGCAGGGAGTATCTTTACCGCGGGATGTTCCGGAAAGCCGCAGAGGAGCTGAAAAGGCACCTCACGCTGCCTTCCGCGGTGTGGGACGAGGAAAGAGCCGCGTCCATGCGCTATCTCTCGGCGTGTATGCACGCGCTGGGCGACGAGCGGAGCGCGATGTGCTGGGCGATGCGCGCCATCGCCGAAGTGCCCGAGCAGCGCGAAAACTGGTACGAGGCCGAGAAAGCTGCCTACCACGCGGAAAACTGGGAGGGCGCCGTCTACTACGGCCGGAAAGCGCTGCGCATCACCGCAAAGAGCCGGAGCGCCATCAATGAGGCGGAGGCATGGGGCGCGGCCCCGTGGGACCTCCTCTCGATTGGACTGTGGCACACGGGCGACATCCGCGGCGCGGCGGAGGCGGCAAGCACGGCTCTCTCGCTGTGCCGAAGCGAGCGGATCGAAGCGAATCTGCGGCTATTCCAAGAAAGGCTGGGAGAAGCATGAAGATCAAAGAAGCGATCCGGCGGACGGACCTCGCCAAGCCGAACGCCTTTGAAGAGGAGCTGAAGTTTTTGTGGCTGACCGCGTTAGAGGGTCAGATCGCGGCGGATGTGTTCCTCATGGCGCCGGCGGAGACGGAGCAGTTCGACTACTCCTATCCGGACGGACTGGACATGGAGCTGCTGGTGAAGCCGCCTTATGACGAGCTGTATGTGCTCTACCTCGAAGCGAAGATCGACGCGGAGAACGGCGAGTACAACAAGTATCAGAACTCCCTCCAGCTTTACAACAACGCATACGGGAATTTCCTGCGCTGGTTTGCAGGCACCTACGATCCGGTGCAGGGATACAAGAAGGAGGCATAAGCAATGTACGAGAACCCCCCGTATTACATCACGGCATACGGCCTCGCCGTCAAGCGAGGCTTTACCGGAACGGAGGAAGAGTGGCTCAAGAGCCTGCGCGGCCCCACCGGCCCGCAGGGCAGCGGCCTCATTTTCCTCGGCACCTATCCGACGGAGGAGGCGCTGCGCGCGGCGCATCCGACCGGCAACGAGGGCGACTGCTACAAGGTCGGCACCGAGACGGACTACCTCGCCTACTGGTGGAACGTGGAGAAGAACGATTGGGACAGCTTGCAGGTGATGGGACCGACCGGCCCGCAGGGTCCCGAAGGCCCGCAGGGTCAGCTCGGTCCCGAGGGTCCCACCGGACCGCAAGGCCCTGTTGGTCCTGAAGGCCCCACGGGTCCAACCGGCAAAGGCGAGACCGGCCCTACCGGCCCCACAGGTCCCACGGGTCCGACCGGCCCGACCGGTTCACAGGGTCCGGAAGGTCCGCAGGGACAGACCGGCAGCCAGGGTCCCGTCGGTCCGGCGGGTCCCGAGGGCAAGCAGGGCGCGCAGGGCAACCAAGGCCCTGAAGGCCCCACCGGCCCCTCCGGTCCAACAGGACCAACAGGCCCTACGGGCGCACAGGGTCCCACCGGTCCCACGGGCAAGGGCGAGACCGGACCGAAAGGCCCCACCGGTCCCTCTGGTCCCACAGGTCCTACGGGTCCAACAGGTCCTGCCGGACCGACGGGCAGTAAGGGCGACACCGGCGCCGGATTCGCCGTGCTCGGCTATTACGCCACAAAGGCGGCGCTGGACAGCGCGGAGAAGGCCACAGCGGCGGCGGGCGATGCCTACGGTGTCGGCTCGGCGGAGCCTTACGACATCTACATCTTCGACGGCATCACGAGCCAGTTCATCAACAACGGCCCCTTGCAGGGCGCGAAAGGTCCCACGGGTCCCACCGGCCCAACCGGTCCCACAGGCCCGACAGGACCGGCCGGCGCGCAGGGCGCGGCAGGAGCACAGGGCGTTGCGGCAACGGTCGAGATCGGCACGGTCACGAGCGTCGGCCCGACGGGCACGCCGAGCGTGACGAACGCCGGAACACAGCAGCAGGCCGTTTTCAACTTTGTCCTTCAGCAAGGTCCTACCGGCCCCGCAGGATCACAGGGCAGCACGGGCGCCAAGGGCGCGACCGGCGCGACGGGTCCCACGGGTCCCGCGGGCGCGCAGGGTAACGTCGGCCCTACCGGCCCAGGCGGCGCGCAGGGCAACGTCGGCCCCACCGGTCCCACGGGCAAGGACGGCGCGCGGGGCGCGACGGGTCCCACCGGTCCCACAGGACCTACCGGACCGACCGGCCCCGCGGGAACGCAGGGATCCGACGGCGCCAAGGGCGCGGACGGCGCGAAGGGCGCAACCGGCCCGACCGGTCCCACGGGTCCCACCGGAGCCACGGGTCCGACCGGCGGCACGGCCTTCTACCCGCAGATCAAGGTGACGGCGCCGATCAACTCCATCGTGAAGGTCGTCTCCGGCTCGACGACGCTCCAGCAGACCGCGACGACGGGCGTGTGCTACTTCGACATCCCCTCCTACGGCACCTGGAACGTGACCGGCACGCTCAACGGCAAGACCGACACGCAGACGGTGACGGTGGACCAGGTGAAGCAGTACGCCGTGACGCTCAAGTATGCCAAGACCTACGGCGCGATTTGGGACGGCACCGCCACGACTGCCTGGAGCCGCACGGACGACGCGGCGGGCTTTGCGGATCCCGTTGCGGCCGTGAACAACGGCAGCGGCTCCTCTCCCTTTGACAGCTGTATGCCGTGGAGCGGCATGGTGGTCGTGGACGACGCGACGTGCGGCAAGCTCGTCAAGATCCCGAAATACTGGTACAAGTGGACCAAGACGGGCAACCAGATGAAGCTCCAGATCTCCGACGCGGCGCAGACGGGCTTCCTCGTCTCCCCCGCGCACGCGGACCGCGGAGACGGCAAGGGCGAGCGCGACTATGTGTATGTGGGCCGCTACCATTGCGCGAGCACCTACAAGAGCACGAGCGGCGTGAAGCCCGTCGGCAACATCACGCGCGCGGCGGCAAGAAGCTCGATCCACGCGCTCGGGAGCGATGTATGGCAGTACGACTTCGCGATGTACTGGACCATTATGATGCTCTACCTCGTGGAGTACGCCGACTGGAACAGCCAGGCGAAGATCGGCTACGGCTGCGGCAACAATTCGGGCACCGAGAACATGGGCGCGACGGACGCCATGACCTACCACACCGGCACGACGGCCGCAAGCCGCACGACCTACGCCGCGGGCATCCAGTACCGCCACATCGAGGGCCTGTGGTCCAACGTGTACGACTGGTGCGACGGCATCTACTTCTCGGGCGCGAATGTCTACTGCATCAAGAACCCCGCCAGCTTCAGCGACACCTCCGGCGGCACGAACATCGGCACGAGACCAACTTCGAGCAACTGGATCAGCGCGTGGAGCATCCCGAGCGTTTCCGGCTTCGAGTACGCATTGTACCCGTCGGCGGTCGCAGGCAGCGAGAACACCTACGTCTGCGACTACTGCAACTACAACGCCTCGGGCGTTGTGCTGCTCGTCGGCGGCAACGGCAGCCAGTACCAGGGCCTCGGCGCGTTCTGCCTCTACGGCAACTACGCCGCCTCGGACGCGAGCGCGAGCATCGGGTGCCGTCTCCAAAAACTCCCCTAAAGGGGAGTGCAGAGGGGGCCACAGCCCCCTTTGCATAAGGCAGTCCGACACAGAACAATATCACAAAAGAGCGAAAGACCGCCGGCGTCAGTCGGCACCGGCGGTCAAAATTTGGGGCTATCCCGCCAGTAGTCGGTGTTCCTGCTATGGGTATCCGGTCCTGGACGACTACTGCAACTACAACGCCTCGGGCGTTGTGCTGCTCGTCGGCGGCAACTACAACCAGAACCAGAACCACGGCGCGTTCTACCTCAACGGCAACAACGCCGCCTCGAACGCGAACGCGAACATCGGGTGCCGTCACCTTGCCAATGGATTCAGGCAGTCCGCTCACTTCTCCGTAAGGCCGTTCCCACGGCTTTGCATAGATGGGCGGGATAGTCGCGCACCTCTTGGTGAAGAACGATGCCGAAGGGACGCGGTTTAGTACATCCGAAAGGACGCTGGAAAGACCGCGAGGCAACAAGGAGAAGGAGAGTATATCCCGTGAAACGAGTCAACCATCTATTCGACTATCTTATCAGCGACGAGAACCTCGGAAATGCCATTGACGAGGTGAACGCCACACACCGCTGGCGGCCGCGGCACCGGCCGGACAAGACCGTGCAGCGGGTAGAAGCGGACCGCGCGGGCAGCATCGAGGCATTGCGCGCGATCATCGTCGGCGGCTTTGAGCCGTCACCGGCACGAAAGAAGCGGCGATGGGACAAGAGCGCGGGCAAGTGGAGAGACATCTATGAGCCGAAGCTGTGGCCCGACCAGTACGTCCATCACGCTCTGGTGCAGGCCTTGCAGCGGCCGATGATGCGCGGCATGGATCCGTATTGCTGCGGGAGCATCCGCGGCAGGGGCATCCACTACGGCGTGAAGGCCATGAAGAAGTGGCACCGAGACGATCCGAAGGGCACGCGCTGGTGCGCGCAGCTGGACATCCGGCACTTCTACGACAGCCTGAAGCCGGAAGTCGTGATGGCGCGGATGCGGCAGCTGGTGAAGGACCACCGCGTCTTAGACCTTGCCGAGCGCGTGATGCGCGACGGCGTGATGATCGGCGCGTATTTCAGCCAATGGTTCGCCAACACCACGCTCCAGCCGCTCGACCACGCGCTGCGCGAGCGAGGGCCGGAGGTGACGCACTACCTGCGCTACATGGACAACTTCACGCTGTATGCGCGGAGCAAACGGCAGCTGGACCGCGCGATCAAAATGATCGAGGACTGGCTGAGAGCGCATGACCTGACGATCAAGGGAGACTGGCAGAAGTTCCGCACGGCGGACCGGATGCCGACCGCACTCGGCTACCGCTTCGGGAGAGGCTACACCTACCTGCGCAAGCGCAACCTGTTCCGCATGACGCGGCAGCTGCACAGCCTGCGGCGGAAGCTCACGCGCGGGACACGGATCCCCGTATCGCTCGCGTTCGGCCTGTTGTCCCGCCTGGGACAGCTCAAGCATTGCAGCAGCGTACACCTCTACCGGAGGCTCGTGCGCAAGGGAACACAGAAAATGATGAAGCAAGTCGTAAGAGAGTACATGAGAAAGGAGCGTCGAAGATGGAATATATCTTTGGCACAGACCGCCTGAACGGCGTGGAGGTGGAAAACCTCAAGACCGCGGGCGACGCACACAGCGATCTTGAAGGCTACGTCGAGGTGCGCAGGGTGTACGACGACAGCGTGATCTGCGACCGGTTCCGCATCGTCGAGAAATACCGGTCGATGGAGAACGAGGAGAAGAAATTCGACCTCTACCACATCACGGACCACTACCGCTACACCGAGATCACGCAGAAGATGCGTGAAGAAATGGCACAGACGCGAGAGGCCAGCGAGATCGCCTTCGTGGCGATAGCGGAGAAGGGAGATCTGGACGACGCCACAGCCGGCGAGCACATGGCGCTGTTTCCGGAGTGGGCCTATCCCGCCGCCTACAAGACGGGCCAGTACCGCACATTCAAGGGCAGGCTCTACCGCTGCTTGCAGGACCACACCTCGCAGGCGAGCTGGGAGCCGAGCTACACCACCTCTTTGTGGGTGAAGGCGAGCGATCCGAGTGAGGAGTGGCCCGCATGGAGCCAGCCGCTCGGCGCGCACGACGCCTACGCAAAGGACGCGAAGGTGACGCACAACGGCAAGAAGTGGACGAGCGACGTGGACGGCAACGTGTGGGAGCCTGGGGTGAGCCAATGGACGGAGGTGACGGCATGAGCGGGGAGCTGATCTCTGCCGCGGCCGTCGTGATCGTGGCTCTGATCGAGGCCGTGGCGGCCCGAGAGCGGAAGAAGGACAAGAAGGAGCGCGAAAAGCTCGCCGAGCAGCAGGAGGGGCAGGAGAAGCTGCTGCTGTGTCTGATCGAAGGGAGCTGGGCGGCGGTCGCGCTGGCCGAGGCCACGGCAAGAGCGGTGCAGCGCATCCCCGACGCCCATTGCAACGGCGATATGCACGCGGCGCTCGATTATGCCGCAGGCGTAAAGCACAAGCAGAAGGAATTTCTGGCGAAGCAGGGCGTCCACGCTATTCTGGACACATGAAGCGGCTGTGGGACATCCCGCACCTGTTCGCAAAGCTGGTGGTGATCTGGTGCATCGCCTTTGCGAGCGGCGCGAGCTACTATGCGCTGCGCATCCTGTCGCGCACGGGGAATGACGCGGCAGGCCTTCTGGCGGTGATCCTCGGCTTTTTCGGCGGAGAATTGCTCTTCCTATGCCTGCGCACGGTTTTGAAGGAACGAAAGACACGGAAGGACGCAAAGGCGTCCGGAAAGGAAACAGACAATGGAAGTTCTGATTAAAAAACTCGCAAACCTTTTGAGCGTCAAGAGCCTTGTGACGCTCGCCCTCACGGTGACATTCTGCGTGCTGACGGTGCAGAACGCGATCCCCGACAACTTTATGAACATCTACACGATGGTCATTACCTTCTACTTCGTCAAGCAGCTCAATGCGGAGGACAAGAATGGAAATTAAGCAGCTGCGCGCCAATGCGGGGAATTACGGCCCCGCGCGGAACGCGCAGGCCATCAAGTACATTGTCATTCACTACACGGGCAACGACGGCGACACGGCGATGAACAACGCCAA
>ERZ1034915.177-NODE-177-length-42697-cov-402.828713_pt1 | contig 42697 bp, 66 predicted proteins | sample MGYA00520592_ERZ1034915 | MGnify/ENA primary metagenome ERZ1034915 (study PRJEB33766, sample SAMN09781787) | gut metagenome | biome: gut microbiome | host: Homo sapiens | place: Madagascar | study: EMG produced TPA metagenomics assembly of the PRJNA485056 data... | reverse complement strand
CTCCAGCCGGTGGCGGATGCTGCGCCCCTCTCGCCGGTGGCGGATGCTGCGCCACTCTCGCCGGTGGCGTGGTTTTTATTTTCGGCGTCCGCTTTATTGATGGCGTTGTCAAAGTCACACTGCGCTTTTACGTACTCCACTTGCGCCTTGACCAACCCCGGAATACCGATCTCCGCGCTCAATGTCAGTTTCTTGCCGACGCGCTTCGTGTCATCGCTGCGCTTCTCGTCGCTGACATCCTCCAACTCCGCCTCGAAGTACCGTGAACCATCACCGGGCGCGTAATAACTCAGCACATCCAGCGGCATCTCACAGGCATGAAGCCCTCTCTCACATAGTTCAATGTCGCCCTCGACCTCCGCCGTCTTCCCAAGCTCATACTGGAATTCACGGCACTTCATGTCCTTGTCTGTTGCCTTATAGACCTTCATCTTCCATCCCTCTTTCTTATCGCCTTTTTGGCGTTCTCGCGCCTTGCGCTGTTCATGCTGTAAAAATCTCCCTCGCTGTACGATGCGTAGCGTTTCGCCTTGTCGGTCTCAACGTCCCGCCGAAATGCTTTGTAGTCCTCGCACTGGCCGTGGCACCTCGCGTGTCTGCGCTGGCAGCCCTTGCAGGGCGGGGCCGTCCGGGTCACCAGCCCGATCATTCCCACTTCACCAGCGCTTTCACCACACCGGCCTGCGCCGCGTCCTCGTGGCTCATAAGCACGTCCACCGTGTACCCGTACACTCCGGTGTCTGCCGCTATGTACTCCTTGCCGCCCAGCGTCACGGTGCTGCCCAGCGGAATGATGTCCGGGTCTACCGCCACCGCCTCGCCGATGTTCACCCACCGCCCGGAGGCCGTCAGCACCTTGCCGTCTTTCTGGTTCATGTGGGCGTAGGAGGTGCAGCACGCGCAATAACCGGTGATGTCGCAAACCAGCACGTTCTCCGGCTCCGGCTCCGCGATCTCCGCCGTGGGCGGTGACTGCATCACGTCCTCCTGCACCGGCGGCAGCGTAAGGCTCCACGCCACCAGCACCAGCAGCATCACCCACAGGACGATTGCCACTACCCACATACGCCTGCACCATCGTCTGGTGCGGCATAGCCGGGAGTATTCCCGCGCCCGCCTGTTTCGCTCTCTCATCGCCCCAGCGCCTCCACGCCCTTGACGATAGCCCAGCTCAGCCACGCCGCGCCGATAAACGCCAGCACCCATGCAAACCAACTCATTCCTCCACCGTCCTTTCCGCAATCCATGTGTCCAGCTGCTTCTTGAAGATCTGGAACACAGGGCTTCGCTCCATCTCGATCACGATCCCAAAGGGATACACACCCTGCCGGATGCCCTGCCGCAGCGTATCCGGCGATATGCTCAACCCGCGATCCCGCAGGTACTGTGCCGCGTCCTGCGGCGTCAGCGTCGCGATCCTGCTCATTTCTTTCCCTCCTTGTGTGGTGTCATCCAGCCGTCACCGGTGTATCCGGTAAACTCGTGTCCTCCGATGTCAGCATCTTCCGTGCACTTTCAAGCACTAAGTCTTTATCTTTTTCGCATAGCTTGCGAAATAAATTGAACAGCTCCATATCCATCTCACACCTCGCAACGGCATCCGCCTAAGAACTTGTTGACAAAGTACGTTTGGCCTTTGCCGGTGACCTTTACAGTCTTGCTGATGGTGATAGACCCATCGCTGCGGGTGATGGCCGTCTCCTTGATGTCAAACAAGCCCATCTCCATAGACCGCTGTGTGGGCATGTTGTAGTCAGTGCCGCCTCGCCGGATGAGATACCCGTTGTCCCGCAGCCATGCAAACAGCCGGTTTTGCCCGATGTCCGCGCCGTTCTGCCGTAGCAGCTTTGCCAACTCCCCCACCAGAATGGAGGTGTGGGACGCGCTCACAGCATCGGCAAACAGCACCTTTGGCTTGTCCTCTTCCACCTTGGTTTCCAGCCGCATGATTTTGTCCTTTGCAATTTGCAGCGCCCGCGCCATGATCTTTTCGGGACTGTTCCAGTCCTTTTCGATCTGGATGAAGTACTGCCGTGCCAGCTTGCCCTTTTCGTTTCGCTGGATCATGCACAGTTCCTTCGCCATGTCGATGGTGAGGACGGCGTCTTTCTGATGTTGAGGGCCTCCGGCGGAGTTAGGGACAAAATTGTCCGTGACCATGAAGTCCTCGTTTTCGGTGAACCCGTAGCCGCACATACGCGGGAACCACTTGTGATACGGGGTATCTACCTCCAAGAAGTCGTGCAGGTCTCGCGCTGAGACAGCGGGGCGGTCGTTATCGTATGTAACCTTGATTAGCTCGTTCATTTCTTCCCCTCCATTTATCGTAGCTTCATTTTTGATTACATAAATCATTTTTGATTTTCATCGAGCAAAAAAAATAGAAACAATCTCTTCATCGGTCAAATTAAGCAGCACCGCTATTTCAGATGCCTCACTTACTTTAAACGGACTATCCCCGTTCATTTTAGATGCCAGAGAATTGTATGTCATTCCAATACAACGCGCAAACTTCGTCTTTGTCATGCCAGCCTCTGCAATTTTGCCGCGCAGCTTCTTGCTGTCAACCATGTATACTGCCCTCCTTTCAAAATCATTTTTAAGATAATTCGATTATAAAACTCAATTAAAACTTTGTCAATATTATTTTTGATATTTTTTAATAAAAATTTTATAGCATACATCAATTTTGAGGTTGACACATTAAATTTGTTTTGCTTTAATAATGCGTAAGAAAGGTGTGAACTATATGTCATATATCAGTGAAAATATAAGGCGGGCTATGTTTTTTGCCAATATGAATTATAATGATCTTTCGCAAGCAACAGGAATTAGCCCCGCAACATTACAACGGTACGGATCAGGCAAAACCGAGAAAATCCCCATTGACCGATTATTAAAAATAGCCTCCGCGCTAAATATAACAACTGATGAATTACTAATAGATCCTAAATATTTCCCAAGTATTTTAGAATTAACCGCAAGAGATAACGGCTTGTTAAATGCGACCAATTTTTTAGATAAGATGAAAAGCCCTAAAAAAACGGAAGAAACCGCGCCCACCGTTACCGATGAGCGCGATCTTGAAATGCTGTCTCTGCTGTCCCGCCTTACGCCGGAGCAGAAGGAGATGCTTCTTCTCCAGATAAAAGGGCTTTTGCCGCCGCAAGAATAATGTCTTTCTCCACCTCCCCCAGCTGCACAAACCGATCCATCAACTCTCTGTCCATTTTCTTCCCCTTTCTTCCGTCAAATCGTCCAATTTATCTTCAGTGTTTTATTCAGTTGTACTAAAATCCCCGCCTTACACTTGCAATTTCTTCACCAAGTTATATAATAAGTGCCAGAAAGGGGGCATATTATGCAAGATGTATTGGAAATAATTTTGGGTCTGCTTATTACTTGTTTGTTCTATAGCGTGATCCCAATATGCGCCGCCGTGTTTTGCCATACGCCAATATCTCAAAAGTATTACGGGACGATCTGTATTATCTCTATTGTTGAAGTCGCATTGCTGTTTTCTTTTATTACGGTATATGCTGGCTTCAGTTGGAAGGCATCCCCTGCGATAATTTGGGGATATGTTTCGTATCGTATCGGCGTGTCCATTCTTGGCAAACACGGGCTGCTGACTTCTGAGCCCAAAAAGGAAAAAGTAATACCTCCGGCAGAGCAAGTAAAACAGGCACAGCAAGAAACCTATTATATTTGCCCTGGATGCGGAACCCTTGTGCGTACCGGGGAGGTGTGCGCTTGTGGCTTTCGGAGCGAAGCGCAGACTTCCGAAGAAAACCATTAACATCGTTGTCGCTGTCGTATTTGTTCTATTGATTGTAGCTTCGTGTTTTGTTGCGTATACAACAGGGAAAGACGACGGTTACAGGGACGGGAAGCTTGACGGCTATAAAAACGGGAAAACAGATGGATACAGGGATGGAAAAGGCGCCGGCTTTTCTGACGGCTATGATGCCGGTTACGATTATGGCTACACCTCCGGCTATGCCAGCGGAAAGATTGATGCCATATATGGAAGGTAATGTAAGACCGTCCCCGCCGCCTCCGCAACGGCGGCGGGGACTTGCAGCAGCCACGCCAACCATCACGCCTGTCTGCTGCGGCTTTACCGTAGCAGTTTTAAGTTGGGTCGGTCAACGCCAAAAAGGGAAAACCGCTGTTTTCTCGCAACAGAATTAGGATAATTGACCGCCAAAAAGGGGAAAAGAGGGAAAAAATGGAAGATACGTTAAAGGAATTGTGCCGCGAAGCAAGGGACCGCCAGAATATCACCATTCAGGACCTGGCAGACGAAACCGGAATTTCCATATCCACCATCGGGAACTTTTTTGCTTCCAAATCCAAAGCGCCCAACGTCTATAATGCCGGAGCCATCTGCGCCGCCCTCGGTGTGTCTCTTGATGAATACTTTGGGATAGAACCGGTCATAACTACAGAAGATGAATTGACGCATGCCAACGACCAATTAAAGCATCAGAAGCAGCTTCATGACGCGGACGTTCGCATAGCTCACCTTGAGGGCAGCATGGAGCAGATGACAAAAACCATTGAATACCAGCGCAAGAAATCGCGGGACACAAAATTTGCTATTTATGGCCTTACGTTTTTGTGCGCCATGTTTATGGCTGTTATCGTGGGATATATCTTTTTTGACTACCGCGTCCCTAACCTGGGGCTTATTCAGGGCGGGCAGGCCGGTGTATTCGCATGGATCGTCTTTTTGCTGCTTGCCGCCGGCATCGGCATTTTTGCCTCCGTTTTTGTAATGTACTTGCGTTACGCAAAAAAGCACACGCCAGACCTCGACGTATAAAACATTTGTTCTATTCTACACAGACATTGTATATGACAAGTTTCTTGTTTTCAATAGACGTAATTCACAAGTTTCTTGTTATTCTTTTGTGAGGTATCCCTATGTCCACTTGTATAAAATGCGGCGTCGAGCTTGTCCCCGGCGCCGTTTACTGTCACATCTGCGGGAAAAAGCAGGTCAAAGAAACCCGCAAATCCCTGAAGCGCCCCAACGGAGCCGGCACAGTCTATAAACTTTCCGGCCGCCGTACACGCCCCTGGGCCGCTGCCAAAAATCATGTGATCATCGGCTATTACGAACGGAAAACCGACGCGCTGGCTGCGCTGGAAAAGCTCTCCGGAAAACCGATTGAAGAAAAATTCAACATGACGTTCTCTGAGGTGTTTGCGGAATGGAAAGCAGAACACTTCCGCGAAATAGGTCCAAAGGGGATAGAAGCCTACGACATTTCCTATAAGGCCTGCGCCAGTCTCCACGGCAAGAAATTCCGCGACCTGCGTACAAAGGATTTTCAGGCGATTATCGACAGCAACATGGCCAAGTCCAACTCAACGCTGTCCAAGTACAAGCAGCTCATGACGCAGATGTCCCGCTGGGCCGTCCGTGAGGAGATCGCCACCACCGATTTTGCCAAATACGTCAAGCTCCCCCAGCAGGTCAAAAAAGAAAAAGCCATCTTTACGGATGACGAGATCGCGCTATTGGAAAAAGACGGCTCCGATGCTGCCAAAATCGCCCTCATGCTGCTTTACACCGGTATGCGCATCGGCGAATTGTTTTCCCTGCCGCTGGTGGACTACCACGAAACGTATGTCATCGGCGGAGAAAAGACAAAAGCCGGTAGAGACCGCGTTATCCCAATACGTCCGGAGGGCAGGAAGTATTTTTCCTACTTTGCCGACCGGGCCAACGGCGATCTGCTCTTGTCCGGCTACGACGGGCAGCGCATCCCCGCCAATTACCGCAAACGTGACTTTTACCCTCTGCTGGAAAAACTCGGCATCCCAAAGCACACGCCCCACGCCACGCGCCACACCTACGCAACATGGGCAAGAAGCGCAGGCATACAGCCGGAAATTTTGCAGAAGATCATCGGCCACGCGAGCTTCTCCACCACTGCCAACATCTATGTCCACGCCGACGCAGAAAAACTCATATCAGAGGTGGAACGTGTTAGCAATTTGTCAGTAACCGAAAAAAACTAAAAAAGTCTTATGCAGTTTTACAATACAGTTTCATGTAAAACAATCGCCAAAAACCGCTTAAATCATCCAGAATAGTTGTAAATATTTGCGCACCATAATTCACACGCAGGAGGTCACTGGTTCGAGTCCAGCAGTCTCCACCAAAAAAATCCCTGTAACAACAACTGTTACAGGGATTTTCTTATTTCCTATAAAACACGTTTGTTAGTAACGCGTTAGCAACGTCAGCCCTTCTCCACCACGTGCATGCACTGCCGCAGCGCCTCTTTCACGTTGGGGTCATCGGTATCCTGCATCATGCGCTCGATCACATCTTTAGCATGCCCATCGCGTGAATACCCGTCATCGCGGCTATACCGGCCCATAGAGTCTCTCTTGCGCCGGTACGAGCTGCCGCGCCCATACGTACCACGGATGCTCGCATCCCAGTCGCCGCCACGGGAATACCCATCCTCGCGGGAATACCCATCGTCACGGCTGTACCCGCCGTTCTCAAACATGGCGATCTTATCAATGTTCTTGATAGAGGCCGTCAGCTTGTGGATCACGTCCAGCTCCCCGGTGCCCATCTCCTGCTTGCCAGCATACTCGGAAAGCTCGTCACACAGCATCTCGCGGATGCCGAAAAGTTCCTTCATGTTCATGTCGTCCCTCCTCTCACGCAATTCTCTCAACGGTCAGGTTGCTGTTAGCAAAGCTGACCGCCTGCGTACTGGTGTTTTTCATGGCGACCGTCAGGCAGCAGCCCTTCGGTACACACACCTGCGCGGAAACGTAGATATTGAAATAGTTTTCCACGGCAGCAGGCGTCACCGTCGCTGTGGCGCTATTCAGTGCCTCGCCGTTGACAGACAGCGCAGCGGTGATGGCTCCCACGGTGCCGCCGGTGGGAATGGCGATGTTGCCGCCGTAAGTGACTTTGTACAGTGCTCTGCACTGGTTTGTCAGTCCACGCAGCGTCACAACCCCGGCCCCCTCACGGTGTACGATGCACGGCTTGCTGTTGACCGCGGTTTCCGTCAGAGGCACATTCTGCCCTGCGGCCACAGTCACGATATTGGCGTTGGTAAACTCGGCCAAAATAATCACTCCTTTCAAAATACAGCGGCGGAGCTATTGCCCCGCCGCGTTGGTGTCAGTATCGGCTCGGGGCCGACCATTTCCCCGGTAGGGGAAAAGCTATCCTATGCAGTTGTCAGCAGCCGCAGGTGCCGCAAGCGTACTGCCCATTGCACCCCGAAAACTGATACGGAGCAGGAACGGCAAACGAAGGAACGGGGCGAGGGTTGTAATATGCAAACTGCCCGCTCACATAGTTGCGAATGTCGCTTGTCTGTGCCGCCTGCGAAGCCGCCAGCTTCAGACTCTGGTTTTCGCTCTGGAGATCCTGCATCTTGCTGTTGACCAGGAAATCCAAGATGGCTCTTGAATTGCAGTTGGCGTTGTCGATGATGTCACGCGCAGCGGTGTTGACCGTGTTGCGGGTGTCGCACGCCTGCGTTGCCATGTCGTACCGCACCTGGGCAATAGCCGCCCGGTTCTCGCAGCAGCACTCCTGGTTCTGCATCTGCATGGCGGTGAGCTGCTGCATCAGCGCCGCCTGCTGGTTGCTACGGGACAGCTCGGCCTGTGCAAAGCCGTTTGCCATCGCCATGTTGGTGCCGTTGACAAGCTGCGCCTGCTGGTAAAATCCGTCGCAAAGTCCCTGATTTACACTGTCGATCTTGCGCTCGATGTTGGCAAAGTCAGAGGTCAGAACATAACCGTCCATCACGCCGTTGCCGCCGCCACCGAAGCCAAAGCCGTTACCCCAGCCGCCGAACGCAGCGAAAATAAGGAACAGCACGATCCACCACGCGCCATCGCCGCCCCAGCCGAAGCCGTTACCGTTGCCGGTGTTGGCAGGAGCCACAGGCATAGTCATCATGGGGGTGCCATCGGAAAGAGACATAGTATCACTCCTTTTGAAAAAATATTTATATCAAACCGTGGCCACGATTTTGATTACTTGAAAAGCCCCTGAAATTGGTTTGCCATAGCTTGGATTTGGTTTAACTGGTTTTGTGAGATTTTGCCGCTTTGCAGCATCTTCTCTACTTCCGCTTTTGGGTCGCCTTTAAAGCTCGCTTTGAATTGCTTGAACTGCTGCAAAAGCTGTGGGAAGCCCCCCATTGGCCCCGGCATCTGCCCGCCGCCCAACGCATTGAAAAATGGATTATTACTCATCGTCTTCGTCCTCCTCCACCTTGCGTTTCTTCTTTCCCTTCATTTCGCCCACAAGAGCCGCCAGCGCGTCGAACTCTTTACGGGTCACATATTCCGGGGCAGATGTTTTCTGCGCATCAGGAGCGCTTGCAAGCCGCTCCACAAGGTCGTATACCTTCAGCGTCGGCTTGCCGCTTGCGTCCGCCTGCTTCAGGTACACCGTGGGCGCCGTGCTGTCCCAAAGGGCCACCGCCGCGTTGGGCGCCACCATCCAGCTCCTGGCCTCCTGTTCGCCCGATACCCACTGCACGCCGCTCTGCGGTATAGGGTTCTGCATCTGCGGCATCTGCTGGGGCATCATCTGCTGCTGCCTGAGCTGGCCGAGGTTGTCCGGCATCGGCGGCATATAGGGGTTTCCGTAATAGGGATAGTTCATTTCTCATCCGTCCTTTCCCAAAAATACAAAGGTGTTTCAGCCCCGGAGTCCCACGTGTCATGCCAGTCTCCGTCTATCACGCACACCACGTGGGACGCCAGCGCCAGAAGATATGTACCACGCGGGTGCTCCCTTGCGAAGTCACCCACGGAATAGCTGTCCGGGTAATCCTCCGGGATAATATGCCGCCTAAATCCCAGTTTTTTCAGATACGCGCCCCATACATTGTTGGCACTGGGCATATCCGCCAAAGCCAGCCCCTGCATACACAGCTGCACATACGTCTCATGCCATCCCTGCCCCGTGGCCTTGCAGATGGCCCTAACCGGGCAATCCCCCACATTTTTGCCCGCCGGGTTTGGGTTATAGCGCACGAACATCACGACCACCTCTCTTTACTGTAAGCATACAGGGATATACCCATTTCAAAGTGGCGATAAAGTGGCTGATAAGTGCGCGTTAAAAATCAGCGCATCTCTATTGCGTTTTTACTTATTTCGCCGTATAATCAGACTATCCCCCCCAACGCACGCCGCCGTCCCCCTTTCGGCGGCAAATAAAAAGCCACACCTTTTCAGGTGTGGCTTTTTTCTGCGTTCAGCCCGTCTGCAATTTTTCGGTATGCCCTGCGCCGACATCGTTTTACCACATCAACAGACACGTTCATGCAAAATGCCTGCTCCACGCAGCTGCGATGCCGCACATCGCACTCCGCGATACACTGGGCTTCCTCTTGTGGTAACTCAAAAGATTGGATCCATGCGATAGCCCTCTTGGGTGCCATGCCCTTCAGCATGGCGCGGATTTCCCTGTGCTGCTGGTTCATCCTGCTTACGCAGGCCTGCGGACCGCCTTGCGGCGGGATGGTGCCATAGGATGGTTGCGCCTATCGCCCGTTGCTCCTTTCTTTGTTTTACGGTGCCATCCACCGGTTTCTCAGTTCTTTCACAGAGTTTACGCCCTGCTCCTTCTTCATAATGGCTTCCACGCCCTGGCGCACGTCCGTCTCCTCATAGCCGTGCGCCAGCATCTCCCGGTAGATCAGACGCGCCGTTTCGGTGTCCCTTTCTTTCTGCGCCCGGTACAGCAGCTCGCACCACGTTTTCCGGTTCCCGGCGCTTTTGTCCATGCGGTAGATGGCCTTTTCCATCTCAAACATCAGCCGCACATTCCCGGTCTCGCTGGCAATACTTCTGGCAATGGCCCAGCTATCCCGTCCCAGGTTCGCCACGCTGACGCCGAAGATCTTGCTGACCACGGTCAGAAACTGCTTGACGTTGTACGCCGCCGTTTTTTTGCCCTGTCCGTTGGCGCTGGAGATCATGGACTTGGTGGCCCTTACGATGTCGTCCACCGCGCCGGCATCCATGCGGTCTACGGTGTAGCCCTGCAGAATGGAGATAATGTCTTTGGCGTAGGGAATACGGCCCACCAGCGTGATGTTGCCCTTCACATTGCCCTGCAGCGTGATGTTCTTGACAGTCTCGCCAAAGTCCTTTTCCTCCCCTGTAATGCCGGTAAAGGCCTCCAAAACGCGCTCCCAGTACTTCTTGTCCTTGTCGTCGTCCCGCAAGCCGTCCACGATGGACTGCGCCAGCGCGTTCACAACGTCCGTCACCAGCAGGGCGCCCACGGCCCGCTTCAGCTGCTTCAGCGCCTTGCTGCGCTTCTGCGGGTTCGTTTCATACACCCATGCGTCGTAGGAACGCATCAGGATATTCAGGCTTTTCAGCGGCTCACCCATAAAGGACGTGGCCTGCCGCGTCAGCGCGTCGCTGTCCCGCATGATCTGCGTCCGCTGCATGATGCCGTCCACCACCTGCGTCTGGTCGATTACGTCCGTGAACACCTCCGCCACCTGCTGATAGTAGGCATCGCTGCCAACCTCCAGGCTTGTGTTTGCCGCCACCTGCCATTCGCAGGCGTTCCAGATCTTGCCCCACGTCACCGCGTCGGCTTTCCCGGCCAGGGACATACTCTTGTCGCTCAGCCACGACATAAAGCTGCCGTCCGTGCCGTATACCTCCCGCGCAATGGTGTACCGGCTGCCCTGGTCAAAGCCGGACGTGTCCTTGATGCTCGCAATGGGTGCCCACTTCCGGGCCTTGTCCCATCCGTTGCCTTTGGTCACGCCATTGCCCAGGCCCCTCGCCATGTTCTCCGGGTCCAGCACCACCGCCGCCCGGAAGTACGCCGTGGGCTGCTGGATGACCACGCGCAGGTTCGCACCCACCGCGGCGCCCTTCGTGTTCCCAACAATACGCTCTACGGCCCTTGTGGTGGCGCTGGCGTTCTTCACCATGCCGTTCTGCACGTCGCGCATCAGGTTCCGCCAATAACTCTGCGCCGCGTCTCCGTACACGCTTGACAGCACCTGCCGCACGTTTTTTCCGGTCAGGTTGCCCATGCTGTCCCGGTACCGGTAGTTGTACAGTCGGTTGATGTCCTCCATCGGGGCCAGCAGCGTGGCGTACTTGATCATGTCGCTGGCGTTCTGCACAAACACGTCGTACACGCCGCCAATGTCCAGTGCGTTGCTGGCGTTGGGCGTCAGGGCCTTTGCGCTGCCCATATTCTTGATCTCTCTGGCGATGTCCGGTCCCTTCTCCACACTGGATGCCGTGGCCTCCTTCGCCGTCTTGATGGGCCAGTAGTGTGCCTCCATGAACTTGCGGTAGCCGTACACCGCCATGCTGGCCTCGTTGCCCCACTCCGCCAGCTTCGTGCTTGCCAGCTTCTGCAATCCGTCCGCCACCTTGATTTGCTCCGGTGTCAGCACGGAGGTGATGGCCTTGACGTCCTCCAGCCCCAGCAGGATGTTCTCCGTCCCGCGGGGGATGGTTTTCAGTTTGCCGTCCCGCTTGATCTCCGGCTGCACGATGCCGCCCACCATCAGGTGGTTCATAGCCTGCTCACCGCGCTTTGCCAAATTGTACAGGTTCATGATCTGCTCGTTGGTCAGCGTCAGCTCCACGCCCCGGCTTGTGGTGAACGTGTGCCGTTCAAAGCGGTTTTTGTACACGTCCGCCTCCAGGAACTTTTTAGCCGCGTCCCGCAGCTCCGTCAGCATCACGTGTTCCCGGTCCTGCGCGTTCCGCAGCGTCCGGTATACCTGCATGCCGCCGTCGCCGTAGGCGGAGAAGAACGTATACGGGTCCGCCATATCCAGCGAGATCTTCCGGTTCCGCCGCTTCCGGCTCATGCTGCCCATCATAAGGCTGTCCGCCCACTCGCTGGTCCGTGCGTACTTCTGGTTCGCCAGCGTCCGGTCGTAGCTGGTCAGCGTGGCCTCGATGGCCCGCACCGCGTTCCATACGGTTTCCAGCTCCGTCACGTTCATGTCGGCAATGCGCTTGTCTCCCAGTTTGGAAAGAGATGCCAACAGCCCGCCGCCCTCCGTCAATGCAGGGTCAACGACTATATCATCATCGCGGTCGATTATGTCCTCGTACAGACGTCTTAATTTTTCCGCCTGCATTGTCCGCTTCGTGGGGTCGCCGCCGGCGTTTTTCCGCAGCCGTCCGTTCTCGTCGTAGCTGTATGCGCTCTCCAGGTTGATGTTCCGCAGCAGATCAGCCACCACCACGCGCAGCTCCTCCGGAATGTGCTTCTTGTCTGTTGGCCGCAGCAGCTTTTCGGACAAAGGCCCCGTGTGTCTGGCGATCTTTGCACGCATTTCCGCGGCGTACCGCTTCTCCCGGCCCTTCTGGGTCTTTTCGCTGTACTCCCGGCGCATCCGCTTCACCATGTCTCGGCGCTTTTCCCGCTCCTTTGTCAGCATTTCACGCACCCGTCCAACGGCCTCCTGCTTCTCCAGCTCCCGCCGGTCGGCAAAGGTCTTCTTCTGCCGCACCTGGTCAGAGATCATGCCGTCAATAATGTCGTTGGCGATCTCCTGAATGGCTGCGTCACGGTAGCTGTCAAAGGGGTTTTCATAGATGCTGTCCATGCTGTCCAGCACATCCGCGATCTGCTGCAGCTTGTCCGCCTCGGTATACACGTCGTTGGGGAAATAGCCCTCGCCGAACATCTCCGTCATTTCCTCGTACATGGTGTCCACCGGCACGCCCTCCGACTTGTTCAGCTTCAGCGTTCCCATGTACCGCTTGCGGAACTCGTTGTAGTGGTCCATTTCCCCGTTGAAAAGGATCTTCTGCCGCTTCAGGTAGTCTTTGATCTCCAGCAGCTCCGCGCCGTGCTCCGTCAGCTCCGTCGTGTTGTCCACGATGGCCGTCGCCGCGTTTTTGGCGTAAGGCATCAGGTCGGCCATGCTCACGTCTTTCTTCATCACAGCCTTGCCAAGCGCCTCCATGTCGGCCTGAATGTCTCCGTATTTCACGTCGCTGCCGTACTTGCGGATCGTCTCGCGCCCCAGATTTTTCACGTCCCGCAGCACCACAGAGGGTTCCTTGCTGATACGCATTTCGCCCTTTAGCTCCTGCACCCGCTGCTCCAATGCGCGGTTGCGGCTGGCCAGTACCGTGCGCTCCCGTTTCAGGTCCCGCACCTCCTGCTCAATGTCCGCTGTGCTCCGCAGCTGAAACTTCCTGTTGACATTCTCACCATCGGCGTGTATACTGGTACCAGAAGGTTTTGGCGAGGTTACTTCCGAATGCGTTTCCGCAGAGAAGGAAGTTTTGCTGATTACCTTCTTTTTTTCTACATCAAGAAGGTCGTACAAATACGATTTCCCATCTGCATCATTGCGGATTAAGAGCTTCCCGCCGTAGACAGTATAGTGGTCTATGGCTTTTTTTGCGTCTAAAATAGGAACCGCAAACTGCGTATCATACCGATACCATCCATTTTGTGCGTCTTTACTGTGTTTCGGCTTTACATTCTCTCGCCACTCGCCATTTTCAGCCAGCAGAAGCATCTCATCCAAGTTGGTAGCCGCTTGCATTTTGATTTTCCGCAGCGCAGGCTTCATGGTTTTTGTGTACTCGGAAGATTTGTATTCTCCCGGCAAGTCTTTTCCCACATAAACAGGCTGTGCATCCGCTAAGATAGTGGAAAAGGGATGGTCTGCGTCCACCAGTGTTTTCAAATACGCTTCTGCCGCCTTAAAATCACGCGTATCGTTCTCTGTGTCGATAACAGTCATGGTTTTCCCGCCGACGTTACGGATCATATACCGCGCACCGTCACCCTCACCGGCGGCGGTTTTTGTTTTCTCCGCCTGCCGCTCCGCCGCGTCAAAAGCCGCCTGCCATTTCTGTGCAATGTCCTCCAGCTCTCCGAAGGTTTTGCCGTAAGCATCCATCGCCGCGTTGTCTCTTGCCTTGCCGGTGAACATAGCCTTGACTTTGGCGATAAATTCCTTCAGCCCGTCCAGCAACTTCTGCGCCGCCGTGCGGTTCTCCTTGGCAAACTGTGCGAACAGATCCGTGTCCTTGATCATCCGCCCCGCAAAGTCCGCGGCGATCTCGTCCATCACCTCGTCCTGCGTCAGCGTTACGCCGGCTCTCTCCGCCGCCTCCATGTACCGCTGCACGACCTCCGTTTCCGTGTCCGCGCCGTTTTCCCGCATGCGGTACTCTATCGCCGCCTGTCGGAACGCCCGGTACTCGTCGGGGGACAGATCCTGCATCCGGTGGGTGACCTCATGCCCCGCCACCTCATAGATGGGGTTCGTGCTGTCCGCCGCGATCTGGATCAGGTTTTTCTCCCTGATGTACTGGCCGTTGGCCTGCCCATCCATAATGCTGTCCACGAACTCGATACGCACGCCCAGCTTCTTGCCGATGGTGTTCAGCGTCGAAGCCGCGCCCTTGTCTTTGGCGATGATGTACCGGCTGTAGGCATTGTCCGCCAGCCCGGACCCCGCCGTGGTGGTCACGGATGCTGCGTCCGCATTTTCCCGTGCCACCTGCGCTCTGGCGTCCTCCAGCCCCGCGTTGTACGCCGTGTACCGCTGCTCCGGCGTCAGCATCGCCGCATACTTGCCCTTGGCCTTGTCCGCCTCAACGCCGTTCAGTCCAGCGTTGTACATGGCGGAAAAGCCTGCGTACACCTCTGCGCCGCTGCCGCTTGTCTCCCGCACCTGCTGATACGCTCTCTGCCCCGCCTCCATAAAGCCGCCCACGGCTTTCTGTGTGCGTTTCTGCGTCTGGGGGATAGCCGTGGTGCGCTGTGTCTGCTCCTGCGCTGTCTCGCGGCTTGCAAGGGCGATAATTTCACGTTTGAGCTGGCTGATGGGCTTTTCCGTGTCCAGCTTTACCCCGGTGCTGGCCTCCAGTGTTTCCACGGCCACCGGGTCCCGTGCAATGGCCGCCGCCTGGTTGCCGGTGATCGTCTCGCCCCTGGTCACCGCGCTTACTGCTTCCGCCGTCCTGCCGTCCATCTCCGGCGCGGTGTTCTGCCGCACGTCCCGGTCATACTGCGCTCTGGCCGCGTTGTATGCCGCGCGGTTGGCAAGGGTGTTGACGCCCACCTGCCCGCCGCCCAGAATACCGCCAACGATAGCGCCGCCGGCAAATTCCTCCGCCGCTGCCGCCGGGTCGAAGATGGCGCCGTTGCCGATACCGACAAGGGGGTTGTCCCGCCCATAGACGGCGTTCTGCGTGGCGCGCTCGATCACGCCCTGCACGGCCTCTTCCTTGCCCTCGTCCAGCATGGCGTCCACCCATGCTTTCCATGCGCTGCCGCCGTTCTGCAATTCTTTAGGCAGCGTCTGGATACCGCCGCCCACTTCCACCGCCGCGTTCATCAGTCCGTTGCCGATGGCGTACACGGATGCGCGAAAATCGTCCGCGCCGTCCGCCTTTGCCTGCTCATACCCGGGGCCAAATACCTGTGCAAAGGAGAGCTGGAAGTTCGGATCTTTCGCCATTGCCCGCATACTGCGGGAAATGGTGTTGACCAACCCGGAGGAAGCCGCCGCGTTTTCCGCCAGTGCGCCTGCCTGCGCCGCCGCGCTGGCGCCGCCTGTAAACAGCGCCGCAATGGCTTGCGGCACCGCCGCCACCGTCGCCGCACCCAGGTCTTCAAAAACCTGCGCCGCTTTCCCGCCGCGTGCCGTGTTTTCCGCGTACCGCTGCTGCACGCCCTGCGCCTCCGCGTCAATGGCCCGGTTCCAGCGGTTGAAAATCCAGTTGCTGGTGTCCGGGTCCCAGTAGCCGTTGGAGCCCTCCCGGGCAAAATCACCCAGCAGGTTCTCTATCCATGCGCCGGCAGAGCTGCCCACTTTGGCGATCTGTGTCAGCCCCATTTGTCCGGCCTTTGCCAGCCCTTGCCCAACGTTATATTTTCCCGTCGCACTTGTTGTGTTCCCCGCAGGCACGCCCGGCGTAACCAGCATAGACGTGTCCGGCTTATAGGTGCTGGGCGCTACATCCGCCGCCGTTCTGCCGCCGGTACGGATAATGTCGCCGCCCATGCCGGCAGCTTCCATTTTGCTGCGGAAATTATCCTGCCACCCGCCGCTGTCTGTATTGCGGCTTGCTGCGGGGATGTCGTTTTCCATCCCCGCAGCTTTCATTTTCTTCTGAAATGTCTGCTTCCAGCCCATCGTACCCTCCTTATTTCCCCGGGTTCTTCACGGCGTATACCAGATCGCTGTACTGCTTCTTTGTGATGTTTCCGTTTTCGTACATAGCCTCCAGCGCCATCACCTGCCCGCTGGTCGTCCTTGCGTTGCTGGCGGCCAGTCGCAGTGCCTCACCGCTGCTGTATCTTGCGTTGTCGCTGCCGCCGGATCCACCGTTGCCGCTGCGGCTTTTCAGCCGGTCAATGCTTGTCGTGCCGGAATATCTGCTGCCGCTGTATGCACTCCGTGCCGCGCTCTGTGCCGCCGCCAGACGGTCATTGTAATCGGCCAGGCTGTCGCGGTAGCGGCCGTACTCGTCGTTTGCCAGATTGCGGTACAAATTGGCGGTGTCCATAATGTCACCGCGCTCCTGGGAATACATCTGCCGCGCCACTTCCTCCAGCTGCGCCATGTACTGGTTGTACTGCTGCTGCGCCGCCGTGGTGGCATAGCTGGAGGCCAAGCCGCCGGTGCGTGCGGCCACCTGTCCCAATACGTCCTGCATGCTCATCCGTCCGTTGTTGCCATACCGATCCGCCAGCGACTGGTACTGGCTTCCCTTTGTCCAGTCCTCATAGTTCATGCTGGTCAGCTGCCGCGCCAAAGCATTCAGCTGATCCAGATACGAGCTGTTGAAGGTGGGAAGTGCGCCCACATCTACCGGCATTTCCACCCGCGTCTGCGTGTAGCCCCCGCCGGAATTGCCGCCGCTGTTCCCGTAGTTCAGTGCGCCGCCCACAGCGCCGCCCATTGCGCCCGCCAGGGCGCCGTTGACCGCGTTGTTTTTAATTGCCGCCTTTTTCATGGCGATGGTGTCCGCCATGTTGCGCCGGTTATTCGGGTCGCCGTATAGTCCGCTTACTGCGCCCATAACGCTGCCGGTCGTCGCTTTTTTGTTTTTCCGTATAGCCATAGGCATCCTCCTTATGTCTTGTTCTCCAGTGCCGTCACTCTCTGCTCCAGCGCTGTGTAGTCATTGCCCAGTACCGTCACGCTCTGCGTCAGCGCCGATATGCTGGCCCCCTGGCTGTTCACCGTGCTTTGCAAGGCGGACACCGTATTCTGCAGCGCTGTCAGCAGAATGTACATCTCCGCGTTGGACACACCCGCCTTGCTGACGTTCTTTGTCACGTTGCCCATTGCCCAGTCAATGCGCTGGCACATGTACTTAATGTAGTTTTCCGTTATGTCCAGCGCCTCTGACGGGTTCTCCTTCGGCAGCTCGTTTATGCTCTCCGGGAAAACGATCATTTCACATCACTCCCCACCATAAACGCTCTCGATATGCCCAGTATGGTGCATGGGCCTTTACCCTCCAGCCTGAGCTCAAATTTGTCGCACCGGTTGGCCGCAAGCCGCAGGCTGGTCACGTTGTGCTCCTTGCCCACCACCTTGCCGCACGTCTGCCACGGCTTCCCGTCGCAGCGCATCTGTGCCGTCATGTAGCTGCCCTTCGGCAGCTCCAGCCGCATCAGTATCTTTGAATACGCTTTCTTGCCGTCGATGGTCTCATACATGGGGGCGAACTGCGCCATCCACTCCTGCGCCTGCGGCGTGTCCTCGCCATCCAGCAAATACACGTCGCCGCCCGCCAGCATGTACAGCTTTTTGCCCAGCCGCGCAAAGTCCACCGCCTCCGTGCCGTCCTCCAGCACCCATATCCCGGTCTTGGTCTCATACACCATCAGCCGGTGCTCCGCGCCGTCCTTTACGCTCAGGTAGTAGCTGTCGCCGTCGTTGCCGGCTACCGCATCGGTAAACTCCTTCTCGCCGAAGTTGTCGCTGATCAGCACCGGCGTGCCGCCGGAGTAGGCGTATACCCCGTGAGGGCCTTTATAAAACAGCGTGTCGTTGATCACCTGCTGGCTTTTCTGACATCCATCCTGCAAGCCCTCCATTTCGTAGGTGTACATGGCGTACTCCGCCGGATAGCTGCCCAGCATCTTGTGCAGCTTTGTCTCCTTCCAGAACAGCACCGAAGAGCTCAGCTTGCAGCAGCCGGTGAATTTCCCCTCCGTGCCCACTGCCAGCGTATAGGCGTCTGTGGATAGTCCCTCATACACGTAAAAATTCGTGGGGTCGCCCAGCGCGCTGGCGTATATGGTCTGCGTATCGTTGTTGCAGCCCCACAGCCTGTTTTCGCTCTCGCAGATGTAGTCCAGATCCGGTATCTTCCGCTCCAGCTTGATACTCGTGCTGGCCTCGTTCACCGCCGTAAACGTGTTGTCCGCCACCGTGATCGTGTTGGAGGTGACCGCCTTAATGACAAAATCCTTGTTGTTCTCCGTCTTGGAGGTGCAGCCGGAAAGTGTCACGCCGTCGCCCGCTTTGAACTTCGTGGTCAAGTCCGCCCAGCCGTTCACGGTTATTTTGTTGGTGGCAAACGTGGCCTTGCTGCCGGTGATCTCCGCCGCCAATGGCTTTACGGTCTGGTCCTTGATGTCCAGATACACCTTGTCCGGCCATATCACCATCTTGGTATTCACCACGGCAAACTGCTTCTTGCCCGCCGTCACCGTGCCCACCGTCTGCCCGTCGTACAGCAGGGAAGTCCCCTGCACCGCCACCAGCTTGTCCCACGACGTCAGCGCCGTCACGTTCTGGTACCCGGTCTGCTTCACCCGTCCTTTCCGCGTGGTGATGTACGGCCACCGTCTGGCTGACAAATTCAGGCTGTCCCGCAAATCGCCGTTCTGTATGGCGTCCGACCAGTTGATGCCTCGCATCTGCACCATCTCCACCTTGTTGGGGTTCAGGGAATAGGGCAGGCTTGCCAGTCTCATTCCATCACCTGCACATTCCCGGTGTTGTCCGGGCAGTGTTGCCGGCGCCACCACGCCATTGCCTCACTCATCGCCTCGTCATACACCGCCTTGTCGTTGCCATACAGCGCCGTTTCGTTGTTGTAGTAGTCGATCTGGCTGCACAGATACAGCACATACACCCGGTCGTAGGGGGCGGGGAGCAGCAGCTCCCCGTCGCCCACCGGCCAACTGTGTACGTAAGAGGCCATATCGATCCTCTCACCGATCTGCTGGTCCAGCCCCATCACCCACGCCGCTTTCTGCTCGTCGCTTATGGTGTTCAGCCGCAGCTCGTCCGCCTGCGAAAGAGTATCTGTAACTGTCATGTCTTCACCTCACTTCACGATCTCCCACGTGCCGCGCTGACCGGCCGCGCTCCGCGTCACCTTCACGGTGTACATTTCGGTCACGGTCGGCTGTTCCGGTGTCTCCGGCTGTTCCGGCTCCTGCGGCTTCTCCGGCTCCACATACGGGATGCCGAACCACTCGCACAGGCCCTTGGCGGCGCTCTCCGCCACCTCTGTCATGTGCTCGTGCCACCAGCCGATGTCGTTGGGGTTGTCGTGGAAAGCGTGTTCCTCGTAAAAGCTCACCGCGTTCGGCACCCGCAGCTCGTACCACTTGGCGTTTGGCACCAGCGTCACCTTGCCGGGGTACACCTGCTTGCGGTATTTCACCATGATCTCGCCCAACTTCTTCCCCTTGCTGGAATAAGTGTAGTACATGGGGTTGCACCCGCTCACCCGTGTCTGCTCCGCGCCGTTGCTGATGGCGTTGGTGTGGCTGACGTAATGCACGTCCGCGCCCCATGCGTTGCTTTCCCTCACGTTCTGCTTCATGATGGCGTCGCCGTTGTCGCCATTCATGGGGGTGCGCCGGTACCCGCGCTTAGTGGCAATGCCGCAGCGGTTCAGGATCGGCTCTAAAATGTCGATGTACTCGTTGTTCTCCAGCGCCTCATAGCACTGTTTCCCGTCCGGGCGGGGATATACACATGGGTTCGCCATGTGCATAGCCGGGGACAGGTAGACCTTCGGGGCGGCCATTTACATAGCCTCCTCATCCAGCGTAGATTTCTTGTAGCTGGCACTGGAAATGCCCAGCAGCGCGCCAAGGAACACGGTGATGCAGGAGATAGTCCCCGCCACCTGCTCGATGTACGGCCAGCCCCAAATGCCGCCCAGCCCCACGTACAGAGCACTGAGGGCGGGCAGCACGATCATAACCACCCACTTGATGATGTCATAGGTCTTGTTGTTCAGCTTCATGTTCTTGTCCTTTCCGGCTTTACGCCTCGCGCTTGATGGGCAGTTTCCTCACTTCCTCCATGACCCGTTTTGCGCTGCCGTTGCCGCCCATCTTTTCATACGGCTGGTACAGATAGTCATTGAGGTTTTCGTACTCGTCCTGCGTGATGTACCCTCTCGTCACGTACACCATGCCCAGATGGATGATGCGGTCATGCGCCAGACCCACCAGCATCTTCCGCTCTGCGTTATTCTTGTCCGCCCGCTTCGATACCAGTGCCCACAAGCCGCTGCTTGTCAGCACCGCTACCGCCAGCGGCACGGCGATCTGCTGTACCCACGGTTCCATTCGCCGCGTTCTCCTCTCAAATTATTTTTGCACCCTCGACACCCTTCGACCGTTTCTGACACGCCCCCTGTGCTATCCTGCTTGCAGAAAGGAGGTGTTACCATGCCCGAGTATTTCACCCTGTTTAACGCCGTCACCGACGCCATTGCCCAGCTTGAAAAGGCCGTTGCCGCGCTCAAGCAGGCACAGATCAGTGCCGAGGAGGCCTACATCCGGCGGGGGGAGTAATCTCCCCGCCCTTTATTCTGCGTACACGCTCTCGATCAGCGCACACAGCTCCGTGTACTGCTCGTCCGTGATGCGCCCCACGGCGTAAAACACGTCGCACTTCTGCTGCGCCTCCTCACGGGTCTTGTAAAACCGCTTGTTGATGAGCTTCGTCATAATGTTGTACATAGTCGTTCTCCTTTCAGTTTGTTGTTACGCTTCCTTGTGCAGCCGGATACACACGATGCCAGAACCGCCCGCGCCACCAGTACTTACAGAGCCCCCATTGGCACCGCCTCCGCCACCTCCGGTATTAGGAGTAGCGGTCATTCCTGAACCACCATTACCACCACCGCCAGCGCCGCCAGATGTAGGAGTACCAAGAACATTTCCCGCACCCCCACCTCCAGCATAGAGTTTACCAGTCGTTTCACCGAACTCTCTTGTGGTAGTACCTTGGCCAGTGCCTATGGGGTATTTAGTTGCATTAGGTTGCGGATTTGCCGCGCCACCATCACTTCCGTCGCTTCCCCCTGCACCCGCAACATTGTAAGATGACGTTATGCCTCTACCAACACTCTGTCCACCACCAGAACCACCGCTGCCACCACAGATGAGATACGGCTGTTTTACTGAGGAAAGTGAACTGCCAGAGGTTATCGCTGTGGACACTTTTCCACCCCCAGCGGTTGCACCAAAAGCAACAGTATCACCGCCATTTGTGGGAGATGTTACCACCAGAGCATTATTATTATTGAACTTACTACTTCCAGCAGAACCACCGGCGCCAATGACAATTTCGTATTCCAAGTTTGTCCTTGGTATAATGTTTAACAGGGTCTTTGTAAAACCGCCAGCGCCGCCACCGCCACCGCCATAGTTGGAGCCATCAATATGCCAACCGGAACATCCACCGGAGCCTCCTCCAACAAGAAACGCATCAATAGCTGCTTCTTTCTTGAACTTCAGCACACCCGTAGTCAAAAATTCCACAACGCCGTCCTCCAGGCGCTCGTTGTACTGCCCCGTATAGGTAAAATCTAAGCGGTCAACAGTACCCCCCCCGCAATTAACGCTTTACCGATAATCATGCTCATCCGATAACCTCCATATCCGCCTGATAAATGGTTTCCACAGCCTCGCCCAGCTGCTGCGTCAGGCTGTCTATCTCGTTGTTGGCTTCCTCCAGTGCCGTCAGCACCTCTTTGCCGTCACGGTAGAACTTGCCCTCCGTGTACGTGTCGCCCATGCCCACCGGCCTGTCACCGGTGTACACGGCGGAGGGGAAGAACTGCTCGTTCCGCTTGTCCATCTCGATGATGTTGGTCACTGTGCCGTTTTCCACTAATGCGTATCTCACTTAATCACGCTCCTTTTGTCAGCGTCACAGGCCCCTCTCCGCTTACGATGTCGCCGAAAGAGGTCGTGCCGCCCTCGCTGCCTATCGCCACGTCGTAGGTGCCATCCAGCACCGCCGTGGCACTCTTGCCGTCTGCTGTGGTCACTGTTGCCGCCGTGGGTTTCTCAAAGGTCGCCTGTCCACTTTCCAGCAGCACAACGCTCCCATCGTCCCTCATGCTGTGCCTTGCCGTGTAGCTGACCGGGAAGTACACCGTGCCCCCGCTGATGCCCATTGCGATGGGTTTTCCTGTAATAGCCATGCAGCACCTCCTTACGCTTGTTTTGTCGCGTTACTCGCTAGCCATGCGCGGAACTCGTCGGAAGCGGTTGCACCAGCGGGGAAAGTCCATGTTTGGTACTTATTTATCCATTTATTTACCAGAATATTGTAGGCAGTAATCCAATTAGCAGTGCTGGGTTTAATTGACACATATTGTGTGCTTACACTCACAGCTGTGCACGTGCGCGTATCCGCGGGTAATGTGGAGGTTGTTGCGGTGAAACTGATATTCTCGGAAATATCATTTTCCGGCGCATACAACCGCTCATTCAGCACCCACGTCCCAGCCAACTCCGGCAACTCCGCAGCGTCACGGAAACACACGATACCGGAACCGCCAGAACCCCCTTGCATACCGCCGCTATAATTTGCGGCAGCTCCACCGCCACCACCGCCAGTGTTCGCACCGCCCGCGGCAGGGGCTTGTAACTGCCCCGAAGAACTGCCAGCCCATCCACCAGTGCCGCCACCGCCAGCACCGCCGTTTGAAACAATCGGAGTTTGGCTTACCATGTAACGGCCACCGCCACCGCCGCCAGCGTAGAGTTTCCCAGTAGCTTCGCCAAACTCGCGGGTAGTAAATCCCTGACCCGCACCGCCCGCAACAGTACCGAAGTAACCCTGTTCACCGCTGTTACCGTCAGAGCCGCCTGTGCCATAGTCGCTGTTGGAAATAACGGCACCACCGCCGCCACTACCACCGGCCATGCCCGGCCCTGCCGCCGTTGGTGCGGATGGCGCTTCAGAAGCGCTTTTACCGCCGAGGACAGTATAGGCGCTGCCCCACGCGGTAGACCCACCATCGACACTTGCCGCTGTCGAACCTGCGCCAATGTTGATTTCATAACTCCCCTGAACCGCCAAACGCTTCAAGGTGCGCGTGTAACCACCACCGCCGCCGCCGCGTGCGGTATAGTAAGCTGCGGAATTTGTCATAACACAACGGCCACCCTTGCCGCCACCACCAACCATAAACACGTCAATGACCGCAGGATCGATAAACACCAGCGTTCCGGTGCTTCGCAGCTCTACAACACCGTCATCCCGAACCACGTAGTCCCCTGTGTAGGTAAATTTCAGTTTCGGCTTACCCCCGGCACAAACAGGGGAACCACATATACTTGCCATATAAACCTCCGTTCCCGACCTCCGAAACGGAGGCCGTGTTTATTCTTTGTGTAATCGGATACAGACTATCCCGGGTACACCATCGTCTTTGTACCCTGTATCGTCATGGCCGTGGAGGGCGTACCGCCTATGCACACGGCCTTTACCGTTCCGTCTGTGTTCACGAACACCATCGCCTGCACGCCGTCCTCCTGCAGCTGCTCTATCTGCGCCACAGTGGGCTGCGGGTCGTACATGTACTTGGGGTTTTCGCCCACCACGATGGTCTGCTCATACTTGCCGTCCACCTCCGTCCACGTGGCGGTCAAGGGAATGGAGATCAGTATCACTTTCGGCTCGTACTCCGCAGGCTCCGGCGGCTCGCTTGCGCCGTTCTCCGTATATACGAACACCAGCCGCATGGCCAGCGCCACGCTGGGCACAGCGCCCGCACAGGTAACTACGATGTTTCCGTCCACGTTGGTGGCCAGCATGATGGTCACGCCGTCCGACACGATCTGCGCCAACTGCTCCGGCGTCGGCGTCACGTCCACCCGGTAATGAGTGTCCTGCCCGGTCATCACGGTCTGCGTGTAGGGGCCGGTTCCCTGCCAGGTGGTGGTCAGCGTCACGATCTCCTCAAAGACCTTCGGCTGGTACGCTGCCGTACCCACCGCCCGCTGTCCGTCCGCCTGATAAAAGACCTTTCCCGCAGTGACACTCGCCGGGGTGGCCGTCGTGTCAGTGACATCCATCAGGGTCTCACCGAAAAACTCTACCCGGCTGTTAGCCACTTACATCACGCTCCGATCGTCACGGTCTGACCGCCAGCAGGATTGTCAGCGTAGGCAATGGGCACACCGTTCACCACCACTTCGGTCAGGTGGTCATAGCCCTCATCCGGCAGCACAGAGAACTGCGCCTTTGCCGGTGTCACGGTCTTTTTCTGGCCGTTCACCAGCTCACCGGCGTAGGTGCCGGTCACGCCCAGGATCTCCACTCCGCTCTTGATGTTGTTGGCGATGAGCTTCGCCTCCTCCGTGTCGGCGATGCCCGCCGTGCCGCTGCCGTCGTGGTAGCCTGCGGGGATGGTCACCGGGGTGCCTTTCTGCGTCACCTTCAGCGCCACCGCGCCCTTGTTGGGCATGGTGCCGGTCACCTTCTGTCCGTTCTTATAGGCGGTCTTCCCGGTCAGGATCTCCGCCGCTGTGGCGGTAGCATCCGTTGTGTCCGCGTCGAAGGGGCAAGTGCCGGTCACCGGTGCACCTGTCTTGTCGTGGGCCGTAGTGCCGGCCAACAGCTTATCCGCCGTTACGTTGTCCCCGGTCAGGTCCATCAGCGTCTCGCCGTAAAATACGATCTTGGAATTGTACTTTGTCTCAGGCATGTGTTTACCCTCCTATGGTCATAGTCCTGCCGCCCGCCGCATTATCTACCACGTACCGCGGTATGGCGTGCAGCATTACGTCGTTTGCCATCAGTCTGTCTTTTGTCTGCAGTGTCTCGTCCGCAAGCGCCGGCCACAGCTCATAGCCGCCGTCGTACAGCTCCGGCGTCACCCCGGTCATCACGCCGAAGTCCGCCGAAAAAAAGCTGTCGTCCGTTTCAAACACCGTGCCGAACAAACAGCTGTCCGATCGGAACTGCACGTTACACTCCATCCAGCTCACCCTCTCTCAGCACGTCGTCCACGTTGGCGGTAATCACGCCGGAGTTGAGCCGCGTACTGCCCATGCCCACGCGCAGCTGGATGTGTACCGGCGTTCTTGCCGCAAACCGCGCCGTCTCCTGCTCCGTAAGGCGCACCGAGATGGTCTGCTCACCCATCACCGCGTCCTCCAGCCGCTTCTCCACCACCAAAGCCCCCCGCTGCTCATAGGCGATGCTCAGCAGCGTAATCTTGCTGGTGTCCAGCGGCACCGTGAACGTATGGGTGGGCGTGGTGTATCTCCCAAATCTGTTGTCCATTTACACCGCCCCTTTCACGTCGTACATGGTTGTCTGCAGCGTCAGCGCCGCCGTGGGTTTCTCTCCCACCGCATGGGCGGTGAATGCCCCATTTTCGTTGGCAATGTACAGGGCGTTGGTGCCGTCGTCCAGCATCTGCTTGATGGCCGTCTTGTCCGCCTCCAGATCCACCTGTTTGCCCGCTGCGCCGCCGGCAATGGTCACCGGCTGCTTCCAGTCGTCGCCGTCCGCCACCCAGCCCGCCACCGTCAGCGTCACAGAGCCTTTGATGATGCTGCCCTGTTTGGCGTTCAATGCCGTCTGCGTAGCCGTGGAAATGGGCTTTGCAAGGTCGCTGGTGTTGTCCACGTTGCCCAGGCCGACCATTCCCTTGTCATAATCTCCCGCCTTCGGTACAACGCTTCCTGCGCGTCCGTTGAAGCTCACCACGCCGCCGCCTGCGGCCTGCTGTGCCTGTCCGGCCCAGTACTCCGCGTTTTTTTCGCTGGCCGCTGCCGCCGCTGCGCTTTTAGCCGCCGCCGTCACGGAATTACCTATGCTTCCGGCCGCCGCCGTGGCGGTCTCCGCACTTTCTGCCGCGCTCTGCGCCGATGCCGCTGCCGCATTGGCCGATGCCGCCGCGCCGTTTATCGTGCCCAGCACCGCATCGATCTGTCTCTGCAGCTGCTCAGCCTGCGTGGCGTTCACGTCCTGCTCCGTCTCCGCGCTGGTGTCCCACTTGCTCTCGCCCACGGTAAACGCACCGTGCACCGCCGTGGTGGCCCGCGTTTCCTTATCGCCGGATACCGCCGCGCCCTTTACGGCCAGCGTCATCTCCCCGGCGTATTTCTTTGCACCGTTTGGTACCGGGACCATATACACCGTGGTGCTGTTCTTCTCCAGCAGGTCCGCCGTCAGCAGCGTTTCAATGGTCTTTTCACCCAGCGCGTCCCGGAACTGCACCGTTTTGGTCAGCCCCTCCCACAGCGGGGAGAATTCCATCCGCAGCACCACGTCGTTGTGGCTGCCAGCCGCGCCGATGAGCACCTTGTCCCCGGCGATATATTCATTTTGGATTTTCAGAGGGATCGTCCTCGTCATGTCCGCTCCTTTCTGCCGTGAAAAAACGGCGCAGCAAGCAGGAAGGATAACGTCCTTCTCCGCTTGCTGCGCCGTGTCACAGCCGTTTTGGGGTCTCGCGGTGGTATGCAGTTGTCAGTTCAGCTGCTGCTTGACCGCCTCATACTCCCGGGCCTTTTCCTCCAGCATCTCCGCTGTGGCCGCGTCCTGTGCCATCGACCGGCGGATGATGTTGTATACCGGCCGCGGGATACGGACGTGCTTTCCCCGCTGGATGCGGTACACCTTGCCGTTCAGCCCCACCACGATGTCGTCCTTGTATTTGTCGTCGTCCTTGAAAGCGTAGAACGAAACCATGCCGTCGTCCGCCTCTCTGGCCGACATGCCACGCATGACCTCCTCGGCGGCCTTTGCGGCCTCCTTGGCGTCCTCCGCCTCCTTCTTGGCCTGCTCCAGCGCCTCGTTGGCCGCGGCCAATGCCTTTTCCATTTCCTCAGGCGTTCTCTGCTTTTTTTCTGCCATGTTTATCACTCCTTATGTCCGGGGCGGAGGGGGACAATGCCCCCTCCGCTTGTGTGTCAGTTCATCAGGCCGCTCTCAAAGGTAGAGGCGGACTCGATACGCACCATGTACTGCTCCACCAGTCGCTCGGCCACCTTGGTCAGCTTCCAGCCGGCGGTGGCTCGCTGGTTCAGCGGGTCAGCGGTGCCGGAAGAGCCCAGCTGCTTCACGATGTGCTGCAGACCGCCGCCCTCCAGCTCGGTCACGCCGTAGGCGTCTGCGCCCACGATCAGGGTGGAATACACGTCGCGGCCCTTTGCGCCGCCCTCACCGGGATAGATCACGGTAGACGCGGCAGGCGTGGTTGCGGGGCTGTCCTTCACGGTGATGGTAGCAGAACCGGCAGCACCTGCGGCCGCGGACGCCACCTCCATCAGCTCGCTGCCCACCAGGATCTCGCGGCCGGTCAGCGCGGCAGCCTGGTTGGTGCTCAGGGCCTCGGTGACGGTGATGACCTTGCCGGACGCGCTCTTGACGGTCAGGTCACGCACAGCGGCGTTGCTGCCGTCGGCGATCACCAGGTCGGGGGCGTGGAAGATTTTTGCCTCGGTGGTCTCCACGAAACGGACGCCCTCGATCTTGCCGATCTCGCCCTCATAGATACCGTCGGGGTCGGAGTAGGTCTTCACGTCCACCCACTTCTTGTCGCTCATCAGGTCATAGGCGGTGTCGGGGTGGATGATACCCGCGAAATAGCCGTTGATCTTTTGGGCATTCATGACCTTCAGCGCACGGACGGCCTTGCGGATGTCGTCCACGCTCAGGTACTTGTTGTTCGCCTCAGTGGCGTCGCCGCCCACCAGCTCGCTTCTGTCCTTGGCGCCGCCGGCATACACCACGTTGGTGCCGCCTGCCAGCACCTCGCGGGTGATGGTGTCGGAGGTACGGCCGGCCTGAGAGGCCAGCAGACGGGTGGCCTGCACCAGGTTGTTATCAATAGCGGTCAGCTCCAGGATGTCGGACAGCTCGATGTAACCGCCGTACTGCTTGATGGTCGCACGGATGACGCCCATGCTCAGCTTCTGGCCGGCGGGCGTCACACCTTCGGTCAGGGGCACCAGCGCCTTGGGCAGGCTGTCGTATTTACGGAACTCGATGGTCTTGCCGCTGTTCTTGGGGATGGGATGCTTCTGACCAAACTGGTCATGGATCAGCTCCGGCTCGGCCAGATTGATAAGACGCATAGAGTAATACGTCTTCATCTCGTCGGACAAACCGGCGTCCAGTGTGGTGTTGGTGTTGCCGTCAAACAGGTTCAGCACCACCGGCATCAGGTACAGGTCACAAATGGTATTCTTCATAGTTTCATAGCTCCTTTCAGCATATCGCCGCGGAGCCGTGGTTCAGAAGGAAATGCGTTCGCCTCTTGCCACTCTCCGCTCGATCTCCTCAAAGTCTGCCCTTGTCAGCTTTGAGGGATCCGTCTTTGTTACGAACGCGCTGTTGGAGTTGGTGCCGTTTTCGTTAGGACGATTGCCCTTTGCGCGGACGGAGTCTGCCACCTTCTTCTCCGTGCTGGCGGCCGCGGCCTGTACCGCGCTGCCCATCAGCTCGTCAAAATGCAGCACGCGGTAGGCGTGCTCCACCGGTGTCCCGGCCTTGAGCAGGCTCAGAAACTCCGGGTTCTGCAGCTCCTGCATCAGGTCGAAGCCCTGGTACAGGGGGTTGCCCTTCATGGCCTCCGCCTCCTTGTACCACTTCTCGCCCTGCGCCCGGAAAAACTCATTCTGCTGCTGCTCCTGCTGGCTCCGCAGCAGCTCGGCGTTCTCCCGCTTCAGCCGGCGGAACTCCTTGTACTGCTCCTCGCTCATGCCCGCCTCCTCGGCGGCCTCGCTCCAGTAGGCGTGGTCGTTGTCCACGGCCTCCAGCAGCCGCGCGGCGTCCCCGTCGTCGATGCCGTAGCGCTCCATCAGCGTATCCAGCACCGGCTGGTAGGACTTCATCCGCTTCTCATTCTCCCGCGCCTCCTTGAAGCGCCGGTCGATCATCCGCTGCGTTTCCTGGGTGTACAGGTCCTTGTACTCCCCGTTGATCAACTCCCTAAAAGCCTTTTTTTTGGCCTCCAGCGCGTCGGACGTGGTCTCCACGTCCTTTACCTTCTCCTCAGCCCCGGCGTCAGGCTGCTGCTCCGTCTGTGCTTCGCTCTCCGGCTGCTTGCCGTACAACACGTCGCTCAGTGCGCCCGTGCCCTGGCGGGTGGTACCAGTGCTCGCTTGTGTCTCGCCCTGTGCTGCGGGAGCTGCCGCCCCGCCGCCCTCGCCGTCAAACAGGCAAAGGCTCATGTCAAAAAGGTACATATCTTGTCCTCCTAAAAATGCGCGGGCATGTCGCTCCCGTGTGGCGTCCCCGTTCCTGCGGCGAAGCGGTGTCTCATAACCGCCGCCCCGCCGCCCGGAACAAAAGGGAGGTACAGAGTTTGCCTCTGCACCTCCCACGGTACCATTGCTTTTTCTGAATTTTCCACTTAAAAGTGGAATTTTCAAAATTTTACAGAAATTTTTTTCGGCGCCGCCTTTTCCAGCTGTAAAAAGCCGATCTTCAGCAGGTCGTACAGCCATTCTCCGCCGTGCCAACGCAGGTACGCATCCCCGCTGTCCAGCTTTTCATACACCAGCTCCGCCTCCTGCGTGTTGTGCAGCCACCCAGCCGCCGTGTACATGAGGCAGCTTATGGCCGCACATACGTCCGGTGCGCCCGTGGCGTGTCCCCTGCACCTGACGGAGCAGCTGTCCCCGCGGTGCATCGTCACCTCTGTCATACGCTTGGTGTGCTCCGCTTGGCCAGAGCCTGACCGTACCCAGTCATGGGCGTCTGCGCTTCCATGACGCCGCTTGCAAGGCCGTCTCCGCCGCCTCCGCCGCTCTCTGCGGCATTGGTGCCGCCGCCGGATTGCGTCTCTTCCTGGGGCATAAGAACGCCGGTGATCGCCGCCAACTGCTGGCTCATCTGCATCACCATGTTCAGCAGCGTTTGCCCCTGCATGACCTTCTCCTTCACCGTCTGTATGCCCTCAAAGTCCATCATGTCCAGCGCGATCAAACTGGCCTGTGCGTTCTCCGGCGCGAAAAAGCCCATTGCGTACAGCTCCTTGGCCCGCTCATTCTGCTCCATGCGGCTAAAGGGGTTTTTCTTCTGCGCCTTGATCTTCAAATCGAACACCGGCCGCCTGTACATGGGATTGCCCATCGTGTCAAGCCCGGTCACCTGGTCCTGCAAACCGGTGTTGTCGAAGTCGATAAACTGGTACTCGTTGCCCTCACCTGTAATGCGAAAGCTGCGGCTCAGGTCGTAAAACTGCCGCATCAGCTCCACGCACAGGGTGTTGATCTGCGTATACGCCCGGTAACTGGCGGAGATCATGTCCCGGCTGGCCTTGTTGCCCGCCTCCTGCAGCGCTGCAATGGCCGCCGCCGCGGTCACGTTGGTGGTACCGCCGGAGTTCACGTCACGGTTGGCCGCCGTGTCTTTCATCTCCTCGATCTTCATCTGCGCCACAGTCACGTAGATGTCGGAAAGCGGCTGCGTCACGATCTCCTGTATGCGCCCGTCGTCCAGCGGTCCGTTCACATGCACCAGCGGCCGGTTCCAATCCAGAAACTCCTGCTCGTTGATGGCCGTGGTGTCGCTGACAAAGAAACGCTTTTTCGTGGCCATCATGGCGTTCTCCAGAATGTTGGCGCTCAGCTTGTCGATATACAGCTGCGGGTCCTTGCAGATAGCCACATAGCCGAAGCCGATGGGCGTGCCCTTCTCCGGGTACATCACGTCCAGCACCACCGGATACATACCGTGGTCATAAAAGCCCCGCTCCCGGTACTCCGGGTCGTTCTCGCTGGCATACAGCAGCGTGGAGCCCACGAATTTGATGTAGTGCAGCGCCGTCCTGCCATCCGGTGTCTTGACCTTGTAATACCAGTCCACCACCACGCTCTTGTCGCTGGTGTCCACGTTGTCGTCGTAGATGTACTCCTTCACGTCCACGACCTTGCCCTTTTGCTTACCCTTCAGCTGCGGGTACTCGCTGTCCAGCAGGTCGTTGTCCACCAGGTCTACGATAAACAGGTTCCGGCTCTTCTGGATGTCCGTGATGCCCGGCTCCCAAAACAGCTTCAGCAGGTCAATGTCCCTGATCTCGATGTCGCCCAGTCCATTGTCCTTCTGCGGGTCCCAGAAGATGCCGTACACCGCCGTGCCGTGCTTCAGCTTCTCCCACCAGTTGTCGGAGTACACCTGCTCAAAATGGTTGTACTCCTGCACCACCGGCAATATCTGGCTCAGCGTCTTGGCGCTCTGTTCATCGCTGCGCTCCCGGGGCAGCACTACCGGCTCCGGGTAGTTGTCCATCGCGTCGGCGTGCTTGTTCTGAATGGTGTTGAACAGCCACGCAGAGGACGGCTTGGGCTCCGGCGGCGTAGACGTGACCTCCTTGCCGCTCTTGTCCACCCGCTTTGCCTTGCTTTGACCGATGCCCTCCCAGTGCCGCAGCTCCCACCACAGCTCATCGTTGACGATGCGGTTTTCCAGGTTGCTCTTGCCGTCCTTGTACTTCGTCAGCAGGTCAATGCCCCGCTCCACGTCCCGGTCCGTGATGGCGGGCGTCTGCTCTGTCCGCTGCAGCAGCATGGCCGCCATCTCCGGCGCCATGTCCTGCTCCTCCGGTACGATGCCGGGGATACCGTATCTCTCCATGCGCTCCTCCTTAATACACTTGATAAAATGCGTACCGGCTGGGCCTGTACTCGTCCTCTGTCTCCAGCGGGGAATACGGACGCTCTACCGTCCTGTATTCCTCCCGCGGCCCTATGGGGTTGCGCATGCACACATACCGCAGCTGGTCGTAGATGTGGTCCTCGCCGTCGGTGTCGATGTCCTCCACGTCCGTCTGGTCATAGACCAGGTTCGGCACCGTCCGTATAAAATGCTTGCAGGTGCTGAACACATACAGCATGGGTACTCCATCTTCGTCAAAAGCCAGCCGGTGGTGCACCTGCATCTTTCCGTTGATCCGGGCGTGGTCACCCTTCTCGAAATACACCCGCTGCCGCTCCATCAGCGCGCCAACACTTTCCGTGCCGTCGCTCTGCCAGATGGCCGGGTCGCCCACCCGGTGTATCTGCTTCCCCTTCAGGTTGGGGTCCTCGTTCTCGATCCTACGTATCTCCTGCGCCACCTTTGTGGGCTCCCACATCACGCCCCGGTTTGGCGTTCCCGTGCAGCCATATAGCTCCCGTATATGGTACATCCGCCTGTTGCGGTCCACGGCGTACCACCCCACGGAAAAGGGCCGGGAATAGCCCCAGTCCAGTCCGCACCAGATCACCCAGTCCTCCGGCACCCGGAACGGCGCGATCACGTGGGTGTTTTTCCGGTCCATATAGTGCTCGCTGTCGTTGCGCCACTCCGTGAACACCTGCCCCTCGAAGCTGTCCCAGTTGCCGTACAGCAGGGCATTCCGCTCCGCCTCCGGCATGCTGGCCAGCCGCTGTACGTACATGGGGTCGTTTTCCATCAGTATCTTGTTGTCAAATACCGAGGACGGCACGAAGATCCGCTTCTGCTGCCCTATGTGCTTTTTCCCGTCCGGCGTGTACCACGCAGCCTCCTCCGTGATGGTCTGCATCGGCGCCGCCGCCGTGATGAAGCGCTCCTTCACCCACCCGTGGCCTACGCCGCCGGGGTTGGCCGTGGAGCGCATATACACCCGTGTTCCCGGTCCGTTGGGCCGGTTTCTGGATTTCAGATACTCATATTCCTCCTGCGTAAAGTGCGTTAGCTCGTCAAAGGCGATAAAGTCATACGCCTGCCCCTGGTACTGTATCTTGTCCTGCGGCCGGTTCATGCTGCCGAACACGATCTGCGCCCCGGAGGGAAACCGCCATGTGTGGCTGCTGCCGTTGTACCTGGCCTTGGGGTATACCCGCGGGTAATAGTTCAGCGTCTTGTCGATCAGCTCCCGCAGCTGCGGGAACGTCTTTCGCAATATTAGCGCCTTGTACCAGGGGATATGCACCTGCCGCAGCGCCTCGATGACCAGCGCGTCGCTCTTGCCGCCGCCGGCCGCGCCGCCGTACAGCGCCTCATACTCCGGCCGCGCCATAAATATGGCCTGCCGTTCCTGGGGCCGCCATACCACGCTACTCATCCCTGACCTCCGGCATCAGCACCACGCCGATCTCCTGCCGGTCAGTCTCCGGCGCTTTCTCGCGCCACCCGAAATTACAGCTCAGGCTAAACTTTGCGCCGTTCGCACCGTCCCGGTCATACAGCCGCGCCTCTGCGTATTCCTCACATCGCGCCTTTGCTCGCGTAACCGTGTCCGCGAATTCCGGCCGCGCCTGATAATCAATCAGCGCTTGTCTGCCCGTAAACCCCAGCGCCAGCGCCAATCCTGTAATTGTGGGTGGCTTTGCGTTAATGATAATAGGCACGCCGTACTTATCTCGCACAGCACATCCGTCATCGCCAATAAACAGCTCGCCCTCGCAGCTCCTAAAGTAAGCGTCAATGGCTTTCTGCATTTGCTTGACGCTTTGGTATTTTCTTGGGCACCCTACCTTTGCCATTTTTGCTCACTTCCTTTCTTGCCTGACGCACCGGCCTCCCACCACTGGCCTTTGTCATTGGCACGTCTGTACCCGGCTTTCGCCGCACCTGAACCCATTGAGCTTTCTTTTGATTATGCTGCTGGCGCTCTACCAGCAGATCATTGGTGCCGCATGGAAGGTGCGACCTCCCGGCCCGGATCGTGGGCTGCTTCGTGCGTGCGGCATATTGCTCCCTCCGGGCGGAGCCGAAGCCCCGCCCATCAGGAAAAGAAGGGGGAAAAGAAAAAGAATGGAGATGCAGAGTTTGCCCCTGCATCTCCCATGATAAAGTGCGTTTTTTCAATTTTTCCACTTTTAAGTGGAATTTTCAAAAATTATTTTTCGGCAATATCTACCACGCAGGGATAGTCCGTTCTGCCCATCAGATAGTCCACCGACACGCCGAATTCATCCGCTATGCTCTTCAGCGCATCCATCGTCGGCTTTGCCGTGCCCAGCTCATACCGGCGTATGGCATCCGAATTTAGCCCGCAGCGCTCCGACAGTACATACCGCTTCAGTCTCTTTCTCTCCCGCAGCTTTCTCAGCCGTTCTGGGAATTCGCTCATGTCAGCACCTCCTCCCCAATGCGGTCATGATCTTCTTGTCCACCTCCGTCAGTGTAACCAACGCTTCTTTTAGGTCATACACCATCGGCGGAGGGCCTGGCAGGTCGCATTGTATAATATCCTCCGGGAAGAACGTCTCCCGCACGCCGCCGCACTCCGCCACGATGTACCGCCCCTTCGGATGCACATACACCACCGTGCCCTTGCGGACAGGAAACCGCTTTTCATCGTTGGCGCCGGAGCCTGGGTACTCGCTCGGCAGCGTCATAAACCTCGCCAGGATCATATCACCCTTCTGCATCGCCGCCTCCGCCTCCATAGAATACGTCTATCTCAAGTTCGTGTCCTCTATATCCCGGTCCGCCATCACCAGGGGGCCATGTCGGTATGTTGTATCTGTATCTTTCTCCGTCTGGCTTTGTGACATCAAGGATCACACCTTGCCCAAATTATTCAATAGATATATCAGCCATTGTCTTTAACTCCGCCTCCCGCCGCTTGCCACTTCGGCGGCTTGTACGATGTGCCGCATCTGCTGCACCTTATCCAGTTCTCCCCCGGGTTCTGCGCGTCCGGGTATTGTACCGGGTTCTGGCTTTCCGGCGTACCGCACAGCGGGCAGCGTACCTCATATCCCTCTGCGTATTTCAGCGTGATCTCCGCCATCCCTCCGTACCTCCTCAATAATCCGTAACCACGACCGGCAGCCGCCTGAATGGGTCAAACACCACCTTGTCAACCTCGAATGGCTTTACATCGTCGTACAGCTGGCCGAACCTCTTAATAGCCTGTTTCTTTGTCCAGCAGAAGCAGTATGCTACATCGTCTGTAAATTCGTGGTCCTCCATTTGTGCAGCGCGGGTGAATATCCAGCAGAACACTACTTCGCACCTCCGTCCTTTCTCTCACCGTAGGAGCAGAAATCGTCACCGCCTACATTACGTCTGTTGCATGGGGAGTGCCTGTTGTGGCAAGTCAGCGTCCCCGGCACACCGTACCTTTGTGTAAGTTCAGATGGAAGTGTGCTATGCTTGCAGTCCTTGCAGCGCACCACCTCTACCGCGTCCACCGTCGGCGCATTGTCTATGTCCTCTGCATCTACATAGTCAAAGCAATACTCATTCCCATAAAATTCTTTCCGTTCCAGTTTGTTAGCGTCAATCAGCCGCATCGTTGTCACCTCCGTCCTTTCTCTCGCCGTAGGAGCAGAAGTCCTCCGGCCTTCGCGGCTGCCATGCATCTGGATGTACGTTGCAATCCGAGTAGATTTTCAGGCAGACGCCCATGTCGTAGTGCTTGCAGTCCTTACAGCGTACTACTACCGCCACATCGTCCGGCGTTTTGACTTTTTTATCAATCACGGCCTGACATACTTTTTCAACCGCCTTTGTTCTCTCATAATATTTGCTACCAAAAGTGATTTCGTTGTCACCGTTGCCGTTTGTGTATTTTGCGTTCCACCAAGACATCACTTTTCACTCCCTTCCGTCCATTTTCGCCCCGCAGTTGGGGCAATACTTGTAATAATTGATTGCATGCGCGTAATATTCCTGCCCGCAATTTGAGCACTTTCCAAATCCCCACCGGCATCTGCAATTCTCGTCAAAGCACGGTTCCCACCGCCCATGCACTACCAGGGCAACATCAGCGGGCTGGAAACACTCTACCTCATCGAGCATATCGTCAACCCAACAGGCACGACACCAGCATCCGTTGTGGTCTTTCTTCTCCGCCTTGCACGGCTTGCAATAACGTTCCTCGACGCTTTTCTTAAACGCTTCCTTGTCAATGCATTCAGCCATTGTCTTTCTCCTCCACATTAAACCACTTCCGCAGTTTGAGAGCACACGAACAGGACATTTTTCGGGGGAATTTGCACATCCACCCCCATCCCTCCTATGCGAACGAACAATCATAGATGGGCATATCCATAACACACCGTCTTCATCTATATGTGCTTGTGGGTGTTGTTCCAGGAATACGCTCTGCCGTGTCTTGCGCGGGTGTGCAGCAGACCATTCCTCGGTGGTCTTCACAATTTGCGCCGCATCCACGCCCCACACCTCACTCATGGTACCGCACATTCTGTTCCGCTCCTCAATAAACTTCACAGCGTCCATTACATATCCCTCCATCTGCACCCATCACAGGCGCCCTCGTGTGCTTGTTTGTACTTCCCGCAGTGTTGGCATAGCTCGTTTTTCATGGTGTGCAGTTCTCTTTGCTCCTCCTTCACCGCCACAGCCTTTGCCAGCTGTGCCATGCCCTGCTTCATGTCCTCTATCTGCTTGTCCCGCCGCGCAATGGCGTCTTTCAGGCTGTCGTTGGCTTTCATCAACGCGGCGATGTGGTTCTGCTGGTTCTCGATCAGGTCGGTGGCAGCGGTATTTTTCTTCTGGCTGCAATCTTCGTTGGGGCTGCTCGCACCGAAAAACGCGCAATTCCCCTTGCAATCCACTTCCGGGCTTGCACAGCACCGCAGCGCGGTCACGATCTCATCTCTTGTCATGTCATTTCTCCTAATCTCCAAACACAACGCCGCACTCGTCCTTCAGCACGTCCTTGATGTGCTTCCGCTTGATGCGGCCCTCGTTTATCTCCTCCGCCAGCTTCTCCAGGCACTCGTACAGGTACGCGATGCTCTGCGTGTCCCGGCTGTCCGCTGTCTCCTCTTGGACGTGCCAGCCGCACTTGTCCATCAGCACCATCGCCACCATGTCCATGTTTTCCCGTGTGCCTTGCAGCTTGCCCCGCATGAAAATGCGGTCATCTCTGCTCAAATGCTGTTTGCCCACGTCACACCTCCCGGATAGCAAATCCGTACCGGCTGCGAAACAGCTTCGCTTTCAGGGCGTAGTCGCGGGTACGCATCCCCTTCACGTCCTCCACCACCGGCAGCCAATACCGCTGGCCGTAGCTGTCAGGTGCCGTTCTGCGCTCGTACACAAAGTCCGCGATGTAGTCGATACTTTTCACCCGTTCGCCCTCAAACGTCGTGTACGCCTCTTGCAAGCAGTACCGCACCTGCAATTTCAGCCCGCGTATCTCCCCAGCCTTTTGCAGAAGCATCAGCGCGTCGTAGCGCTCCGCCTCCTTCTTGCTGTCGAAGGTCAGCTTGCCGCGCGTTGTCTTCTGCGCCTTGTACTTCCCCGGTTTCTTCAGCTTCTCCATGACCTGTTTCTGTGCCGCCGGGGACAGCCGCGCCAGATCGTTACTCATCAGGCCCATTCAGTTTTCCTCTTTTCTCCAGCCCTCGTTTGTTCATCGTGTACTGCACCTCGTGGACGATGCGGTTTTCTCTGCACCGTTCGCACGTACCGCCCAGCGTCCGCCGCCACATGGGGGAGAAGATGTACTCGTCCTCCATGTCCCGGATGCACTGTCCGCACAGCTTCGCCGTGGCGATTTTCCAGATGCCGTTATCCATGCAGCACCGCCTTCGCCTCATCCCACGCTATGCCGTGTTCTCGTGCGTACCGTGAGATACACCCCAGCCCGCCGTGGTCAACGTTGATATACCGCCGCATCCAGGCCGCTTCCTTCTCGCTGCCACGGCTCACATTACCGGGCAACGCCTTTGCGCTTGCAAGCTCCATGACACGTTGTTTCACCTGTCCCACCACCGGGGGGAACCCCTTGCTGTCGGACGCGATAAACGCCTTTACAGCCGCAGCCACGGCGGTGTAGCTGTCCTCGAAAAACATATCCGTCCACAGTGCTACAACGCCTTCGGCATCGCGCCGCGTCATGTCCTTGTAGAAGTTTGGGTACGTGGCTTTCAGCACAGCCATGATCTTCAGTGTTTCGTCCCTTGTCATAGCCTATCCTCCAGCATCTCCAGGAACACGTTGCCGCTGCCCTTTTCCTGCGATCGGTGCTCGTCCTTCCACCTGGTCTCCCAGCTCCGCACGGCGGCTTTCCAGTCCTTCATGCGGTTCTTGCCCACCATCCAGCCCTTTTGCTCGTAAAAGGCTACAAATCGCTCTGCGTTAACGTGGTAGCCCTGCGCCTGCACATAGGCGGACACATCATCAGCGGATGGCGGTGTGAAGCGCCCCGCGCGTGTATCACTCACACCGTTAGGTGGGAGTGATATATCTTTGGTTTTGCCTTTGGTTTTGTCTTTGGTTTGGTACGTTTCGTATACGGTCGTATTCGTTCGTATACCATCGTATACGGTCGTACCCTCCTGCCGTGCATATCGTTTCTCTATGTTGCGCTGGTTCTTTGCGCATCTCTCGTCATACGCTGCTTTCGCCCTGTTTATATCGTCCGCAATGAAATCAAATGCGATCGACTCCCGTCCCGTAAGTTCCTCCGTCTCTCCGGTCTCGCCATATTCCAGCAAAGACCGTACAAGCCGACCTACCTCTTGATCTGAAAGTTTCTCTAATTTCTTGCGATAACTGTAATAAAAGGGAATGTACTCAAGAGCCACTATGCGCCACCTCTCACTCCTTCGGCATCGCGCCTATAACGTATACCCCGCGCTCCTTGTCCAACCACACATCGCCTGTGTAGTTCTCCAGTGCCTTACTCACAAGGTCGGCGGGCACCTCCAAATGCCAGCCCCACACGGTGTCGCAGTCCTCCCGTTTCTCTCCGAAGGTAATGGCACAGGCCACATAGTGAGCCGTGATAGCCTTCCTGTAGTCCTGAATGGCCCCGGTCAGCTCTGACAGGTGCTGCCGCTGCCGCTGTACCACGTTCTGCAAATGCGTGTTCTGCCTGCGCAGCGCCTTGATCTCTTCCTGCATCTTGCCCATTCACGTCACCCCCTTTAGAACGGCAGATCGCTGTCGTCCTCGTCCATCTCCACGAACTGGCTCTTGCCGTCCGTCCGAGGAAACGTGCCCTGCGCGTCCGTGTCCTTCCGGCTGTCGCCAAAATACATATTGTCCGCCACAATCTCGGCGCTTCTGCGGTTGTTGCCGTTCTTGTCCTGCCAGTCACGCATCTGCAGCCGGCCCTCCACCACCGCCATGCGGCCTTTGGTGAAATACTTGGAAGCAAACTCCGCCGTACCGCGCCACGCCACAATGTCGATGAAGTCCGTGTCCTTGCTCCCGTCTGCGTTCTTAAAGTCCCGGTCTACCGCCAGTGCAAAGCTGGCAACGGCGGTACCGTTATTGGTGCGCCGCAGCTCGGGGTCCCGTGTCAATCTACCCATGACAAAAATCTTGTTCAGCATATCAAATCTCCTTATAAGTAGCTTTTCCCAAATTCTCTGCGAAAGTCCTCTTCCGTCCAGCACTGCTCCTGCATGGCCTTGAGCTGACCGTACCGCCGCAGCCTGCGCATTTGTTCGCCGCTGCGGTGTACGGCTGTCTTTCCGTTCCTGTGGCACCTGTTGCCGCACAGGTACACCACAAGGCCGTATTTTTCGCTTTTCTTTCGGTTGGCACCGCCCAGCAGATGGTGCTTCTCCAATGGGTCGCCGGGGTCATTCCTGCCGCACAAAAAACATCTCTTACTCTCCATGCGCTTCCTCCGTCCCGTCCCATTCATATTCCGGGCAGCTTTGAATGGCGTAGCTGTGCATGATGCCCGCCTTGCGTCCTCCCTTTCTCTTCACCGTAGGAGTAGCGTCCCATCCGGGAACCGGCTCCGGGTCTTTCATCGACCAGCTACAGCCGCCATAGCACTTCTTGCACGTCCAGCAGGGCTGTATGTGCAGCTTGTTCATGCGCTCACCTCTCCCCACCAGTTCACCAGCGCGTCCAGCTCTTCCGGCGTCATCGTCTCAATACCTACCGCCTTACAATCCTCCACGACGGCATCTATCAGCCGCGACATCTGCTCCGTGTCGTAGGTGCTGCTTCCGTACCATACTGTCACGTTCACGCAGCCCTTTAGCTTGCTTGCGCCCTTGTCGGCCATCCAGCCGATGCCGTTACGCTCCCAGCCCTTACAAAACGCATCCGCTGCCTTTTCCCGCAGGCACAGCACCTCGCTCACGCCGCCTATGTTCCGTATTTCCTGCCGGTAAACCTCCTGCTTGGAGATGCCGTAGTGTGCCGCCAGCCTGTCCAGCAGCACCCAGCAATAAGCGTTGGCATCCAGACTCCGGCCTTTGCCCTTGATGGTTACGTTGTACTCCTTGCCGGGCTTCATGGCGTCGCACACGTCCATAGCGGCCTGCGGCGACTTCACACGAAGCGCAAGCCACGCGCCATCACTGTCCTGCTGCCACCGTGCGCCATCGACTGTCACCTGCTGCATAATTCTTCCTCCTGCGGCCAATGTCCTGTTCGTAGGCATTTTGCCAAATACCTAAGGCGAGGTAGGTAACACCCCTCGACCCACTCCGCGTCATAATCAACCTTGTGCTGTGTCAACCTGTTTTCGTCTATTGGCAGGAAAAAATTAAACAATTCGTCTTCTGTAACGCGGTATGCCACGATCCTGCAAAACTTTCTCTTTCGGAACAATCCGCATCCGCTGGCAAACATCTCCACCTGGCACTGCTGCCAATACGCTTTCGTAACTTTGAATACAGGTTTGCTGTGCGTTTTCACTTCGGTAATAAGTTGTCTGCTTTCCCCGTCATAGTTCACGCGCAAACGTAGCGAACGAATGCGTATCTGCCTGTCTCGTGTCTTTACACGCAGCGCATCAAGTATCTTGTGCTCGTAAGCCGTGCCACACTGCATTGCCGGCGTAATAAACCTGTCCTTCCTGACCCCCAGCTTCACCAGCCACCATCTTCGAAACGTATCTGTATTCCAGTTCCCCATGATGGTGGCGGTGTCGCTTGCGCCAAACCACCCGCTTCTGTCGTGGTTTCGTATCATAGCTTACTCACAGCCTTTTCAAGCGCGTCCAGCTTTGCAAAATAGCCCATCAACTGCACAAGCTGTTTTTCGTTGATCCCAAGTCCCCGAAGCAGGTCGTTGTGGTCAAGCCCGTTTCGTTCTTTCATGGTGATTAGCCTTTCCAGTCTCTCCTTTATGGCAAAGATACTGTGACGGCTCAAATCGTCCTCACCATCGTCTCCGTCACCTTCTGCCCAAAGGTCAAACCCAAGTCCGGTGCGAACGGCAACGCCCTTAACGAAAGCTCTCGCCAGCGCGTTGTTTATGCGAAGTTGGTTCAGCGTATCCTCATATACCACAAGGGACCCATTCAACAGGGGCATGTCGTAGGAAAACTCCAAATCGTCAATGTGGATTTCAACAGACACAAACCAGCATTCTGTAATCCTTCCTTTGCTGGTAGTAATTTTGGCCTGCGGCCACAGGTATGTATTCGTTTCCGGGCACCGACGAGGGGCATACCACACGCTGGATGCTCCGTTTTCGTGGAGCAACTTGGCGCACTTTGCCCAGCTCAAATAAGGGACCTTGATAACATTACCCTTCTCGTCCTTTGCGTCGCGTAAATCGCAAAACGGCTTTACATCCACCTGTATCAACTCGTCAAAAGATTTCAGCATTATTCTTCCGCCTTTCCCACATACTCACTGCCGCAATACGGGCATTGGTATTCTGTCATTTCCTCACCGAACTCGCCGTCCGGGTACTGTTTGTAGGTACACATGGCCGGGTCTTCAAACTCCGCACCACAATCATCGCAGATGTACAAAACGCCGGTGTCTATGCGCTCCCATCTTTTCTTTTTAACTCGCATCATACCGGCCTCCCAGCCGCTTTCAGCACTTCCCGCATAGGCTTCCGCGCCTTGAGGATAGACATAGCCCGCGCCGTCTCCCGCCTGTATTGCCGCCACAGGTCGCTCAGCTCGTCGCTCTGGTAGTACCCGTCCCCGTCGTTGCAGATCATCACGCCCTGCTTCTTTGCCTCAGCAACCGCCTTTCGCATCTTCCGGTCGGTGGTGTGCAGCGCCGCCGCCAGATCTTCCCGGCTGATGGCGTTCCTCCGCCCCTTGGGGATCAGGCAGGCGATGCGCTCTGTCTCCGCCGTCCGCATGGGCAATTCGGCTTTCTCGTCCTCGCCGAACAGATACGCCCTGCTGGCCCGCAGCGCCGCCTCCAGCGCCTCCGTGACTTCCTCCGTGGGCAGGCACACGCCGTTTTCAAACCGGCTCACCATGCTCACGTCAATCCGTGCGTCTGCCAGCTTCAGAATGCCGCTGACCGCCTCCTGCGTCAGCCCCAGCTCCAGCCGCCGTTCTTTCAGTCGGTTCATTCCTACACCTCCACCCACTGACCGTTCTTAACGGTGTACCACACGCCGGGTTTCAGCGTTTCGCCATCCACGATGCCAGACAAAATAGTGGCAATTTCTCCGTTATTACAACGCTCCACGCAGACAATAGCGTTTCCGATCTCGCCCATGACGCGGCCATACAAACCAGTAGTCATAGCCACGCAGCCTTTACCGGTGGCGGATGCTGCGCC
>ERZ1034915.172-NODE-172-length-42963-cov-87.458423_pt1 | contig 42963 bp, 73 predicted proteins | sample MGYA00520592_ERZ1034915 | MGnify/ENA primary metagenome ERZ1034915 (study PRJEB33766, sample SAMN09781787) | gut metagenome | biome: gut microbiome | host: Homo sapiens | place: Madagascar | study: EMG produced TPA metagenomics assembly of the PRJNA485056 data... | reverse complement strand
TGCGCGTCATCGCCGGAGCTGCCAATCTGCGCGGCATCGCCGGAGCTGCCAATCTGCGCGTCATCGCCGGAGCTGCCAATCTGCGCGGCATCGCCGGAGCTGCCAATCTTCGCGTATCTGCCGGAGCTGCCAATCTTCGCGGCATAGCCGTAGCTGCCAATCTTCGCGGCATCGCTAACATCAACCTCTTCCGGTTTCGGCATCTCCTTTATCGTTTTTTCATAAAGGAAATCAACGCAAGCTTGTATAAAGTCCTTAAAGCCAAGCTTGAAACCGATTTTTATAGTGCTCGTCGCGAACTTTCGCCCGTCGTCCGTGACCGGCTCGTCGATTGCTTCAACCGTCGTGAACTCGCTGAACTGTCCGTCCGGCTGCACAAGCGGATAATAGTCAAGCGTGTCAAACGGGTTGACGCAGTAGTGCGTAACGCCGGAACAGCAGATACCGTGACCGTTTTTCCTGTAAACGGTATCCTCTTCGTACTTATGCCCACGGCATATCAAGCCGGGGTTGTATGCTTTGTAACCTTTCTCGTTCATTGTTGACATACCCATCCTTTTCGTTTATAATCAAATTTGTTGATATACCCAGCCGCTTTCCGATCTGCTTATCGGGGCGGCATTTTCAATGCCTGTGAATCTTCGTGCCGTCCGGCATGATGAAGAAATCCGCGTCCGTAGCCGGTGTGTAACGCTTGCCGTCAAGCTTCCCGGCTTTGTCCATGTCAGCCCATCCGTAGGACTGCGCGATCTCGCGTATCTCGTTGGCACGTTCGGTGATTATGTCGAGGTAAACGATCACGGCGAACAGCACCAAAGCGAGAGCGCCGACGATCAAGACGCTTAACGTCTCAATGCTCATTTCCCCACCTCCTGCCATGCTCTTTCACTCGCTGTGCTGCGCTCCTCCAGCTCAAGCACTCCCTGACGGAAGATCACGCCGAAGAAGTAGAACGCCGCCGCTGTGACGGTCAGCCAACCAAGCACACTATCCATATTTCTTCTTTCTCCTTTCCATTCCCGCGCGCAAGACTTCATCAGCGTCGGGATAATTGTGTTTTCTTATGTACGCTTTCTTTGCCGCGTTCTCGCGATCCTGTGCCTTGCCCGCCTCGCAGTCGCTATGACAGCCGATGCGGCGGAACTCGCAGCCCATGCAGGGTCTCATTTGCCCGTCCTCACGAACCGTATAAACGGCTCACGGAGAACCTTGACACGATTGCCGCTCTGTATTGCCGGAAATTCAAGCTTACCCTCTTTGAACTTAACATTGATATCATAGGGCTTGCAGCCGATGACGCTTGCGGCCTCCCATGGTGCTAACGTGGCCTTGTCCATAGCCTCGATCTCTTCGATAGTCACTTATGACCACCTCCAAAAAGTTTGCGCCGCATCGTTGCGGGCATTTATCGCGTTTATCATGTTCTGGTTGATCTGCACCTGCATATTCTCCATTTGCGTCTTTAGCAGCTGTGTCCGGGCTAATGTGCCGTCGAGATAACGCCCGCCCACATTTACCCAATCTGGATACCCGCCCCGTTGGTAAACCTGCGCATATGCTGGAATCGGCTTTGAGGCATATTCTGCCTCCCGCAACGCCGCGCGAACCTCTTCGTGTATGTACGGCGCATTCTGCCATGAATGTTCTTTGTCTTGCGTCAGTTTTTGCCGGAGATATGGGGCTAAGTCCTCGCACGGCGGGACGCTGTTCACGCCTTGTCCTCCTTTTCCTTTTTCAGTCCGTCAAGCCTCCCCTGCAAGTACCCGCGGACGTAATCAGCGCCGTCGGGCGGTATCTGCTTCAGACTGTCTATGACTTCCTTTGCGGTTTTCTTTTCCTGTTCGCTCATGTTTTCACCTCCCCTGAACTTCATCCGTCCAGTCCCTGACCTCTGGCCAGTTGGACGCCATCACGCAGAGCGTTGAATAAACGCCTTGCCACATCGAGCGGCGGATATCTTCTATCTCGGCCTCGGTATATATGTATTTGGAATGCATCTGCATCCGGCGTTCTACTTCGTCGGCTATGGTCTGAATCTGCTCCTTATTAAATTCAAACTGTTTCATCTTCTTTTCTTCCTCTCTGCTTGACACTCTGGCGCTCTGGGCTTTGAGCACCAGTCGGCTGTATTCTCCACTGCCGACGATATGACGCCATGCGATGGCTTTAGCAGCGATCTTGTCATTGGCTTCTATCTTCTCGGTCTGGCTCCAACCCCGGAATTGCCCGGTTTCGTCGTCGCGCGCGTCGAATGATGTATGCACTGTATAAAGCATTTTCTCGTCCTCCTTTTCATTTGCCCCGCTCCTGAGTTTGTTTCAAGGCCGGTTCCTGTGCGTTTCCAGCAGTTCGCGGGGCTTATAACTTGCCTTTCGGCTTGTTAACCTTTCTCCTTGCCATCTTTGCCGTCCTTGCCGAGCATATCCAGCGCCATGATAGCGCCGTCTATTTTGTCGACAAACTTATCCTGCAACTCTGGGGGGGAGCTGCGCCATCTTCTCAATTACAGTCTTTTCTTTTTCACTCATTGTTCTTTTCCTTTCTTGCCTTGCCCCGCGCGGTGTGCTAAACTGTCCGCGAAAGGGGGTGATTAAATGGCCGATCCTGTTTTCCCGTCAAATCTGATTGACGCGCTCGCTATGCTGTGGCTCGAAAAGCAAGATTTATCGTCCGCGTCGCCGGAAGATGTATACCGTATGTACTCCGACGCGCGAGCACACATCTTAGCTGCTTATCGTTCGCGTCAGTAATATTCGAGCGTTTCGGCGAGGGACACCATAGCGTCAGCCAATTCCCCGGCCATTTCCGCTTGTACATCCCCGTCGTATGCCTTGGAAAGTAACTGCAACTGCTTTTCAAGGCATTTTTCAATATCCGCGCTGTGCTTTACGTTGTTACGGACAAGCTCTGCAACAAGCGTGCACGTTGCCTGTGCATATTGCGGCTTGTCTTCATCATCTGCGCGGTCGAACTGTGCTGCCATAACGAACACCTGATTTTTTAGAATGTCAGATATTTCCTTTTTCAAGTTCTCACCTCCCTACCTCTCAATCCCCAGTGCCTGTGCTATGGCGGTCGCTATCTTTTCATTCTCGCGAGCACCGCACATGAACGCCCGTATGGTGTTGGTGGTATAGCCGGTCATCTTCGCTATGTCCGCGTTAGTCAAACGGCGGATTTTCTTTTGCTCGGCTATCTTGCCTCTGAACAATTCGTATATATCGCTCACCCCCTCTGCGTTTTATCAGAGAAAACATTGACAATTCGCGGTAAAAGTTGTATTGTGAAAGTGCCAACAGTCCAATACGTTCTTACAGCTTTTTCGGAAAAATCTTTCCGTTAGGGCTTGGTTTTGTGTTACCTTTTTTGTCTCTCAATGCTTACATTTGGTATCTTACATCAAAAATTCGTGTATGTCAATCGCATTTACACTATTTTTTGATGTTTAGCGCATTAAACAAAAATACAGCTCCGCAATTAGCGGAGCTGTACAAAAAGGAGATATATAAATATGGAAAAAGATTTAACTAAAGAATCCCGCGAAGCCTTGAGGAAGATTTGGGAAGCCTATTCTCAGCGCAGGAAAGACGGAATGAGCAAGCAGTTAGCCGTTCGTTTCCTTGCGAAAGACTACGCGGACTATCCCGGTTTCGAGACAATCCGCGCAGAGCTGAAAAGTGCAGGATATCTAAAGGTGTTCATTGTCGATGGCGATTTTGACCTTACCGACAAGGCGATCATCTTTTTTGAGAACTACGATAAGGAAAACATAGAGAAATGGATTGACCGAGGAATAAGCGCGCTGTCAGGGCTTTTATAATCCGAGCTTTTTCATTCGTTCTTCCGTCATCCTTGCGTATTCCTCGATTTTGAGCCGTATTTCCTTTTCGTCTGTCGTAACAGGGAATACTCGTGTCGGTCGTATGTCCATGCACTTGATATTTACATCTCCCCCGTCCACGTCAAGTGTGAGGCGTTCAAGTCCTCCCCCGAACATTACCCCGTCGATTACGAAGAAGCTCTCTGCGCCGGTTGATACGAACATGAATTTTGGTAGTGCCATTTTTGTTCTCCTTTCAATTTATATTCTGGTATAGCTATGTTTACATTAAAATTTCGTGTGTGCCAAGGAGTCTTGTCATGTTTTATGAAAATTTACTGAAGCTGTGCAGTTCGCATGGAGTGAAAGTTACAAATGTCGTCACTGAGTTAGGATGCAGTCAGGGGAGTATGTCGCATTGGAAAAAGGGCGGCACACCCAATGCGGCTACATTAAAAAAATTCGCTGATTATTTCGACGTGTCAACAGATGACCTAATCAACGGCGTTGAAAGTGCCAACAGCACCGCTACAGCTTCGGATACGGAAATTTCAGCAGAAAAGCGGGAAATGATTAACTTGATTTTGGCGTTGCCGGATGACAAGGTAAAAGCTCTTTATCAGATAGCAGTTCAAGCGCTCGCTTTGTGAACCATTTGAATTGTTCGGCGTTCATCTCGCATACCATGTTTATTAGTTCTTCTCGCTTCTTTTTCACTTTTTCTTCTCCTTATATTATTTTCGACAAGTTTCACTTGATTTTGACAACGCAAAGTGTTAACATTTAAGCAGCGTAACAATTTATTCACATTATATTGAAAAGGGGTAATGCCTATGTCCAAGCTTGTGACTTGTAAGGACTGCGGCGCGCAAATCTCGAAAAGCGCTAAAGTCTGTCCCCATTGTGGAGCCAAACGGAAGCCAAGTGGTTGGCGTGTGTTTTTCGGAACCATCCTGCTTTTCGTCGGTATCTTTATTTTCGCGGCCGCGATCGCCGGGAATAGTGATTCTGTCGAAAGCACAGCTAAAGGAATCACATCCGACCTTATGACATCCGAGAAGTTCAACGCGATTGAGACCGGCATGACTTACGATGAAGTTGTAAACATCGTAGGCTCCGAGGGTGAGCTTTCGTCTCAGGTCGATATTGGCGGCGATGAATACAAGACTGAAATATATGTATGGTATGGTGCCGTCCCCGGCTCTAATGCCAACGTTACGTTTCAAGGCGGTAAGGTAGTCGCCAAAGCTCAACTCGGCTTATCGTAATATGCAAGCGCCCCGGCATTGGCGGCAGCCTCTGCCGGGGCTGTAACAGATACCTTGTAAACCGACTTATCTGCTACGCTTAAAGGGTAGCAGATTTTTACCTGATTTGTCCACGTTTTTAATTCCGAAAAAGAGAGCGTTTTTACAAGCACCTCCCAAATCTTACGTGAAAGGCAACAAAATGAGTGACGAAGATAGGAAAATTTCTGCCATGTCGGAATTGCAACCTTATTTCGACAGTTATCTTGAGAAAATGCGCAAGGCTAAAAACTCCAGCGGGTTAACGCTGCAAGAATTGTCCGATCTTTCCGGAGTGCCGTACAATAACATCTGCGACACAAATTCCGGGCGCACAAAACAACCGCTTCTTTTCTATGAAGCCGCGAAATGCAAGGCACTTGGCCTGTCCCTTAATGCGATGTGTGGGCTTGACGAGCCGCAACAGAGCGGTCTTGCGCAGCAACAACGCACCCATGAGCTGGAGCTTGATAACGTCCGTCTTGCCGCGATTGATGAGCAGAAAGACATGCGGCTCGAAACCGCCCGTATTATTGTCGGCGCTCTCACAGCTGTATCGGTGCTCTTGCTCTTGGTGGTTATAAACTATATGGTTTTTGATGCTCATATTCTCAATGCCGGTCTTTTCCGTTCAGCGGGAGTTTCCGTGTTCTTTGTTTTCCTTGTGTTGCTTGTTGTTGCGGCGCTTGCCGCCATCGGCTATGCCTTACGGTTTTTGTTTAGGAAATAAAAATAGCCCCCAGTCGTTAGACCGGGGGCGTTGTTATAGGGTGATGTTATGCAATGCCGAAAATGTAAAGAAGAGATCCCCGACATAAGCAAATACTGTATGTTTTGCGGTGCAAAGCAGCAGTCGGAGCCGCGCACGGCAAAGAGCCGGGGAAACGGTATGGGCACGGTCTACAAGCGCGGAAAGACGTGGACGGCAAAGGTGACAATAGACTACGCGACCGGGAGTGATGGTGTGTCGCGCCCCGTCTCGCGCACTAAGGGCGGCTTTAAGACAAAGAAAGAAGCGGTGAACTATTTACCCGCCCTGAAGCTCGCGCCGCGTGAGAAGCCCAAACAGGCGACGTTCAAGCAAATCTATGAGGCGTGGCAGCCGACGCACCGCGCCGGGAAGTCTACGATGGATTGTTACAAGGCAGCATATAAATATTTCGCGCCGGTCTATCGGCTCTATATCTCGGATATAGACATTGACGATCTGCAAGACTGCCTCGACGAATGCAACAAAGGGCGGCGCACAAAAGAGAACATGAAAGCCCTATGCGGCTTGCTCTATAAATTTGCCATCCCCCGGCACTACGTCACACTTAACATGGGGCAGTACCTCACCGTGAGCGGCGACAGCGGCACGAAAAACGCGCTGCCGGATGATGCTATACCAAAGCTTGAGAAGCACGTAGACGGCGTTTTTGGCGCGTCTATCGTGCTGTGCCAATGTTACCTTGGCTTTCGCCCTGCCGAGTTTGTAACGCTCGACGCGGCGAATTACAACAGCAAAGAGCGGGCATTTATCGGCGGCGCTAAAACGGAGGCCGGGACGGATCGCACTGTCACCGTCTCCCCGAAGATTCTGAAATACATTGACAAGGCCATGCAGGGCAAAACCAGCGGCGCGGTGTTCACAGATGAGGACGGGAAGCCGTTCACGACCTCACGATATCGTGACCTGTTTTATTCCGTGCTCGAGAAGTGCGGCATAAATAATCCCATCGTTGAGCGCGATGGAAAGAAATTTTACACGTACACGCCGCATAGCTGCCGTCATACGTTCGCAACGCTTATGAAACGTGCCCCCGGAGCAGACAAGGATAAGCTCGCACTCATAGGGCATACAAGCGATGAGATGCTTCGTTACTACCAAGATGTGAGCTATGAGGACTTGAGAAAGATCACCGACGCGCTGTAATTGTGTTAATAATACGTTGATAATAGCGCGGAACGGGCAAGAACGGAGCAGAACAAAAAAGTGAGCAGTTTCAAGGTTTTTACCTTAAATCTGCTCACTTTTGGTCCGAGTGACTGGAGTTGAACCAGCGGCCTCTTGAACCCCATTCATGAAAAATGCACCTATTTCCAACGGTTTGCGGGTTTTTGTTAATAATACGTTGATAATAGAAAATCACTTTAATTTTTAAGCTTTCGCCGCATTTATTCAAGAATCATTCTATCATGTATTAATGCGCGCTGTCAAGAAAAAGCGGGGATGTTATCCCCGCTCTCCCGTTTAGTCTACGACGCACTCATAATATCTTATGAGCTTATCGTCTGCCGCGTCCTTATCACAAAGGAACGCTTCGGCAAGATCGGCGTAGAACTCTGTGTTGTTGACATTGAATTTCTTCGCAACCTTGAAATAGTCAGAGTACAGCATATTCATTGCGACGTAGAACTCTATCGGATCACAGTCATATTTCTTCTGACTAAGAAGATTTGACGTCTGATCGTAGCTCCAATGTGCGCCCCTGCTGCCGTCCTCGTTCTCAAGGTCGTGCATCCATTCGTCCGCCATCTCGCGGCTCATGCCGTTGTACATACTGCCGCCGCCATAACCGCGCTCATAGTCCCCGCCGTAGCTCACTGGATCACCCATGCGCGGTGCATCGTAGTCAAAGCCTATTCTGCGGCGCTCATAGTAGTCATCCCGGTAGTTGTCGCGGTATTCATTGCGCGGAGCGTAACGGCCATTGTCGTAGTGCTCGCGCCCCCGGCGGTCACGGTATTTGTCCTGCGGCTGATAGTCGCGGATTCTCATTATACGGTCGGTTCTGCTCATGCTGTCGCACCTCCTGTCGCCGCATCGACTGCGGCAAGATTATTGCTTGGGGAGCAGCACGGGTTTCCGATCATGCGGAACGTCGCGCCCGTTGCGGTTGTGACAACGATGGTGCTGTACTTTGTCCGCGTCCGCACTCCGCACGCTGTCACCTGTGCGCAGCCGCGATTAGTCAGCGGAAATGTCGTAGTTCCCGCGCCGATGGTGAACACGACCGGCGCGTTTATCGTCGCCGTCGCGGGTATGGTCTGCGCCAATACGATACAGTATTTCTCGCCGTTGGTATAGCTGCCGTCCGGAAGATTGACAACTACGTTGCCGCCGGTAAACGTTATCGCTTGGCTGAGTATCAGCTTTGGGCAAAGCTGACATACGGGTTTACATGACATAGTAATCTCCTTTCAGGGGCGGGAATAACCCGCCCCGATATCAGTTTTGCTTAATAGTTGCCGCAGCCGCCGCAGCCGTTCGCGCCGTACGAATAGGGGTTCTGCACCTGATACGCCGGTATGGGTGCGGGGCGCAGAGTGTTGACAAGGTAGTTGTTCTGCGCCGCCTGAGACGCCGCAAGCTTCAGTGTGGAGTTCTCCGCCTCAAGATCGCGCAGTCTGCTGTTAGTCAGGAAGTCAAGGACTGCTCTGGTTCCTGCGTTCTGGTTGTCGATGATGTCGCGAGCTGCTACCTGCACGGTGTTACGGGTGTCGCAAGCCTGTGTAGCCATGTCGTAGCGCACCTGTGCGATAGCCGCGCGGTTCTCGCAGCAGCACTCTTGAGACTGCATCTGCATTGCATTAAGCTGCTGCATGAGCGCCGCCTGCTGGTTGCACCTTGCAAGCTCAGCCGCAGAAAAGCCGCCTGTGACCGCCTGAGTGACCCCAGCAAAGCCGTTGAGCATACCGGTGTTCATCGCATAAAAGCCGTCACAGATGCCGTTGTTCACGCCGTCAAGTTTGCGCTCAAGGTTCGCAAAATCCGACGTGAGAACATACCCGGCCATTGCCGCGCCTGTACCAGTCGAACCGCCGTCACCGGCTCCGTTACCAGCGCCATAGCCGCCACGTCCCCAGCCGAAAATCAGGGCGAAGATGATGATGGCCCACCATCCGTCACCGCCGAACATTCCGCCGCGGTTGGAATTACCATCGCCCTGCCCGGCGAGGAATCCGCTTATAAAATCGTCTGCCATAAAAAATCTCCTATCAGTTTATTTACATACGGGTCGCGCGCCCCGTCTGCATTTGTCGGGGCAGTTTTTATCAAGACCTGCAAAACTGATAGGATTTTTATTTATTTGAGGCCAAGCTCCTTGGCCAGTTCATCTACTGTAGTGCCACGCTCGGCAGCCATGTTTTGCGCCATCTGTGCAAGGCTGTTAGCGTCCTTGCCCTGCAGCATCGTCACCGCCTGTGCCATCTTCGGATTCTGTGACGCCATCTGCTGCAACGCCGGTAAGAAGTTCCCTGACTTATAGGCGCTTATCAGCGTCATTACCATTTCCGCATCTGTGGCCATCTGCCCCATCTGCTTCATAGTGCCTATCGCCTCTGTCGCCATCCCCTTTATGTTTCTTGCCATTTGCGGCGGGAAAGGGTTATTCATCGTCGTCTGCCCTCCGTTTCTTCTTAGGCGTCAGCTCCGCCCGGAGCGCGTCAAGATCGGCTTTTGTCGCATACTCCACCGGCGCAGACTGTTCCGGTATATACCGCTGGAACTCTAAAAAGTCAGATGATCCGTTCTGCTGGTTAAAGCGCTTGAGATAGATCATGCCGTGCCCTAAGTCCGGCATTAGGGTGCCAAGCGAGAAATAGTCTGTGCTCGTCGCTACGGCCTCCTCGCGGCTCGTCACAGGCTTGCAAACGTACCCCGGTGGCACTTGTTGCACCTGTTGCTGCATAGGCCGCTGATAGCCGCCGTAGAACTGCTGCTGTGGCTGTTGCGTGGGCTGCTGGTAATACTGTGGGTAATCCATTGCGTCACGTCCTTTCTGATGATATTTTCGCATAAAAAAAGAGGGCTAACCCATCGGTTAGCCCTCATCAACACATCACTTAGCCGTCAATCGCGGCAGCTATTTTGTTTTTTATGCTCCGTATACGGCGCTCGACTTTCTCAGTGCCGTATAGCTCAGTCTCCGTCTGAAGAGCAAAGGAAATTTGTAAGATGCTCATCCCCCGCGCCCTCATGCGGAATATGTTCAACTCCTCGTCGGTAAAGCCGCAGTCGCGTTCAAACTGCTCCTTTAGTGCTCTCGGAAATTGCAGCTTGTTCTTCTCCCCCGGCGTTATCAGACTGGTTTTTATTTCTGCTGTTGTCGTTAGCCTCACTTCCTATGTACGCATTATATAGCATGTCTACAAGGTTTGCTGATCGCTGGTTCAGCCCATTCAAGCGGCAGAAATCTTTCACGGATTCTTTCATCTGTCCTCCGTTTTTGTCGGTTTACAAGGATTTTTCTGCTTGCGCCCACGTAGGCACGCAGTCCTTTGACTGCACGCGGCGCGCGATTGTTATTCTTTGGTCTTATTGTACTCAGCTGTAGATATGCCGATGATCGCGCCCACAAGGACACAGACGGCGCTGATTACCTGCGCGACAGTACCGGGGTCATACCAGCCGAACAGCGGTGCGACGGTGCTGTAAAACGTGCTGACGGCGGGCAGGACAATGACTACCAGCCACTTGAGAACATCGTATACTTTGTTGGAAAGCTTCATATTATTACCTCATTTCAAAAAATCGTTTTTCTTCAAACGTCCATCATAGACGTTTTTAAGATACTGAATTGTGTGTGTAGCGCGGTTGTTTTCATAATTCGGATGCGTGTCGCAATAGTCTTCGTACCGGTCTATATCGAGCAAGATATCAATCCAGTGCTCTTCCGTGTGAAGAATCTCGCGCCGGACTTCGTCACCAAAACGCAGAATACGGCTGCGGGATTCGTCCGCCTTTGACGCCGCATCCTGCTGTATGTGCTGCTCAAGCTTGGTATCAAGGCTGGTAAGCTTGGCTATGACCTGATTGTTTGCCTCTTCTCGCTCTTTCTTGCTGTTTCTGCGCGCAAGTATCAGCGAGAAGAAGCCGGCAATTATGGCCGCGCCGCACGATGTGATAAACGCTTTTAAAATTTCCATTTCTTTTCCTCGTCTATATGTTTTGGGAGTTGTGCTGTTATCTCATGCGTTATCGCCTCCCACTATGCTCTTATACGTTGCCGCGCCGCAGATGCCGTCAGCCTCAAGGCCGTGCTCCGCCTGATAGGCCATGAGCATGTTGCGCGTCCGGGTTCCGAACTCGCCGTCGATCCACTTAGGATCATAGCCGAGATACTTCAGCGCTGCTTGGAGCATCGCGACGACTATGCCGGTCTGGCCGTCCTCCAGCATGGGCAGCTCAACTGTGACATACTGCGTCGGCTTCTTTGCGACAGGCACCGTATCAGGCTCTTCACCTGTATACCGTAGGACGCAGTTCCACGGATAGTTATAGTACCCGCGCGTGTATATCTCGCGCCCAGTCTGGTCGCCGGTCTGCCCTCCGGTCGTAGTGCCGTACTCGTTGATGCTCGCCTGCACGAGCTGCCCGCCGCCGATATACAGTGCGGTGTGATGGACGTGGTTCAAGAGCACGTCGCCGCGCTCAAGCCCTGCACCGGTCGCGAGGTCGACGCTGTCCGTCACGTTCTCGAAGCCGCAGCGCAGCATATCCCCGCGCATGTTGCCCGTGTAGGTGCAGCTGAGGGGCAGTCCCGCTCTCTTAAAGCAGTCTATCACAAGGCTGCTGCAATCGTAGTCAGGCCCCCAGCGGTTGGCCTGATCGTAGCCGTGGCTGTCATCCGCCGCTATCTCAAGCGCGCGGGTCACGGCATTGTCAATCACGCTCATTGGGTTCCTCCTCATAAAGAATGGTCAGACCGTAAGCCTTAGCAACAGCGTGCTCGAGTATGCAGCCTCTGGCGTTCTCCCATCCTTTGCAGAAATACGCCGCATGGCAAAGGCTCATGTTCGTTACGGATCTCGCAAAGAACATCAGCGGGATATTGATGACACCGCGTTCCTTGCATTTTGCGTCGCTGTACCATTCATCCGTGAACAGTGTGTTCACTATCTCGTAGCCCTTGCTCTCAAGCGCAGCTATTGCCCGCTCTCGCGTCGCTACGATTTCCTCTTCGGTCTTGCCGTTCATCGGCTGTGATAACATTGCTTTCATTTGTTTATCCTCCTCATGTCACTGTCGTAAATCTTAAGAGCAGCCACCCCGTCGGGTCTACGCTCTCGTGTGCGTCTTCCGTCAATAATCCGCTGTCGGTCTTCTCATCGTCCATTACTCAGTTACCTCCGTCCACCCGTATACTCCACGCCGTACCGGTCGAACAGAGCCTTGACTCGAGCGTCCTTGAGTATCTTCTTCTGCTGCCCTTGATTCAACGCGTCATAAACCGTTTGCAGCGCGGTCTTGGTATCCGCAGCTACTTCCTCCGCAGCTATCGTCCATTTCCCTTTACTCATTGACCGTTACCCCCAGCACATTCAGTGCGTTCTGCATGTCCTGCTTTTCCTCATCGCTGCCGCTCTGCTTGATCTCCTCGATTTTGGCAAGGATGACATTCTTCCGTTCTTCAATGGTCATGATGTTACCCCCAGTGCAGCTTCAATTTCGGTAAGCGCCGACTCGTATTGTGTGTTTTGAGACGTTATATAAGCCATCTGTTCCATATAAGCCTCGCCTAAGTCCTTCCATGGGGAAACCATCTCTCCGCGGAACATCTCGCCGTTGGGCTTTACCCATGTCTCACCCGCCGGGACGAAGCGGAAGCTCTCTATCCACTCTGCACACTTGCCGTTGAAAGCGTCTGTCTCAACTGCTCTGCGCTCGTCAGCTGCGGAGACGTAACATTTATAGTCACTGTCTATGTAGATCGTCATACAGCCACCCCTAATATAATCTAATTTTAGTGACGACAGTCTGATACTTTGTCCATGTTTCACTGGGTCGCACTGCGGTTATCTGCACTGTCCCGCTTGTGACGTTTGAAATATCAAGTGTAAAAGTGCCCGACTTGGAAATCGCAAGTTTTGCTTCGCCAACTAAAATTTCCGCATTAGCTTCGGCTGTTGTTACCTTAATTTCAGCAGTAGAATAGCTGGAGAAATCTATTGTGTTTTTGGTAGTAGCGCGTGCCGTGCCACCATACCAGCTGCCGTAATCTTCCCCGCCACCATTCGATACTGTAATGCTTTTAGCGGTAACATTTAAATCACTGCCGTAGGTATAATTTTCGCTTAACTTCCAACCACCTGTTATTGCTGTAACATCGCCGCCATTTGTGCCATCGAACAGTATCAGCTCATATGTCAGTGTCACAGTCGCGACCTGCCCGTCTGTGGTAATGGAAACGGTTGTGCTCTTGGTTTTACTGCCATCCGCCGATGTAGCTGTAACCGTATACGTGCCGGTTGCGCTGACTGTTGCCGTCCAGGTCTTAGCGCTACTGTTGCCGTTGGTGTCGCTGGCGACTTGCGTTCCGCTACTGTCGACAATAATACAGGTGCTTGCGGCGGGATAGGTGATTGAGATCGTCGCGGAAAAATACGCAATCGTCAAATCGTAGTCGGCTGTGATAGTGACCGTTCTTGTCACGGTTTGCGTGCCGTCAGTCATAGTGATTGTCCACGCGCCGGATGCAAGGCCTTTAAACGTGGCTTCACCCTCACTGTTCAAGGTACGGGTATACGTCTTTTCGCCCTTTGCTGCGGTTACGGTGCTCCCGGCTGCGCCGTATACAACGAGCGTAGCGCCTGAGCCGCCACCACCGCCGCGACGTGTTATAAATGCTTCGCCCATTATTTACGCACCACCCTTATCTGGATTGCAAGGTCAACTGTAGGCTTGTCTGTTGCGTAGACGGTCAGCTGATTATTTGCGGCGGTCATACGGTATATCGTTGCATAGCCGTCTATCTCCTGCTCTGCCATTGCGTAGGTCTCGGACGGTATCATATCGACGATGGGACTATCTGTTGCCAAAAGCCCTGTGACTGTGACCGCGTTTGAATAAGGCGCTGCTGTGCCCGTCCAGCCGTCTGCTGGTATCGTCGCTGTGAACTGCTTTGATACCGTTCCCGCTGTGATTCCGGGTGTTGCATTGGTAATACCGCGCCCGTTGCCGCCGTTGACGATGATCGTCGCAACCGGAATTGTTATCGTTGCTGCTGGTACTGCTTTGGCCCAGATTTCAAGATATCCGTCGAACGCGAACGCTACCGGGCAGAAATTACCGCTTGATGCGTCCTGTGGTGTAAAAGAGATAATCGGAAAATCATTGGCTGTTGCGCCGTTCATCGTGATTTGTGCCTTGTACGTGTAGTCCGCGAAAACTGTAGTGTCCGTAGTCCATCCGGCAACGGCTACGCTCTGATTCTCAATATATCGCGTTGATATGTCCGCCGCGCGAATCTGGCCGTAGTCCAGCCACTCATTACGCAAACCATCGAAGATGTACAGGTTATACGGTGTTGCCGTGCCTACGCTATAGGCGTCCCCCACGTTCTGCGGCGCGGACGCCCGCAGCTCTGTGACTGTATCGAAGTGGCCTAATATCTTTAGGTTGCTTCCGAACGACACCGCGCCGATGTTCTCACGCGCCTGCGCTTTTTGGGCGTCAGTCAGTTCTTGGTCAGCGTTGAATCTGACAGTCCCCGTCCATGTGTCTTCCATTTGTTGGGCTAATAGTGAACTTTTGAAGTATTGAGTTTCTGCCATTTCTCTTTTTCACCGCCTTAATAGTAGATTATCAAACATCCCGCATTCCCCTGTGTTCCTGCGCTGCCGAGGCCAGGATCTCCACCGGTATCAGTTGAAACGGAAATCAGCGTTGAATATTCGTGGTTCCAGTAGTCTGCAACAGCACCGCCGCCTCCACCGCCGCCGCCATGTCCGCCGTTGCCGCCGTTGCCGTACCCATTCAGCGTGGCATTTGGCGTTAAAGCATTGGCACCATCGCCGCCGTAGTCTTCGCCATATAAGCCAGAATTGCCGTCCTGTCCGGCAGCTCCATAAGCAGCTCCACCGCCACCAACTCCGCCAAATTTAACGGTGAGATTGCTGGATATGCCGATAGTGCTGCCGCTGACATTCAAAAACTTGCCGCCTTTTCCACCTTTGTAAACAGTCCCGTTATATTCAACATCGCTTCCTGCTTCAGCTTTCTTTGGAGAGGCGCCGATGGCGGGGTTTCTGCCGCCTTTACCACCTGCAGCGCCATCAATACCATCGCTGCCGGGCAGTGCATAAACCGCGCCCGAAAACAGCTCTGCGAAACCCGAGCTTGAAGCATGGCCATTCGCAGATGAGTAGATATCATCCGCGACATAAAGCACTGTGTTCCCGTCCATGTTCTTATAACGGATAAAAGCAAGGCTTTCGCAGTTTATTGTTGTGGAAAGAACCTTGCCGCCTGCGCCGCCTTTCCCGCCTTTCCCACCAGCGCCGCCTGCGCCGCCCTCATCGGTGCTCCTGCCGCCAGCCTCACCATCAGCGCCGCTTGCGCCGTCTGAGCCGCGGCCGATCAGAACGCAGCGTATTTGCTGAACGTCCTTTTGATAAACGCTATCTGGAATATTCCAGCGCTGCTCTGAGTTTGTGAGCTCGAGGATCACGCAGTGCCCAAACGCAGCTCCGGACGCGGTTGGAGTATAATTCGCAATAAAATCGCACTCGGCGCGGCGGAACGACGAGGTGTTCGTAAGCATTCTTGAAAGGAACCCTATCATCTTTTCTTTGAACGGGTTCTCGATGTTGTACCTTCGTCCAACACGTTCATCGTTGACAACTATTGCTTGCGTGACAACTGTTGTGTTGAAATAGTAGTCACTGATTCTATCAAGGCAATTGTCGCTGTTTGCAAGGGTAATCAATGTTGCGTCCTTGACTGTCACAACTTTTTCTGTCCGCGCATTGGGATTGTTCTTGGTAAGCAGCTTTGTATTGTGAACATACGGTTTACCTTTAAGGATGCCGGTGCCTTGAATAATCGCATAATTCGCGCCTTTGGCGGATATGGTCATGTCTCCGTCTCCCGACACGGTGATGGAATCCGGATATATCGGATGGTCGAACGTTACAGTAGTCTCCGCTAACGCTTCGCCTTGCGTGTCATACAACACTTCATCTTCCGCAGTCGACAAATAATGATAACTGTGCTCAGTAACTTCAACACGGCTCGCCGTATCACCATACTTTACCGAGCCGCTATCAAATATTCGGTTTCTGGGAATGTCGTAGGTGTCGCGCGCGTTAGGAAAAACAAAAAGCATTTTTCCGATATCGGATTTTGAAATAATTACTCCATACGCTACAAGAAGCTGATGGAGATTATTTCTGCGGGTGTCATACGGTAGCCACCCGTAGACCTGCGTTTGAGCAACATCAGAGTCTATTTCGTATTCATATTCAGTGCCAAGAATTTCAGCAAGCACCGCGTCAAATCTTTTACCTGTGTAAACGCCGCCAACGTGCCACTGGTTGTCCATCATTCCAACTGCGGAGACGCAGTTAAATTTAAAGAGATCGCCGCTCTCTCTTGTCACTGATTCGCAGTAAAATATCCCCGTGGGGCGCCCATTTGTGTAAAACCGCGTCGGCGTTCCATAGGGGATATCTCGAAGATCATAATTCCATTTGCTGCATATAATTTTTCCGTCAGCAGACAAGATACCGCCGTAGATGTTATCATCTTTCGGGACTATCTGATACCTGACATAAAGAACATATCTGATGGTCGGCATAAACTGATCTATATACAGTTCCTCACCAACAGCAGATATGCCCGTTTCTTCGAGAACTTCCTTTATGGCGTCGTTCTCAAAAGTTAAAATTGGTGATTCGATGTCACCAACTACGATTTTATTCGGAATAGCAAACATCGAATCACCTTTCTATAAGCGGGAATGCGTCAAAAGTCCACCATTCGTGACCGTCCATGCTCATCACAAGCGTGGCCACGTTGTTATTTGAATACATCTGTACGGTCTCTATTGCGCCCGTATAAGGGTTTGAATATGTGACAGTCACATACTCCGGCAGCATAGCCGCGCATGCAGTATGAGCGTCGTCGTCCCAAAGATCACGCAATTGGACATCCAAGCGGTACTTTGTTGCGACCCTATCGCGGTACATATAAGCGTCAAGTGTTCGCCCCGCATTGGGGCCGTCGCTGTCCGCGCGTGTTACCTTGAAGCCCTCGGCTGCTACCCATTTAGAGAAATCGACACCGTTTATCTCAAAAACAAACATATTAGTCTACCTCTATAAGCGCTTTGCCGTGCATTCTGGTTTCACGTTTCGTGTAGCTGTGGAGCTGCTTCGACACTCGAACGCCGTCGAGCTCCACCACTGGATAGACCTCTATCGGGCTGCTGCCGCTATCCTTGCCGAACCTGTCAAGGAAGTTGCTTAACTTCTCTGCAAGCTCCGGGGTTATGCCGGTATAAGTAACCGCCGCATTGGGCGGAACTACTGAACCCGTAGCAACTGCCGGAAGTGCGGGCATAGTCGTTGTGGCGAGCTGCGCCGTCATGCGGTCAAGAGCAGTCGGAACAAGCGATATCTTGTCTGCGATTCGGGAGAAGATATCTTCGTCGAACAGCAGCGATGTAAGCTCCTGCGCGACTGAGCGTATCCATTCGGTATTACGCTCAAGCGGTATGATCGCCTCTTTACCAGCCTCGCCCGCTCCGATAAGCGTTGCGCCGTCAACAATGCCGCCTTTTGCGAGCCATTCAAAACTAAAACTCGGAACACTCGGCGGGTTAAGGCCAAATTTGCCGCTCACCGTAAAATGCGGTATCGGCAGGCGCGGAGGAGATAGCTTTTCAGCGAGCGTTTTCTTGATGTTCTCCCACGCGGATTTTACCTTATCGCAGATGTTGTCAAACTTCTCAACAAATTTGTTTTTAAGGTCTTCGGCGTTCGTCTTGATATCCTCAAAGCTTTGTTTTGTCGCAGCTGCAAATTCTGCGCCCGCTTCCTTGAGCTTGTTCCACGCTTCTTTAAGCGGCGTTCCGACGTGTTCATCAAACCATGCGGATATTTCGCCCCAGTAGCTTATAATGACCATCACAAGAGCCACAACCGCCGCAATCGCCACGGGAATCCAGCTCCCTGTGAGAAGCGATATAGCAATTCCGATTGCGCCCAGACCGGCCACTATCAGCGCGCAGGTTTCATGTGATAGTTCGCCGGTTGCTATCCAGTCCTTAATACCCACGACGAGCATAGCGACGCCACCTATTAAAAGGGCAATAGCCCCACCGAGCTGGCCGAACGCCAAAAAGGCGCCCAACGCGGCGAGGGCGGCACCGGAGAGCATTTCGATAAGGTTTGTTGAATCGACGCCATTTTTCCATCCGTCTATTGCCCCCTTAATGAGAACTGCTGTTCCCGCAAATATCGTAGCGATGCCGAGTATCTGCTTGAATCCGCCTTTTATAAGCCCGAGGTTTTTAAGGATGTTTGCGAACTTCCAGCCCGCAAGAGCCGCGCCAACGGCAATCACAATGTCAAGGATCGTGTTGAAATTGTCTTTGAGAAAATCGCTGATTTCAACATCTTCATAGTCGAGGCCGGTTCCGCCGCCTCCACCACCCCCGCCACCTCCGGTGTCGTTGTCCTGCAAAACGTTCAGTTCGTCAATGCCCATGAGTTGTTTCTTTGCTTCTTTGGCTGCATCCGCTGCTCCACCCGCAGCACCAGCGAGTTTATCCATACCGGATACGGCGCGCTTGAATGTACCGCGTCCACCAAGCAGCGCAAAGAACGCCGCGAGAGCGTTTATAGCTGCGTTTATCCACCCTATAAGCGTTTGCAGTACCGGAATTACCGCACTAAGGACAGGCGCGAATGCAGCGCCCCATGAGGCTTTGAGGCCAGCAAGGGAAGCCTTGAGGCTGTTTATATGTGCTTGTGTTTCGGGATCGTTCTCCGCAAAAGATTTTACCGCATCAACTGTATAAGTTTTCAGCTTGCTGAACAGTGCGAAAAGTGTGCGTATACCTATACCGTATTTGAGCAGGCTTTTTACACCGTTATTAACAGCAGCCTGAGTGCCCTCGAATATGGCCTTGAGGTTCTTACCCTTTGTTGCGTCCGTTATCTGCTTCGTAAGTTCACCGGCGCGTTCTTGCGCTTGCTCGAGTTCCACCGTCTGCTGTGCAAGCATATCAAGTATCTTGCTGTCCTGTGCTTCAAGTCGCTGCGCCTCTTTTTCTTTGGCTTGCATGATTTTCTCTTGCTCCGCAAGCTCGGCCTTGATTTGTGCCTGACGCTGAATTTCGGCAATATATGTACCGGGGTCAGCGTTGCCGGTTATGCTTGTTTTTGCTTCGCTCTCGGCAAGCGCCGCTTTCAGCTCTTCGACGCGGTTATATGCTTCAACCGCCGCGTCCTGCGCCTCTTTGAGTTGTTCAACTATTGGCGCTCGCGCTGATTCATTTTTTGCGATGCTTTCTTTGAGCTTGCTCATCTTGTTTACAAGCTTGTCAAGCTCTTTTGAGGCTTGGCCATCATCGAGTTCGACCGGGAATCTCAATTCAGTTGCCATTTATCCGCCTCCTGTCCATTTCTTTAGGATTTCTTCATCCTCCGCTGTGTACTTTTGCGGAAGATTTATAATCTCGCGGTTCTGCCTTAACCACTCGCGTTCATATTTTTCAAGCTTCTTGCCCTTTGACAGCTTTGACCGGATATTGACGATCTGCGCAAATGCACATTCGCCGCCGATCTCCATATAAGCGCCCATAAAAGTCCACCAATGGAGATATTCAACGGCGCGGCTTTCAAAACCAAGCACACGGTTAACCGGCGCGATGATATAAGGGAAGTCCTTTTGCCAATCAACAAGCCGTGCGGTTTTCTTCCCGCTCGGCTGTCCCATGTCAATGAACCAAAAGCATTGCTTGAGCGCTTCGGCGTAATCCGTGACGCTCTCCCAATCCTCGATTATCGTTTCTATCGTCGCTTGCGCCTTGTCTGTGTCCGAAAAATCCGGGTCATTCAGAACTTCGATAAGCTCAAGAATCACCCGGTAATCTGTGCGTATTGCGTACTCGCTGCCCCCGATGTTAAGAGAAGTAGGCAGCCCGTATGTCATTTTTTCTTATTAAAACGCGCAAGGTACTTTTGCAGCTTCGGATTTGTCTTTTTCTTTTCTGCAACAACAGTGTCATCCATGTTTTCTATAAGGCACATGATGAGGTTAAACCATACCGGAGTACCACCGGCAAGGGCATACACGTTCATGTCGCCGAAAACAGGTGTACACACGTCTGTATCGAAGAGCGTGTTTATCAGAGTTCTCATCTCTGCGTCCATCTCCCGCGCAGTCTTGAAGATATCCTGTAGATTTTCTGTGGTTTTAAGCATGCTCTGGTACTTCTCTTGATGCTTGTCCATCGCGTCAAAAACCATAAAGACGCGCGCTACAAAGTTCATGTCTGTAAGGTTTATCCATACAGTCACTTTATCGTTAATGGAAATTTCCTGTATGCCGATATCCGGTCTGAATACAAGCTTTTCCGCCATGTTAACCTCCTTAATTAGTTAAGGGCGCGTATAAAACGCGCCCCTGTTGATTATGCTGCCGCCGGTGTAAACTCGATTGCGCCGTTACTGCCCTTGGTGGCGCTGCCGATAGTGCGTTTGCCGCCGAAAGTGACAGTTATAGGCATACCGGCACTGCCGCCGCCCTCGCCGCCGAGACCTGTTACCTCAATCATGCTGGATTCGTAGCGCTCGGCAAACCCGGCGTAGCTGTGAACGATCAGCATATCCTGTGCCGCAAGCGCCATAGCGTCTTGTTTGACAACTGCGAGCTTCCAGATGTGCTGCTGTGCGGCGTCGCCGCTGTCCATTTCGCACGGCTCAAAGCTCTGCGTAATGACGGGCTTCTTCATCGTGCCGTAAGTGTCGCCGAGTATGTCTTTCTTGCTCTCGGTAGACCAGTCGTATTCCTCGGAGCTGTCCTCGACGCGCTTACCGAGCGGAGACCATACCGGGCTTTCATTAGTGCCGGTATTAAGGTAAGCAATGAGCAGTTCACGGGCTACGGCCTGTCCCGCCGTGGTAGTCCATGTATATTCAGCCATTTTTAAATCACCTCGTAAAGTAAAGTTAAAAGGATCTGGTGATCCTCAACATCGCCCTCATATCGGGCGAAAAGTGCCGCCGCCGTATCGCGCTTGACCTTCTTAACGGTAATGCCGTCGGCTATGGTCAGACTGCCGCTGTTCTGCTCTGCCCATTCGCCGTATTTATCCAGCACCTCGTCAGCGGTTATGCGCTCGTCGGCGTCTGTTGCCGTCGTGCGGTAAATGATTTTGAACTGATACTGTGCCTGATATGTTCCGTCTATAAACTGCTTGGTCTTGTATGCCGCCTGTATGGTGGATATACAAAGACCGCTGCTCTTGCCTAACCATTCAAAGTCAAGCTTGGACAGCGGTTTATTTGGGTACGTATTCAGCCATTTCCGCACTGCGCGGCTCACATCTGCGTTTTCCGACGCAGATACTAACGTTTTCGGTTTTTCATCTTTATTCAAGCCACAACTTCACCGCTCTTTCTCCGACAAGCGCCCACTTCTCAGCGTTTTCTTCATAAGACGCTTCCATCCAGTGTGCTTGTGCCTTTGGATGCATATCCGTTGTAAACACAAGGTCTTTATCAATAGCGTGGAGCTTTGCGCCCTTGCGATGCCTCCATCCCACGTCCTTGATATACACTGCGTGACGCCCCATTTCGTCTACCATGACCTTACCGGCATATAAATACGCGGCCTGATCGCCGGTATAAACGATCTCATTACCGTCGACGCGGGCGAGATTGGAGAATGCCCCGGTAAGCGCCGGGACATAAGGCGTCGTGTCTTTGAGCGCCTGTGTAGCAACGACGGCTTCAGCAGCGGTGCAGGCAGCTTTGAACTCGCGCCCTTTGATAGCCTTAATCTTGAGCGTGATTTTCATTTACCGCCCACCTGCCAATGTGCCATATCCCCGCCGAAGTCACGGATATCGACCGTGGACACATCATAGACATATTCATGCGCCTGCCGCAGCTCCTTTAGGCTCATTTGCTCCGAGATTTCGCCCTTGGCAAAATACGTCGATGTGGAGCTGCTTTCGCCGCCGCTATCGAGCGTCCAGCACTCGCCGGGATTGTCGGCCGCATAGAACGCTTTCGGCTCCTTATAGCGCTTCACATCGCCCGTGGTGCTCTCTGCCGTGACCGTGAACGGGATATAGAGTGTTGCTGCGTCTGCGTCTGACAAGCCCGTTTTCGCGATGTTAGCGCCCTTTGAGATATCGAGCAGCACACCGCGCAGCACCGTGATGTTATAGTGCTTGTCGAGGTCGTCATCTTCCCATACATTAAAAACAGTCACAACATGAGGGAACACAGCAACCACCTCCCCGGTATAAAAGTCCGGTGTGTCCGAGATACTGCATTACGATACCGGCAAGCGTCTCACGCGCTGCCGCTGCCGTCTCCGAGCCGCTTTTATATGTCTTGCTCCAAGCGCCCACGGTCTGGCTCTGTAGCTCGCCGCCGCTCATGCTCTGCGTCTGCGCGTTCTCGATGATCTGATATTGTTCAGCAAGCGCACAGCAGCACATTTTCAGCTCGTCGCCGCTGTACGTTTTAGCCTTACCACGCGTGTAATAATCGAGAAAGGAGCTTGCCCGCGTCGCTGCACGGGCAAACTCCTCTTCGGTTAGCGCGCTGCCGAGATAGGTGGTCGTGTAATATATGTAATCAGCATACATCACGCTCACCTCCGGTCATCAGGTCTGAGCCGTAACAGTCGCGTTACCGGCGTTCTGCGCCTTGCCGGTGGAATCGGCCTCAACGATGGTTATCTTGTGGCCGGTCGTTGCGGTGATGTCACTGTGACCGTCCCAGTCGTTCCACTTGCTAACATTCTGGCCGTAAGTGACGGCGGGAGCGGTGCTCGCAGCGGTCTTGTACTTATAGACGTTGGTCGCTTTCTCCTTGGCCGGGGTTACGGTGATAGCAGTTGCACCGCTTGCAGTGCCTGCCGCAGACTGCACAGTCAGAGCGCCAAGGGTAGGCGTAGTGTCGACGTCGACAACGGCGATACCGTCTATGTACTCGGCAAACAGAGTGACGCCCATGATCGCGTAAGCCTCGGATACGGCAGTTCTGTAATTGCCCTGAGTATGGAAGCCCAGCAGCGGGGTTTCACCGTCAACGGTGTACTCAAGCCCTGCGCGGGCAAAGTCGCTGTCAGCCGGATCAACGTAGTACATCACGATGTTCTCAACCGGGGTAGCGATAACACGCCCGCGCTGGATTTCGCCGTCTGCAAGCAGGAACACGGTATCGTAGCCCATGAAGTTCTTGATGTAATTGAAACCGAACTCACTCTGTACGGTTATCTGAGCGCCGCCGAGATAGTCATACAGGTCAAGGACGTTGACAAAACCGACGATCTTAGACGCGGTACGGTGCATCTGCTTGAACTTGTTGACGACGCGCCCCATTGCCATTGCAAGCGCTTTCTGCCAAGTGGTTTCGTCAGAAGCCAGCTCGCCGGTGTTGAGGTACTTATAAAAGCGGTTGGTAACGTTGGCCTGAAGCTCATACAGGAAAGCGTCATCGGTCATCTGCACCGCGACGTCATAGCCGTAATCTTTGATTGATTCAATAGACACAGCTTTGGAGTGCTTTTCGATGGAGATTGCAGCATAATCTTTGGTTTTGACCTCCGCCTTGCTGTACGGGATTTCCTCACCCTCGCCGATGTTACCATCTTGCAGGGTAACGGTCGCATACTTGGACTTGAGAATTGCGCCCGGCTCTTTCTTGATAGGACGCATGACGCCAAGGATTTCACGCAGATGCTCCCAGTTGCGGCTGAATCGCGTGACGAAATCGACCTCACGCGGATTTACTTTAATATCGGTAGTTTTGGTAAGGTTTTCCTTAGCCATTTAAATAATCACCCTTTCATAAAAAGTTCATAGTTTTCAGCGATTGCTTTCTGACGTGCCGCAGCGTCCTTGATTTCAAGAATCTGCTTGCGCGTCATTCCGCCGCCGCCGTTTTCCAGAGAAGCGCCGGTATCGACGCGAGCACGGCGCGGCTTGTAATCCTTGAGGTATTCATCCGCTGCCGCCTCAAAAGTCACGTCGTCCGTCACTTTCTGTGCGATTTTGAAGACATAGTAATCAATGTCATCCGCCTTAACGCCTTTACCGGTCAGGTACTTTTCACGCTCATACTGCGTGTTCTTGGCCGTCAGCTCGTCAAGCGACTTTTTCAGCTTGCCGTTGTCGTCCGTAAGCGTCTTGATCTTGTCCGCTTCGGTCTCCTGCGCTTTCTGCCATTCGCGGTACTTGGTAAGCTCCTCCGGAGTGGGCATACCCTCGCGCTCACGCTTGAGGCGTTTGTCAATGATCTTGTCAACTTCTGCCTGAGTAAACGTTCGCTCAGTCTGATTGGTCTCGGTGCTGCCGCTATTTTCGGTTGCGTTTCCGTTTATGATCTCTTCTGCCATTGGTAATCCCTCCGTTTACCGCCCGTCGGCGTATTCCGTTTTATGCCCGTCGGCATATCAAAAAGTGGCTATCGCATTTCTGCAATAACCACTAAATGAACTATGGAGCTTCCAACAGGACTTGAACCCGTAACCCGCCGCTTACAAGGCGGCAGCTCTACCATTGAGCTATGGAAGCATTATGGCGGCGCAAACGGGACTCGAACCCACAATAACGGCGTCAAAGGCCGTTGTGTTACCATTACACCATTGCGCTATATATTGCATGGCCGCTATTGAGCAGTAGCGACACGGTATTTATATCCCCCACCGCTTGGGGCATAGAAAGGAGAAGAAAGGAAAAGGAGGTGTATTTGCTCTCTGTCATGCTTTTAGCTGCATCATTTTAAGGCTTTCAGCAGTGCTTTAGATTCATCCGCTCCAAATTCTGGGATATTGCCCCGTTCGAGCTGTTCCCGCAGTCCTGCCGCCTTGCTGAATGCGTGGTACTCATCGTTCAGCCGCTTATAGCGCACCGCAAGGTTTGTGTATTCCTCATCATCGCCGCGCGCTTCAGCTGCTATTGCCTCGCGCTTAACCTTGCGTAACGCCGTTTCAATCTGCCGCTGTTTCTGCGTTGCTTCATACATGGTGTATTTCTTGCCCTCGAACTCAAACGGCGGCGGATCAAGGTTTTCTAACTCTTCGTCGGTATATGTCCGCTCTGATACGCCCTCAACATAGGCATGGTACAAATGACGGCAGTTAACGCCGCATAGGCCGTCTACTTGGTCAAGCCCGCACACTTCGTATATCGACGGGTATTTGTCTTTAGCGTATATCGAATATACGCGGCCTTGCCATTTCTTGTGGCTGCTCCACGGATTAGGATAATCCTTATCACGTGCGCCCCTGTGTGCTGTGACCTCTCTATAAGGCGTATTAAGCAGTTCGGCGGTCTGCTCGCTATACTGCCGTGACAGTTGCGTTACCCCTGTCATAACGGCTCTACGCGCGGCCACGTCAACGCGGTTATGCCATCCAGAAGCGTATTCGATGTACTGCACTCCGCTGTCTGTGAGCTGCTTTGTCGCCTCTCTGATAGCCATATTATAGCTGATTCCGCTCTGCACTTTCATCAGCGCATCATCAAGAACGCGCTCATACATACCGTCGAGATCAAGCATCTGAACACGCCCGGCTACACGCACGGCAAAGCCCATTGTGCGCGTTATGTTGCGCAGCTCGCCGCTTGTCTGTGTGGCTATGGCTGCTATCGTGCTGTCGAACGCTTCACGGTTAAAGCCGGTTTGATCCGTTACGACAGCATCAAAATAACGCTGATTCTCGCCCAGCGCGGTACTCCAAGCCTTGGAGAATTCCGCGTCGGTGAGCTTCAGCGTTTTCTTGATGTACTGATTGATGTTATCGAGGTCATAGCCGTTCTTCAACAGTTGCTTTATATGCCGGATCGTCGTTGCCGTCGCCGTCTCGTTATACTTGAACCGGCTGCATATATCGGCTATGAGGTAATCGGCGAGACGTTCATATAGAACGACGATAGCCTCCGGAAGCTCCTGCATGTACTCCGGTGTAATTGGATATTTTGGCATTACTCATTTTCGCCTGATACAAGGCTTTCCATCTTCGGCAGTGCTGCCTTTGCGGTCGCTTCATCCTCGTTCATCCATTTTGCCCTAAATTCCCAATGGTTCATAATACCCATCTGCACCATGCGGGAATCACGGGAGAAGTCCGTTTCCTTATCTTCGATTATCGAATCATCAAAATCAATGCTGATCTGCACATTCTCGTCTAAACCAGCATCCATATAAGTATTCCCAAGTCTTAAAACCGTTCGCGTAAGCTCTGTGAGCACATTCCGTAGTATGATCTCATGCTTCTTTATCGTGCGGAACATCTCGCTATTCTCGCTGATGATCTGCGTTGCTGTGGACACGCTGCCGTTGTCATAACGGTAATGGTTCTCGCCGAACCCGCAGCGGCTCGACAGCACATTAAGCATATCCTGCATACCGGCGTTATGCGCCGCCGCCCTGATCTCCATGTTTGTTTCATGGATAATCGAGCTCGGATCGCTATCTTCCGGCAGGACGTAGAATGTAACGTCATTCGGGTCAAAATACGGATTGCCGTCAATGTTTTTAACCGCCTCCGGCTTGACCATGATACGCTTCTTGCCAAGCACGAACTCATTCACATAGCTGTCATAGGCTATGTCACAAGCCTTGAGCTGATCTATGGCGTTCGCGTACACGGCTATACCCAGCGGGAGCGTGTTATCGTAGTTATTGACGATGTTCAGCCGGTCGATAACGAATAGTCGCTTGTTGCTGTCCGTCTCGACTGTCTCAGGGACATTCTCAAAGCCCCTTATGCTATGCATATCAATTTCCGTGACACTCTCTTTATCGAGCCTCAGTAGCGCATTTTCAATCCTGTATTTGCCGTCTACAAGATGATGAATCTGCACATACGCATAATCCTGATCGTCAGTATAGACGTGTGAAGCAAAAGCGCATTCCGTTATCTCACGGTTTTCCCATGTGATAGGGTATATCCTGTCGCCGGTCACGTAGTCCATCTTTATCCCGTCAGCCTCGCCGGTGAGTGTGCCGGTATCGCTGTCAATAGCCGCGCCGACTATGCGGGGGATGTATGCAGTAGTGCCATAGCAGCTTTTCAGCTCTTGCATTTCGGATATGCGCACATCAAAGTTGACCTTTGTGCAGAAATCGTCCCAAAACTCTTGCTCTTTCTTGCCCTCAAGAGTTATTTGAACTTTCTCGTTCATCAATAGGTTTGCCCAGTCCTCGCAGACTTTCTTAGCCATGCCCATTGAGAAACGTTCGCACTCGACTTTTCCGCCCTGTCCCGTGCTCACCATGTAATCATGGAATCCCTTTACCTTGCCGTCATACCATGACTTCCACTGTTTAATTTTGCCGTAGAACTCCGCCGGAGCTGTTTTATACCCTTTGTCGTTCAAGTATTGGATTATTGTCATGCTTTGCTCCCAAACTTATTATAAACTCTCTCAAGCGCATAGCGCGTGGCATCAATGGTATGGTTATCCGCATCCGGATAGCCGCTTATAACATTGCCGTCCTTGTCTCGCTCAAATTCGTAATGCAAGAACTCGTTATAGACTCTTGGCGTCCGTGCCGGATCAATAACGAGTTTTCGCACCTGTAACCACTTCATACCGTAATCAACGCTTCCGGGGCCTTTTACGGCCAGTTTCGCGGGCAGTCCGGCGCTTCGGAAGTCGTTTACAGATTTTGGCTCTGCGCTGTCGCAAGTTATATAAGAATCGTCATATCCTGCTGCCTTGATTTTCTCTGCGTTCTGCTCATTGCTTGTCTTGTTGTTAGTTATTTCTGCAATAAACGTGATAGTCTCGCGCGCTCTATCGTAATTCAAGCGCACGAAAGCAAACGGATCAGGATACCAACCCCAGTCCACACCTTGAAAAATGTGATCGAAATGGCTGATTTCCTCATCCGTGATTGTCCTAATTTCAATTTTATCAAAGACGTTGCCGCCGTCGCCGTTTGGTATGCCCATGTACTCATGCTCATAGGCTTTCGGGTCGACTGTTTTAAGGTGATCGGCATCATCTATGAACTTTTGCCCTAACCACTCCGGCGGCGCATCAATATACGTTGAATGATGTACTATCCTGTTAGGGTTCGGCTCGCGCAGCTCTTTGTTTACCCAGTTATCTCGGCTCTTTGGCGGGTTATAACTCGCAAAGTCATACGACAGTGCGCCGCCGCGCAGCACCGATTGTTTTACGCTTCGTTCTTCCTCTGCGCCGCTCAGTTGGTCGCGCTCCTCTATCCACAGTATGCCGATGTAACCAAACGGCGGCTTTATCGACTTCAGCTTGATAGGATCGTCACACCCGCGAAAGTATATGATCTGCCCAGTCTTTTTATAGACTATCTCTATCGGGTTTGCCTTACACTGAAACTCATCATCAAGCCCCAGCGCGTGGATCGCCCATTTGATCTGTGAGAAAACAGAATCCTTGAGCGTGCCGCCGACCTTACGCAGTACGCAAGCATGCATCGTCGGATTGTTTTTCAGCAGCTCAACGACTTTGAGGGAGACGTAAGACGACTTTAAGCCGCCTCGGCCTCCCTCAAAGATGTATGTTTTATTCGGTTCTATGTTGCGGTTGATATCGACGAACGCTTTGCCCATGAGATATGCCGGGATGTAAAACGGCTTTTCGTCTGCCGTCTGTACGTCCGTCCAGCTCTCCCACTTCTCAACCGCCTTGTCTTCGCCTTGTATTGCCCGACGATAAACACCAGCGACAACTGCTGCATTGCCGTTCATGTCCTCATCGTCTATTGCAAGCCCGCTCTTTTCAATCTGCGCTTTCAGCTTGTCCGGCGCAGGCGCATCGGCAATGGCTCTCGCGATGCTTTGCAGCGTGCTCCGCTTGGCTCTCGCTACACCGGAGGCAATGCCGCCTTTCTGGCCGATTTCTCTTACTTCGCTCTTGCTTCGTTTGTTCGTCGGGATTAAATTCGCGTCCTGCTTGGGATTGCGTGGCATCTACCTCCCTCCTCTAATTTGCGCATAAAAAATCCGCTGCCTTTTCTGACAACGGATTACTTGTGTTGATGTTTGTTTAGATTTTAATATTGCGGACAGGCTTCCCCGCACCGCTGCAAACGAACTGCATCATGCTCATAATCTGTCCGTTTTTCTTATGCACCACTAACGGCGTTGCTTTCCCGCCTATAAAATCGTCTCCGACGTCCTTGCGTGAAAAAACGTATCCGTTTTCCCACTCCTCGCAAGAACCTATTTCGTCTTTCATATAGGTTTTGTTCGCGATTTCATACGCTTCTTCAAAAGTAATCATCTGTGTGCCCCTCCTTTTTGAACATCAGATTATTTTCTTCTATTCCTTGGCGTTTTTCTGATAGCTTCCTTTGCTGTGTCTGAAAAACCCAGATTGTCAACTCTTGCTACTTTAGTTTCTCTTGTCCTGATAGCATCAAACAACGCTTTCGGGCTTACGATGCTCCCGCCTTGCCCGTCGTAATAATAAGTGTTGTTCCCTCGCTGCACAACGTTGAGCACGTGCCCGGACTTGGCGTTTTTCCAATATACCGCCATAATCGCCCTCGCTCCGTTGCCATATCCGCGCATCTTTTCCTCAAGCGCCTTTCTTGCGGCATTGGCTGTTGTTCTGCCAACGTCCTCAACATTCGCCCCAACAAAGTTTTTCGCCCAATTCCCCGAACTCGGCATCGTATCTCCGTCATAGGTCGGCTGCGCTATAACATCATACCCTCTGAATCGAGCCTCCGTTGCTATAACTGCCCTCTGGCAATTTTCGTTATACTCGCGCGTAGTTCTCGCCCTATCGTAAAATGGATTTGCTTTCATAATGGCATCACGAGTCGACATCGGTCTTCCCTTTTTGCCTAAAGCCTCCGCGAGTGTTTTAGGTGAGCCGGGCATCATGTCCATAGGCGCGTTGTCGCCGCCGCCACCGCCACCGCCGGGATATGATCTCGGTATTCCGCTATTTGCTCCTCTACCGCCCATTATAACACCATCCTCAATTTATATCAACGTCGCGGAATCGCTCCGAGTTGTGATTTGCAATATATACCGCCTTGCACGGGAACTCATAGCCGATATCGCCGCCGTAGACAACTACGCATTTAGGCTTGAGCCTGTTTATCGCTTCATTCATGCCAGATACCCATATTGCCGCTGCGTCCTCGTCCTGTTTAACACCTATCGTGCTGACAGATACTGTGCCGCCCTGCTGCAAACCGTCAAAGCAAAAATCATAGCTCCGCTCATCTGACCATGAGAGCGTAGGAATTACCGTTATTCCCGCGTCCTGCATTTTCTGGCCGATCAGCCGGGAACGGTACACGTTCCATATCTGCATGGCAAGCGGCATATCCATGTATAATGAAAAATCCGGGGTTAATGTGCAGTCGAACATTGCAAGCCTGTCCATATACTTGTCAGGCGTGTTCCATATCCGTTCAAACTGATAGTCGTCAATGTAAAAGTGTATGCCCTTGGCGAAATCGTCCTTTGTGAGCATATAGTTGAAGCTTATCAGGTCTTTCGGAACATGATTTGTGGCTTGTATAACCGGCATATCATACGCACCGGCGACGCGCGTGTTATCGTAGTCGTGGAGATTAACGCTGTTGTATGTCCGCTCCCGCTCGTCGCCGTAGTATTCGTCATCGTCCGGCAGCTCAAATCCGAAGTCTGTCATGTCTATTCCGGTGATCTCGCCAAGCTCGATATCCAACAGCTTGAAATCCCAATCCGCAAGCTCTGATACCTTATTGTCAGCAAGACGAAACGCCCTTATCTGCTCGTCACTCAGATCGTCCGCAATAATGCACGGTACTGTTTTCATGCCAAGTTGCTTTGCGGCTTTCATCCGCGTATGGCCGCAGACAATAACACTATTTTTGTCGATGACGATCGGCACTTTGAAACCGAACTCACTGATCGACGCTGCTACACTCTCGACCGCCGCGTCGTTCTTGCGCGGGTTTCTTCCGTACTCCTTTAATTTCGTGATCGGTATATCGTGTATTTCCATCTCCATAGCCCCCTCCACTGCTTATGGTGTCCCTCGCCGTAGCTGCTCCTACTCTTTGGGCGGTGTGAAAAGGAGGTAAAACCACCGCCGTGATCGTGCTCAAAACGTCGTCAAGTTCACGCTCTTGCGGTTAAGCAAAAGAGCGCCGGTGCTTTCCGGCGCTCTCTGAGCATACACATTATACCACGTTTTTTTGGAAAGTCACTGTCACAAAACTCGCATTTTAACTTGTGCCGTATCTCGCGGTACAGTAATCTGTCAGTGCGCGTTTGGCTTTGCGCCATACAGTGCTATCATCGCAGTTCAGCTCATCACATAGCCGCTGTGCGCCGTTCCTCTGCTTGTCTATGTAAAGCACCTCAAGTATTCGTCGCTCTTCGTCGGCGAGCTTATCAAGCGCCTTACAAGTCAATTCAACCTCTTTTTCAGCAAAGTGCAGGTTAGCCGTCAGCAAGTCAATAAGGCAAATGCTGTTATTAAGCCTGTCGTCGTAGCTGCTCCCGCCGCCCTGCACCGGTGTTGAGTCTGTGCATGCGCTTTTAATCGCTGTCATGCGCTCGCGCTCAAGTGCTATGTCGCTTGGTATGGATTCAATAGCCGCCTCGTTCTTGCGGAGATTGTACAAGTCTGTCTTGCATTTGAGTTTCCAGAGTTCAGTCATTTGCCGCCTCCCATGTTATAACCAGCTTTTGTAGCTCCACCGTCGTAAGCAGCGCATACGCCGCGTTAAAAGCGTCTTGCGCTGTGGTATTGGAGAACTCCAACACGCCGTTTATTGGTATTCCCGCGCCCATAGGCGGTTTGTTTGGCTTTTCAGCAGGTTCCATGACCTGTTCTATCGGCGTTGCAATCTCCGCCACCGGCGACGGTTCTTCACTCACGTCCTGCATAACCTCGTTCGTGCTGTTTACCCATATCCAAAACGCATCGTTTCGCCCCGTGCGCACCGCGCTTACGTTGCCCCTAAATGGTATGCCCAGTTCCCGGAACATATTGCAAACCGTATTCCGACTTATGCCAAACATCTCGGCAAGCGCCGCCTGCTGCGGATTGTACTTGCTCATGATTGAGCTGAGATATTCGCGCTTGATATCGTCCGGCATTTGCTTGAACTGTACCCACTTCATAGGGCAGTTGAGGTTATAGCTCTGTACTTCTCCGTTCATCTTATCACGCTCCTTTTTCGTCATGTAATCAGATGGCATTTTGACACTGCCGCCTTTTCCGGCGTGGGAGCGTTTATTGAAGCTCCCACGCGCTGTGCGTTTTCGGTCTGCACATTCAGAGCGGAACACATATTCTTCATCGGTCATTTTCCGGTACTCCTATCAGCGGCCAGTTGAGCCAAAGCCGCCGTCTCCGCGCTCGGTGTTGTCGAGGTGGCTCACAATCTCAAGCGCTGGGGTAATGATCGGCATAATCACAAGCTGACTTACCTTGTCGCCTTTGTTGACCTCATAAGCGTTCTGCCCGTGGTTATAGAGCTTAACACAGATACTTCCCGTGTAACCGCTGTCAATTACGCCCTCGCTGGTTATGTCGTGCTTGACGTTCAGCCCGGACTTGCTCTTGAGCATACCGGCGTAGCCCTCCGGTATCTCGATATGTACGCCGGTGTCGATGATTGCGCTGCTGTACGGCGGGACATAGGCTCTTATAGGTGAGCGCAGATCATATCCGGCGTCGAGATCATGTGCACGTTCCGGCAGGTAAGCGCCGGGGTCGATTACTATTTTCATTCGTCCTCCTTGTATTCCGGGCATTTTATCACGTGGTAGCTGGTATTTTCGTGACGATAGCCCTTGAGCGTGGTTTTCCTTGCTTTCCAACCCTCGACCGGCTTAAACATGATCGCGCCGGTTTCTGGATCGCGCGCCGTCCATGAGCATCCGCCCGTTGCGTTCGCACATGACCAGCACAGTGTTAATTTGTACACGTATTTCACCTCTCACAAATATCTTTTTGCTGTTCTTCGTGCTGTATTTATTTCGTTCTCAATGAGCGTGTGGGAATAGCCTAACGTATCGGCTATCTCTTTGATCTTCTTCCCGGCAACGCGATACCGCAAAATCTGCCGTTGCCGCTCTGTCAGGCTATCCCACCATGACTTTCCATCGCACCAATCCACATCCGGCGTTGACGGCACACACGCGCTTAACTCCACCGATTTTCTGCCGCGTTCATCTGGTAAGACTATTGCTGACAGAGATAACACGGACTTAGGCCTCTTGGCACAGTTGGCGCGTCGCAACTCGGCGTATATTTCATTTCTGATGTAACGCCAAGCCAACGTTGATAGCGCGCCCTTTTCCGGATTGTAGTCCATGCAAGCGCGCCATAGCGCCATTTTCGCGGTTTGCTGTGCATCTTCGTCATATTGCAGATGCGGAAAATATTGTTTCAAGCATTGATACACAAGCTTCTCGTTTGCTATGTACAGCTCCTCACAGCTTGTGTTGCTTGCCGTCTCTGGTGACGATTTTGATATCATATCTTACCTCACGCGGTGCATAGTATTTTCCGCAGGCCGCTTTAAGTGCGGCCTCTTGCTTGGCTATGGAATATTCGTTGTCTTTGGTGTCGCCCTTTTCCAGCTCCCGGATTTCCGTGTACTTGGCGTTGAATGCGTCGTGGAAGCGCTTTAGCCGTTCCTCGCCGAAGCCGAAGCCCTCAGCGAGTGCGAGGCAGACCGCATCAAGTGTTTGCTGCTCGGTGTAGGCGATTACCTTGATCGTCCACAGTTCGCGTTCTGCTTTCTGCCGGGCGAGTAGTCCGCTCTTACTCATGGGCGGTTCTCCTTTTACCGCGCGAGCAAAAATCATCGGGCATTACCCTAATCGCAAATTGTGGGTGTACATTGCACCTGCCCGCCGAATCGGAGTAATGTTTGCAATCCTCGCACCGAATCACGGGGGGCAGGGGGGCCGCACTGTCCGGGACTATATCCGGCAATACAGCAGATATGACTTTGAAACCCCCGTATTCTTCGTATTCAACCATTGGTTTCCCCCTCTTCAAAATAATTCATAATAAAACACTATCGACTTTTCATGCTCTGTGATGTTGCCATAAGCAAGGCCGACCTTGTAGATGTAATTGTCTCGGAGCTTTTGCGGGATTTCCCGAATGTATCTGCGGAACGTTTCAATGCTGTTTGCCCGTTTATAATGGTTGCACATCCGGCACGCCGGCATGAGGTTCGAGATATCGTCGGTTCCTGTATTCTCTGCGTCCCATGCTCGCAGCGGTCGAAAGTGGTCAACCTGCATATCTTTGTAGGCGAGCGGCCGGCCGCAATATGCGCAATGCCCGGCGTATTTCTGATAGACAGCCTCACGGGTCTTTTTACTTATTGACATTACAGCACCTCCACCGGTTCTTTAAGCCACTCCAGACGACACTCGGCGCACGTCGGTTTAAGGCAGGCTTCGCCTTTAAGAACCGGACAAATTATGGCAAATTCCGCCAGCTCTTCATCAGACATATTTCTGATCTTGTCCGCGCGAGTGAATACCACGTCTGGGCACTCCCGCTTTCTTGCGTCTTGGCAAGCTTTCCCGCCGTAGTTCAGCAGGCAGCCAGACACACGGCATCTATCACAAAGTTTCATTCAAAGTCCCCTCTCCCAAATTTCCCGGTAGATTCGGAACTGTTCTCGAAGTGGTGCGGGAATCAATCTCCGCTCCATCTCCAGCATGAGCAATCGCTCTGCTTGGCGCTTGGACATGCGGTTTTTCTCTTTCGACGGTTTAAGTTCCTCCATCTGTTTTGCCGTCCTCCTTTCCTTGTTCCTCCGCCTTTTTCAAGGCGTTGAACACCATCACATAAATTTCCATTGTCAGATCATCCGTAACCGGTATAAGCGGTGCTACGAAGTTCCAGCAGTCCATATAGGTTAACTCACTCATGTGTGTTCTCCTCATCCTCAAAACGTTTGAGGCGTTCGCGCAGCTCTGCGCATACCCACCCTGCATGGTAGAGAAGTGCTAACACACCCTCCATGCTGCTGGTTCCGGCATATTGCCAATCCACCATTGCAAACATAACATCCTCATCAGACATAGTTTCCGGCACTTCGTCTGGTTGCACGTATTGGCGTATAAGCTTTCGCATCAAATCAAGTAGGGTTATGTCTGCGCTGTGCTCCCCGTATCCGCGTACCCACGTTTCACCGTCTTTGGCATAGAACAGATTCAGCGACTGTTCTAAATTGCCTTGTGGAGTATTTGACGTAAATCTCATGTTGTTTTCCTCTCTCCGTCAGCGCAAAAGTAATCCGTACCACCGCTGAAATGTCCCTCAAATTCGCACTCAGCGAGCCCCAAGTAATATTTACAGTCCTTGCATCGAACTACCGGCTCAACGTCGGCAGTCGGGAAACGCTCAATATAAGACCGGATATTTTTGAAACACGCAACGTATGCGCCCGCCTCACCGTCGATTTCGCCAAACGTGGAGTTTAGAGCGTTGGTTTCAGCGTCGAGAAATTCTAATATTTTCCCGACCTCTACGTAATCAGACATTGTTTCTCCTCCATTCTGAACAGCCGCCGTTGTTCTTCCACACGCAGCGGTCGCACTTGACGTAGCACTTTTTATGTGTCATTCTTCGTCCTCCACTTGCAACCGTCGCAAGCGCCGAAGTGCTGCAATGTATACTTTCCGCAATGGAGACACAATTCACTTCTCAAATCGTCGAAAAGGTCAACCGGTACTACGTCAGCTGTTGGAATCCGCTTGATAAGCTCCAAGTGCTTCGGCGTGACGCCGAACATCTCCGGGGCTTGCAGCGCGTCAAGCACTTCTTGCCGATCCACGTATTCAGCCATTATTATCCTCCTTTATTTCTTCGAGCCTTACGGAAACATCCCCGATGTCCCCGTAGAGCTTATGTACTTCCAGCTCCGTGACTTGACTATCGTCGTCATAGGCAAGTCCGTTGAGCGCGTCAAGCACGATCTTAGCGATATTGTCACAGTCCGGCTTTATCGTGCATGGGATTTCGCCGCAGATTTTCGCGTCTTGCGTTTTCTTGCTGTCGCGCTTCGGCACGGGATATCTCGCAAGTATTAACGCTCTGATCGCACCATTCAGCTTTACCGCCCCGGAACACCGCCAACACCAACGTACAAGCTCTTCATACTGCGTTGTCTGCTCGGGGGTATATGCGTGCCCGTCGCGCCTTACCCGCGGCCTTGCCTTGCCCTGTGGCTTGCCGGGGATCGTAAAATATGTTTTCATCGTTCACCTCACAAATAATTTTTTCCGAACCGTCCCCGGAAATCTCCGGTGTCCCATCCGTAATGTTTCATCGCCTCACGCTGCCCCCAGCGCTTGAGCAGCGCATCAAGGGCGGCGTCAGTATGGTGTAATGTCATGTGGCAGTCGTGGCAGAGCAGCACCCACAAGCCAAGCGCTTTTGACTTCTTCCGGTATGCCCCGTGGTATATTTCATGCCGGTCAAGCTTGCCCTGCTGCGTTTTGCAGAACCAACAGCCGTCTATATCCTGCACGATCGACGGAGCATATCCGTTTCGGTCAAGCGTCACGCCGTATTCGTTAGTCATAACAGCGATATTTGCTCATACGCCTGTGTGCCCTCACAGTTACGTACAGCCTGTTTGTAATATGAGCTTTTAAGTTCTATGCCTATTGCCTTGCGCCCTTGCTGTAAAGCAACAACAGCCTCAGAGCCTATCCCCAAAAACGGAGTAAGCACCGTATCGCCGGGGTTAGTCCATAGATTTATTCCGCGCCGAATAACGCCAAGCTGCAATGGGCATATATGCCGTTCGTCCTTATCCTCCTTTGCGCTGCTTGCTTGGAGCGTATCAGAGGGGTTTATGTCCATCCAGACGGGGCTTGCGTATCTCTGCCATACGTCTACCGGAAAACTCTCATTCGTGTGCGTCACGCGCTCAGGATTTTCTCCCGGCTTGCGCATGGTCACAAGATAATCTGGTATGCCCTGTCTGCTCATACAGCTGTCTTTCTTTATCTGTTTATGCAGCAGGCCGAGAGCCTTAGTGCGCTGCATTGCGGTCACGGGGTCTTTCCAAATACACACCTGAGAATGAAGCACAAAACCCGCATCCTCAAACAGCCGGATCATTTCACCGCGGAAGTCCCGGATACCTATAATACCGTCCCGCTCTTTTGAAAGCGGCAAGTCCATACAATGAAAACTCACCAGCCGTCCCGGCATAAGCACATGGTACAGTTCACTCACGATGTATTTGAACTGTTCGTAAAACTCCGTCGTCGTGCGGCAGTTGCCTAAATCTCTCTCGCTGTTCGAGTATGTATACAGGCTTGCAAACGGCGGCGAAAAGATTTCATAGTGTATGCTGTTCTCCGGTATACCTTTCAGCACCTCGCAGCTGTCGCCGTTATAGAGCGCATAGTTCTCGCCTATGGCCTGATCTATCACGCCGATATTTTCAACAACCATTCCGGTATTTCCATCCTTTCCAAAGCGTAGTAGCTCTCGCTCATCCTCACGGTATGGTGCAGGTCGGCAGCAAGTATATTTTTTGTGAACCGTACAAGCTCAGAAGTCATACGCTCCGCATCGCGCTGTTTGCGCTCTATGTTTTCCTTGACGCAGCCCTCTGCGTCAGAGATCACGATATACACATCAACAGGCTTTCTCTGACCGAATCGCCAACAGCGGCGAACCGCCTGATAATATGCTTCAAAGCTATCCGACAGCCCCACAAATATCATCTTGCTGCACTGCTGCCAATTCATTCCCCATCCGGCTATTGATGGCTTTGACACAAGCACTCGGTTTTCGCCTGTTGTAAATCCGTTCATCGCCGTTTCCTTGTATTCCGCGCTCTGACTGCCACGGACTTCAACCGCACCATCTATCGCATCCGCAAGTGCACTGCTCTCGTCGTTGAGGTCACACCAGACAAGCACCTGCTCATCCGTTCCGTTGGCTATCTCTGCCGCAGCTGCCACTCTGTCAACCAAGCTTGACCGGCGCGCTTGCCGTCGTTCCTGCAAATCCTGTGTAGCTTTCGCCATCAGCATCATCTGCCCGTCGCTGTCCGTTAAGGCATCGCTTTCCGTTACGATTTCGTGTATACGAAGCTCCGGCAGATTAAAGCCTGCGCTGTCATATCCCAAGTCTGCCGGGCTTGTCAGACAGCACGCCCATCCAGCAACCCACTCAAAGAATTTGCTTTCTGCGTGACCTTTAAGCCGCCACTGTGACGTATTTCCACCGTCGTGGCAAAAGAACGTAGACAGCATTTCGGTCTGCGTCATTATGTTGCAGAACTGCGCGTGTGTGCCAAGCTCCTTGTAATCGTTCGGCGCGGGCGTTGCGGTACAGCACAGCTTATATGGTGTGTCTTGAAACATATCCGTCAGCAACTGCCGCGTCTTGCTTGAGTAGTCCTTGAGTATGCTGCTCTCATCCAGCACAACGCCGCTGAATGTCTCCGCTGTGAAGTGCTCGGCCATCTCATAGTTTGTGATGTTCACGCCGTCAACAGTGTCTTTCTGCGTTCGGCAGACTTTAACAGGAACATCGAACTTTTCACCCTCGCGTCTTGTCTGCTGCGCAACAGCAAGCGGTGCAAGTATCAGCACGGGCTTTCCGGTATGCTCTGACACCTGTTTAGCCCATTGGAGCTGCATAGCCGTCTTGCCAAGCCCGCAATCTGCGAATATGCACGCGCGGCCTTTTACAAGCGCCCAACGCACTATGTCATTCTGCCAGTTGAACAGCTTCGGATTGCCTGACGTTGGCTCAAATCCAGACGGCGTGACAGCTATTTTCTTGCTTTCGAGAAATTCATGGTATTCTTTCATTCCCACGCCTCCAACAGTGACTTTATCTCTTCCTCCGGGCGCGTCTCTATGCCGAGTGCCTGCGCGTCCTGCACAAGATTATCTATCAGCATCGACATTTGCCGGGTGTCAAAGTCTGAGCTGCCGTAGTAGATATACAGATTCGTGCAGCCCTTGATTTTGCTTTCCTCCCGCTCTACGCGCCGCCCTATGTGGTTCCGTGTCCATAGCCGTTCCATGCTGTCAACGGCCTTGTCCTGCACGCAAAGCACCTCGCAGATGTTCGGGATGTTCTTCAGCGCCTCGCGGTATACATCCTCCGGGCTTTCCCGAACGGCAAGCGCAATGTCGTTGATAAGCTTCCACGCATACGCATTGGCGTTCAGACTGCGCTTTTTCTTTGCAGGGGATATCTCATACTCCCCCGGCTTAAAGCCGTACACAAAGCGTCGTGCGTCCGGTATCGAAGCGGTAAGTATGAGGTCATTGCCCATGATCCGGGCGCTCTCAATCTTCATGCACACCTCCCGGCAATGCCGCAAAGCCAAGCTTCCCGGATATTTCGGCCAGTGTGTTTTTTACCCCGGTCGGCAGAGCCATGTACTCCCGCTCTTTTTCAGCACTCACCGTATATGAGCGCTGGAAGTTCGACGCTATGACGCTCTGCACTGTCTCCGCGTCCATCATCGCCCATTCTTTCAGCTGGTTAGGACTGCCAACGATCCGCTGAACCACCGGCGGGAGCTTGTCAAACTCGTCTTTCGCGTGATAGATTCCTCGCTGTGTAGCTGCGTTCACAAGCTGCCATGCCTCTTGCGGCGTCATGTCCGCATTTGTGGTCATACCGATAAGGCGTTGCTTAATAGCCCCCGGCGGCGGCATGAATCTATCAGCTGACGCGGATATGTGCGCCATCACAGCGGCTTGCACGGCGCTCGCGGGGTCATCCTCGAAGACCTTAGCCCATATCTTGACCGTTGAGCGGAGCGCATCAGCAGATAGGTTCTTGAAGCTGTCCGGGTACACAGTCTGCATAATGCCTATGATCTGCGCCGATTCTCGTTCAGTCATCGAAATCCCCCCTACGTATCATCTCGGCTAACCTGTCAGCGGTTGCCACCGGCGCGCTGTGTGTATACCCGCCGCTATAGTTGCCGCGCTTTTCCCAAGTTCGCACAGCTGCTTTCCAGTCTTTCATAGGGTTCTTACCCACACACCAGCCCTTACAGGCATAGAAATCAACAAAGCGTTCCGGATCAACGTCATTCCCGCGCTCTTGGCAGTACGCCGCCACCTCGTCAACGGTGGGGGGAGCAAAGCGCGCAGCGCGTTTTCCCTTATCCCCGTTAGGGGATATGTCTTTGTCTTTGTCTTTGTCTTTATCTTGGGCTGATTTCAATCTGATTGCGTCTGATTGCGTCTGATTGTCTCTGATATCAGAACCAATCAGAGCACGTGCCTTTTCAGCTCCACCTACCTTATTTTTGTAGCTTGCTGCCTGTCGGTCTATATCTGCCCTCGCCGTTGCCCATAGAAATCGTTCGTTGCCTTTAAGTTCGGGTTCTATGCCCGTCTCTGCATATTTCAGCATCGCCGTGAATAGCCGCCCGCGCTCTGCGTCTCCGTACAACTCCATTTTTTCAGCGAAGTCTGTAAAGACTTTCAGATACTTCATTGCTTAGTTCTCCAATCTGTACCGTGAGTATCGCGTTGCCTCGCCGTATCTGTTCTTTCCGGTCTCTGTCTCTCCGACTATCGGATAGCCGAGCTTGCGCAAATCGTTAATGCGGGAGGCAAGCCGCATTATTCCATATTCGGTCATTGCCTCCTTGCTCGTTATGCTGCCGTAATCGGTCAAGTGCCGGATTATTCTTTCGTTCTGTGTCATAGGTCAAAACGGGAGAGTTTCGCCGTCCGCTTCCAGCTCTTCAAACTCCGGCGGCTCGGCGCTTGTGCCGGGGCTGCGCTTGCTCTCGCCGAAGTACACGCTGTCGGCAATCACTTCCGCGTTGCGGCGCTTGTTACCGTTCTTGTCCTCCCAATCGCGCATCTGCAAGCGACCGGTTGCGATGGTCATGCTGCCCTTGGTGAAATACTTGCTGACAAATTCCGCTGTCTGACGCCATACTACGACGTCAATAAAATCGGTCTGCTTTTCGCTGCCGCCGCTCTGATAGTCACGGTCAACTGCGAGGGTGAACGTCACAACCGGCGTTCCCTGCGGCGTGTGGCGCAGCTCCGGATCACGTGTCATCCTGCCCATGATGGTTATTCGGTTAAGCATTTAGCCCTCCTGTTCTGCCGTCTTAGCGGCTTTCTTTGCTTCGTTGATCTTGGTCATACAGTCGCGGCACAAGCTGCGGCCATAGCTTTTCTGACTGTTGCGTACCACGTCCGCCGGTGTCCAGACGCGCCCGTCCTTGAGCTTGATAGGCTCTATCTTGCTGCCGCAATCGGCGCATATCAGAGCCGTCTGTGTGTATCGCTCTTCTGTGCTTGCCGTCTGATCCGGGTCATCGCCGGTGCTGATCTTATAGGCTTTCATCAGCGCGTATTTATCGGCGTATGTCATTGCCTTGCCGCTTCCCTTATCCTGACTGTCTATGCCCTCTGCAAAGGTCGTCGTTTCTATATATTCTGCCGGATTGTCGATGTTGCAGAAGCGATAGACAGTCTTGATGCGTTCGTAGAACGTCGTTTTCTTCGTTACCTTGCCCTGATATTCGTTCTCGCTTTCGAGTATCTGAGATTCGAGAACGTGACGTTCAGCAGGATAGGAATAAACGCCGTGCTTGATTTCAAGCGGCTTAACTGCGTCGATGATATCCCGCTCGGATACGGCCTTATAGCTCTTGCCGCGCCCAGTCTCCACGCTCAGATTTTTTGCGACGGTCTGTAAGTCCGCCGTGATTGCAGCCATGCGCTGATATATGTTTTTCTCTGACATTTCTGCCTCCTTATTTAATTATCACGGATGTATTCTCCACCAGCTTTGCGCCGGGGATTTCTGCGCCTTGCACAAGCAGAGCTTTTATCGCGACCTTGTTAGCCGCCGGGGCGGTGAAGCGGAGCAAGGTGTTATTCCCTGTTTTTTCCGCCCAGTCTATAAAGTCATCTGCAAGCTCAACCGCCTGAGCTTTGCGGAATGAAACCGCGCATTTTGCCGTCTGGAATTTCTGCCCTTGTAGCGCATAATCGAGATAGTCCCTAAGGCGTTCGGCCTTTTTCTCTGTTGCCTTGCGGCGCTCGGCAAGTGCAGTCTCCTCGTCCTTGAGCGCCTTTACATCTGCTGCGAGATTCTTGACGTAGCACGCAATATTCTCGATCTTGCTCTTTCGCTCCATCATTAGAGCGTCAAGCGCGTCATTATCAACCAGCAATTCACCGGTCTCCGGATCAACAGCATTTGCAAGCTGTTCTATGTTCTTATCAATTTCGTAAAGTGTCATTTCACCCTCCGTTGAAACATTTGACGGCGTCCGAAAGCCTTTTGAAATACTGACTTTTGCCGTCTATCATTACTTCGTAATCGCCATAGCTCTTATCCGCGTAGTGCTCCATCGTCCAGAAAAGCATTTTGCCCTTGTGTCTGTACATGAGGTGCTTTTCTCTCATCCCCTCAAACGGTGCACAGCTCAAATGTTCGGGGAGCACAGCCTTCGGGCACTTCCACGATCTCACCGTCTTTGAGCGTATACCATGTGTCCGCTTTGTACGTCTCGCCGTCAATCTCGAACGACTTAACGCAAATGCACGGACACCCCTCACCGTTCCACTCGCCATACTCGGCAAGTGTGCACCAAGTACCTACGGGCGCTTTGATTCGTCCGCGCTTGCCCACACAAGCTACCACATTATTAACGTTTTCAACGGTGATCTGCGCGTCATCGCCGGAGCTGCCAATCTTCGCGTATCTGCCGGAGCTGCCAATCTGCGCGTCATCGCCGGAGCTGCCAATCTGCGCGGCATCGCCGTAGCTGCCAATCTTCGCGTATCTGCCGGAGCTGCCAATCTTCGCGTCATCGCCGTAGCTGCCAATCTTCGCGTCATCGCCGGAGCTGCCAATCTGCGCGGCATCGCCGGAGCTGCCAATCTTC
>ERZ1034915.171-NODE-171-length-43016-cov-17.473173_pt1 | contig 43016 bp, 63 predicted proteins | sample MGYA00520592_ERZ1034915 | MGnify/ENA primary metagenome ERZ1034915 (study PRJEB33766, sample SAMN09781787) | gut metagenome | biome: gut microbiome | host: Homo sapiens | place: Madagascar | study: EMG produced TPA metagenomics assembly of the PRJNA485056 data... | reverse complement strand
GTCTTTGTTGTCATGAGGTAAAAAACGTTGGTATATCAACACTTTTCAGGTATACAAACCCGACAACAAGCCCCAAAAGTTTGTTTACTCACTGTTGTTATCCATTTCTTGGGGGTCGGTTAGAACGGACTGCTTGAGGGCGGTAAGCAACCCGGTCTGGCTAGTGTCTTTATCGGCCAGCGCCCTCAGTACTCGCCCGTCGTGGGTGCCTTGAAGAACAAGATGATAGATACGGCACATATGTGTTTGCCCCGGACGGTTGAGACGCTCATTGGCCTGCTGATAGAGCTCGAGGCTCCAGGTCAACCCGAACCAAATAATGATATGCCCGCCAGCCTGCAAGTTCAGTCCGTGCCCGACACTGGCCGGGTGAGCGAGCGCGACGTGGATACGCCCCTTGTTCCAATCGTCAATGCTGGCCTGGCTCTTGAGCTCCCTGCACTCGATACGCTGCATGATCCGGTCACGGTCATGCCGGAAAGCATAAAACACAAGAACCGACTCGCCCCCCGCCTCCTCGATCAAGTCCTCCAGGGCGTCGAGCTTGAGAGCGTGCAGCTCATGCACCCCGCCCTCCTGGTCGTACACGGCCCCATTAGCAAACTGTAGGAGCTTGTTCGTGAGAGCCGCTGCGTTCAGTGCGACAATATCTCCGTTATCGTCCAGCGCCTCTAGCACCTTCTCTCGCTCGAATTTTCGATACTTCCTGAGGAGTTCAGGCGGCGGGGGTATAACTACATTCTCATACACTTGCCCAGGCAGAGAGAGCCAATCCTCCTTGCTGAGGCTCATGCACAAGTCGGACAACCTGCTCTTGATGTCCTCGGCAGCGCCAGGCAGCTGGCGGTAGCTGTACACGACATGGCCGTTACTCCGGTCAGGCACGAACCACTTGCTCCGGAACGCCCCTAACGTCTTCCCCAGCCGTTCACCTCTGTCTAGCAGGTAGATTTGCGGCCAGAGGTCTATCAGTCCATTGGGCGCTGGGGTGCCAGTCAGGCCGACAATTCGTTCGATGCAGCCTAGCTTACGCCTCAGAGCTTTAAAACGCTTGCTTCCTGCCGATTTGAAGCTGGACAGCTCATCTATTACCACCATGTCAAACGTCCAGTCTACGACCGTTTTGCAAAGCCAGACGACGTTCTCCCGATTGGTAACGTAGACGTCCGCCTCCTGTGCCAGGCCCGCCAGACGCTGCTCGGCAGTCCCTAGCACCCTCGACACCCGCAGGTGCCGGAGGTGGTCCCACTTGGCCGCCTCCCGCGCCCAGGTGTCCTGCGCCACACGCAGCGGGGCGATGACCAACACCCTCGACACCTCCAGCCGGTCGTAGATCAGCTGGTCGATAGCGGTCAGAGCACAGACGGTCTTGCCCATGCCCATGCCGAGGAACAGCCCGCAGGCGGGACGGTCGAGTATCCACTGGACCGCCGCTGCCTGGTAAGGGTAAGGCTTGAAGATCATTCGTCGTCACTGTATTGGAGCAGGACGACGCCTTCGTCCATTTCTGGGGTTAGCATGTAGAACATATGGGCGACGACGGCGCCATCGCCTACACAAGTGTCAGGGCCGATGATGTAGACCACATCCTCCCCATTCACCATATTCAAAAAGGCCTTCAATTCACTTACGGTCATGCTCATCCATCCTCTCCTACAATCAGCTCCTCGGCGTAAGGCAAACCCTCGACCCACCGGCAGAACTCCTGCCACTCATCTAGCTTGTGGTTCTTCCGGGCGTGATACATCGCCCGCAGCACGGCGTAGTTGCCGTCCCACGTCCGCTTCTGGTTGTAGCTGGACGGGAGCAGCTGAATCATCTGCCACCAGACGTCCTTTGCCTTGGGCTCGTATTCCACGAGGCCTCCCCCGAAAGCAGCTTCAAGGGCTCCACCGTGGAGGTAGATGTTTCTAAAGCCGTTGAGTTCCCCCATAGTGCGGTGAAGGCCTGCCCTGGCGACACTCCCGAGATGTTCGCGGCTGAAATCGGTCAAGTAAAACTCTCTTTCTGCAATTTTGTGCATGGTGGAGCAACTGTTCGTCGTCACCCCGACCTTGTATGTGTCAGCCTGCTTCCACCAGTACAGCGGGGCGGTGATGTCCATCTGGACGTGGAGCATCCGCAGGAACTTTCCGTGGTCATGACCGGCGTTGGCGAGCTTTGTCGCCAGCCCCAGATCATCCGGACCGATGATATAGAAGCCATCAGACCAAAAGCTGTCACTCTTGCCCCAGCTGTTCATGGGGTTTCTCATCCCTCGGACGGTAGCTTCCCATCCGAAGATGTCAACACATTCAATCTTAATCATTATTGTCCTCCTTCGTGGCGTTGTTGTTAGCCTCCAACAGCTCCCGGGCGAAATTCAGCACCCAGCTCATCTTTCGCCCACCGCGCTGGATGTTCCGGCAGATGGTGGGCGCGCTGATATGCAGCACCTGCCCGATCTGCTTGTAGTTATAACCCTGCGCAAAGTACAGCTCCAAGCACTCCGCCTCCCGCTTGGTTACGTCCCGGCGCATGGCCTGGAGGATGAGCTGCTGCGTTCTGGACAGGGCTTGTTCCTGCTGCTGGTCTGTCATCGCAGCGATGTACACTACGAACTCTTTTACCCTACTGCCCTGTCCGTACTCCATGCCAGGGGTGTACCTTCTTCTGCTCATTATCTTGCGTTTCTCCTTTCTCCCTGGCTGCAAAAGTCCATCGGCTGAACGTCCGCGCCAGTAAGCTCACAGCACCCGTACTCGCCCTCCTCGGGCGCAAAACGGTCGCAGTACTGGCAAACTCGGCACCATACTACCCGTACCGGGTCACCTGTCTTCGGTGGCTCAGGCCGCTTCTTGAGCGCGTCCAGCAGCAACAGTCTCACGCCTGCCAGTGCGGCGTAGACCACATCATTCTGCCAGATGTCTCGCCTCTGCCCCAGCTTAATCATGCCGTTCTCCACGGCGTCCAGGGCTTCCATTCCGTCAACTCTGTTCACCGGTGTCCTCCTCATATTTGTCGAGATACTTACAGCTCTGGCAAGGATCTTCATTATCTTCGCGGGCCATGTACTTGCAATTGTAGCAGCTGGGGCTACGATCCGAGGCTACGTTGTGGAAGAATGTCAGGTAACTGTCCAGTTCTTCTTCGTCCATATCTTCGAAAGCCTTCGCGTGGCATAGGTTAAAGAGGTCGCTACCATTTTTAATTGGGCAGAGGTCGCATTCTTCGGACAAACGACAATAGGCGTTCACCTTTTTGAGCTTCGCCTCCACCCTGCGTTCTTCCTCGTCCTCGAGCTCCCATTCTGCCGGGCGACTGCCGCTCTGGCACGCACCGCCGCAGGCGGCATAACCGGCCAGGTCAACCCAGTTATCATCCTTGTACTTGCCCGTACAGATGCGGGCAATCTTGAGCAGCGCCATCATAGCAGCTACGTCCTCCGGGTTAAGCACTACCAAACCGGTGTCCGGTACGGTCTTTTTCTCTAAGTACGTCATCCAGAGGTCAGCAATGACCTCAAAACTGTCTTCCGGGCTGCCGTACTGCTGCTCGCGCTCACCGGTCACGCACCGGAGCGCTTCTTTCAAAATTTCTTCTCTGGTCATGCGCCCTCATCCTCCTTTACAAGGGACTCAAAGTCCCAGTAGTTTAGCTCTACGGTCACCCAGCGGGCGCCGCATTCCTTGCAGCGACGCCGCCTGTACCGCCAGCCTCGGTAGTAGCCCCTGGGGTCTACCTTCGTCTTTTCTACAAGACTTTCGTCGCTGAAGCATCGCGGGCAGACGTGCCCCTGCTTAATCGCCCCAGCCATCAAGTCCCAGCTCCTTTCTTCTCTTGTCCAGTGCGGCCTCTACCTTGACCAGATAGCCGAACCGTTTATTCATCCGTTTTATCAGCTGGGTTCTACGGGCCCGCCTGCTCGAGTCGCTTTCCCCCTTGCGAGGCATGATCTTGGAATCAAGCGCCTCAACCTCTTTTGCAAGTTCTTTCTTTCCGTCTTGCACCCAGCCACCCATAATATTTAGCGCAGCCTGGTCTTCCACGAGGCCGATGATCCTTCGAGTGCGTTGGATACCGAGGCGTTCAAGAGCCTCTTTGCAGAGCTCCATCCGGAACGTACCGGACTCAAAAAGCACAACATCAGCCATTATACGTCACCTTCGGCCCGGTGGAGGCTGCGCTCGGCTTCAAAGCCGTTCGGATAGCGAGCCTCGAGTTTCGCCTTGTTCATCTGGCCGATCTCCTCCAGGGTGTAGCCGATAGCTTCAGCACCTACAGCGAGGTACCAGAAGCAATCACCTAACTCTTTCGCCACGTGCTCCCTGTTCAGGTCGTGCCCCTGGAAAGCAGCTTTCTTCACCAGGTCGGCCACCTCGCCGCCTTCGCCGCAGATACCCAGGGCGGCATTCATAAGCAGTTCGGGATGTGCCAGTCCGCTTGCGGTTCTCATCGCGGCCTGCTGATATTCATTCAGTGTCATTTTTTTCACACCTCTTTCTGTAACTCATTTCTCAAAAGCCCCATTTTGCCATATAACTCACCAGGACGAAGTACAAACAGAAGTAACTCATCCAATCGTACCTATCGCCCTTGTGTGCCCGCCAGGCGTTGAGCGCCCCAAGGAGAGCAATCCCCGTCCAGCAGATAATTCGGAGAACTACCATCACTGCCCCTCCTTATGCTTGCGGGCGTAGAGAAACAGCTCTTGATAGCCCTCCAGCTTTCCCTGCGCCCGGTGCAGGTCGCTCTCCGTCTCAAGCAGCAGAGCCCTAGTGTCCTCCAGCTCATGGGTCAGTTCGGTAATCTGCGCGTTCTTGTCATCGAGCTTTTCCCTAAGCTCGTCCAGATAGTCTCTAGCCAGTCTCTGAGCGAGGCTAGGCGCGTCCTTGGTCTTTTCTTCAGGCCACCCTCTCTCGAACAGTTCGCCGTCAATCATGGCAAAGTTAAATTCATAGCCATTTCCAGTTCCCATAATCAATCCTCCTCCTTCTTTTTTGCAAGACCAGCAACCATCTCTTGCATTTCCGTGTAATCGTAAATTGTGTGGCAGCCGAAGCCTAGGGCTTCGAGGGTCGCCTTCCAGTAACGCTGCAAGGCCCCCTCTCTGCCCCCCGGCCTCTTGAGCTCCACGAAGATTGCCTTGCCGCCGGGCATGAGCACGATCCGGTCAGGCACCCCGGAGTTACCGGGGCTGACCCATTTCAAGCACAACCCGCCCAACTTCTTCACCTCTCGGACAAGGCGCTTCTCGATGTCCTTCTCAAGGATACTCAATCTGGTGTATACCCCCTTTGTCGCCCATATACGCGGAAGTGCAGGGGGTTCTTTCCATATTTCCAGCCGCACATAAGCAACATATTGTGGATGGCTTTACTGTCGTAGCGGCTCATCTTGCCCGGCGTGCCGTCGAAGACCTCGCACCACACTTCCATCCGACAGACCTTATCCCGGGGCACAGTGCCTACGGCGTCTGACTCCAGCCAAGCTCGCCTTGCGTAAAGGTCTAACTCGGCCCAGTCCTCCGGGAGCGCCCGGTGCAGGTACTGGTACACAGGCCCTACTCGGTCGTCCTTCTCGGCAAAGTCTGCCTGGATTTGCGCCGCTGTTTTCTCCAGCTCTTCGTCATCCAGGTATAGGGTCTCGCCCTGTTTATAGTAGTGGTAGGCTTCCGCCCAAATCTGGTGCACAACCTCAGGCGTTAGCTCCGTTCGGAAGTCGGCTCGGCTGTCGCTGTTGGGGGTTGTGACGATCCAGAAGCGACGGTTGCCGGTAGCGTCCCGGAGAAATTCCACCTCGTTGGTCGTGCCAATGAAGATGCACTGGCGGGGGTAAACCTCAACCTGTCTGCCGTAAGCAGGACGGTATTGGTCCTCCTTCTTAGAAATGAACAGTTTGATCTGCTCCGCCTCCGCCTTCTTCATGCCAGCCAGCTCACCGACCTCGACAATCCAAGCTCGCCTCACCTGCTCATACGCCTCCTTGCCGGTGACTGTGGAGAAGCTGTCGCTGTACCACTTGTCTGCCAGCCGGGCAATGAAGGTGCTCTTGCCAATGCCCTGCTTGCCCTGTAAAGTCAGCATATAGTCGAACTGCACACCGGGGTGGAATACTCTAGCCACAGCGCCGACCAGCGTCTTGCGTGTCACCGCCCTGGTGTAGGGGGTGTCCTCTGCCCCCAGGTATTTGACCAGCAGGGTGTCAACTCGCTCTACACCGTCCCACTCGGCGGCGGTGATGAAGTCCCGCACCGGGTGGAATTTATGCGCCTGAGCTGTGGTTTCCACACCATCCAAGATTTTCTCCCGCCCGATAATCGTGTAGGTTTGCTCCATGTAGAGCCGCAGGTTGGCGTCATCGGAGTTCAGCCAGGTGCGCCCTCGGCGGTCGTTCGCCTTGCGCCAGGGCAAGTCGCTCCGCACGGCTATCATATTGTCCATCTCATCCCAGGCGATGCAGCCTTTGAGCGCTGGATCATTCTCCAAGATGAGTCGGATGTTGCCGATGGAGGAGCGCACACCGCCCTTCTCAGACAGCTCTAGGTTCTTCTTCCAGCTGTCGGGGTCATCGTCCTCTAGCTCGTCAAAGTCCGAAGCAACCGACTCCATCTTGTCGTTTACCACAGCCACTCTGACCGCTTCGTCGTCCATAGCCAGCTCAGACATTGCCCTGTAGCTGGGCAGTTTAGTCGTCGGGGTGTCTGATTTTCGGTCGGAGTCCAGTCCCCCGAAGAGGTGGATGCGAACCAAGTCCCAGGCGTTGACCAATTGGTTGCTGGTCGGGTCAGTAGCATGGTAGCTGTAGGAAAATCTATCTTCGTAGACCACCACACCAGCAGCCGTGCTGCCCAAAGCGTAAGTAAACCGGTCCTTGCTGTCATCACAGGGCAGGTACGTCTCTGGGAGAAATTTGTCTATCGCCTCGTGGATGCTGTATGTCCGGCAGAAGGCCCCTACCAAGCCAGGCTTGGTCAGAGGGTCCTTTTGCTTCGTCGCTGACCGATGCACCAGCTCGGCCACCCGGTTGCTGACCGGCCAGGCGCTCACATCGTGCCAGTCAATGTAACGGGCAAGCACGGTGTCGGGGGCGAGCAACTCGGCGTCCAGGTGCTCGAACACCTTCTCCGCGTCGATGGAGCAGCTAGGCCAGTACATGAGCCGCTGGGGCTGGTAGGTCGTGTCGTCGAACTTGTCAATGCCTAGGTCGCCAGCAACCATCCGGCCAATGGCTACGTACTCGTCCGGGTCAACGTCTCTTGACAGGGGGATGACCAGCCGGAGCCGTGGAGCTTCCGGCGTGTGTTTATGCGTTGAGTAGATCGCCGCAGCACAGCCGTACATGAGCCCCCAGTCCGGCCACAGGTCGTCGTCGGCATAGTCGGCGTCCAGGCACAGGCAGGAGCGCTGGGTGGTGCTCGTCCGGTCACCATCCTTGCAGTAGCCCCCAACAAAAGCGCCTACGTCCTTGACCTCGGACTGTCTGTGCTTGTCCATCGCCTTGTATTGGGCTACCGTCTCGTTCGTCACGACGAAGCGGGACAGCCTGTCCAGCAGGTCAGACCACAGGATGGTAGTGTTCTTCCATTTCTTCGTCCATCGACCGGTGCCCGTTGCGATGCTCAAGGCTCGGTCGTTCTTCACTTGCATGGCATCTACCTCCTTAGTCCTTCTTGTAAAACGGGGTGCTGTATCCGTCCGCAGATAGGTACTGGTCAAGCCCCGGAGCCCAGGCAACTGGCTCGGCCATAATGCGCTCGATTTCTTCGACCTGCGACCCTTCTGGGGCCTCGACGATGACCTCATCGTGGACGCTGAACACGATCTCATGCCCGGCTTGCTCTAGTCGCAGCATTGCCTCGGCCAGGACGTCACGGGCAAATGCCTGAATGACGTTTTCTACCAGGCGGCCACCCCAGGTTTCTGACTTCTCCCATTTCCGGGTCGTCTGGTTGAGCCTCCAGAATCGGATAGACCCTTCCTTATCGTCCAACCAAGCGCCCCAGTAGGATAATTGTCGTTTACTGGGGAGAATAAGCCGAAGGGCGTCTCTATCTCGAACGTAGGCGCATACGGCGGAGCCGGGTTTACTGGATTTACTTGACCGGCGTACTTTATAGGTCTTACCGGGGCAGCGGATAGCATTCTTCGCCGCCTGTTCACAGGCTCGCCAGAGTCCGGTAATGGTCGGACTTGCCGCTCGCCACTTGGTCACCAGCTCCTGTAGCTGCTCTTCGCTCAACCCCAGCTTGTCAGCGCCAAAGGCTTTCAGAGCACCAACTCCGCCGCCGTATCCGAGGGCAAGTTCCATGATCTTACCTTTCTGCCGCTCGGGACTTCCCTTCTTCACGCTTTCCTTGGGCACACCAAATGCCTGGGCGTAGGACGTCTCATAAATCTTGCCGTCCCCGGCGAACACGTCCAGCCGCCAGGCTTCCCCAGCCATGTAGGCCGTACAGACCGCCTCGATTGCGTGGTAGTCCGCCACGAGGAAGGTGTGACCCGGCTTTGCCACGATAGCAGTCCGGATGAGCTGGGACAGCACGTCCGGCACGTTGTCGTGGACCAACTCCAGGCCGTCTAGGTCACCCGCCCGCACGATGTCGCGCACCAGCTCAATCTGGTCGAGGTGGTTCTGTGGGAAGTTCTGGGGCTGGATGGTACGCCCCGCCCAGCGGCCTGTCTGGCTGGCTCCGTAATATTGGAGGGTGCCTCTCACTCGCCCGTCCGCGCAGGAGGCATTCAGCATTGCCTCGTACTTGGCTGTACTGGACTTACCCAGCAGTTGCTTTAGAGTCAGCACTCTTCGAGTTGTTGGGTCAGTTACTCTCTCAAGCAGTTCTTCGACCGACTCTTTATTCAGGCTGTCCGGATATAGCCCCACTGTCGCCAGCCATGACTTGAGTTGCTTTACGCTTTTGGGGTTCTCTAGACCGGTCAGGCGTTTCATCTCCTCTAGCGGGGCTACCTTAAACGCCTTGTCCATTTCGATCGCTGCCTGAACAAAGGCCACATCCGTCAGGACGCCTCGTTCATTGATGCGGGCATCCATACAGGCAATTCGGTGCTCTGTTTCGGTAACCGGGAAGCCCCTCAACCGATGATAAATGCCACGCTCGGTCTCCGTGTCCCGCAGGCAGTAGGTCTTGAACTGCTCCCACTTCTCCGGGGCGTGCGCCGGGAGGTTGCGAGTTCTGCCCCCGTTGGTCTTGGTTGGCTTACAGGGCTTGCAGAAATACTTAATCAGCGCCTCGCCGGTGCCCAGCTTCTGCTTGTCCAGCTGGAGGGCTGCGCCAGCACCCTTCAAGGTGCCGGGCAACCCATTCATCCGAGCCATGTGCATCGTGTCCGCCCACTGCTCAGGCGGCATGTAACCCCCCAGATACTTGTTCAAGCACGTCCGTTCGAACTGGCAGTTATGCGCCACTTTCAGGGTATCCGGTTCGGTGAGCGCCTTGGAAAGCCAAGGCGGCACACCGTCGGAGGTAAAGTCCCACAGCTGCATGGGGTCGTCGTCCCAGGCGTAGGACATGAGCAGAATTTCGAAGTCCGGCGCTTCCACGTATTTGAAAACGCCGGTCTTCACTAGGTCAGCTGAGCTGTAGGTCTCCAGGTCGAGGAACAGTGTTCGCTCAAATGAGGTCATCGGCGTCATCATCCAGCTCGTCGAAGTCGTTGGTGCAGTCGAAGCCAGCCAGGCGTTCGCCGTCACTGAGGAACTGAACGCCGTTGAGGTAGATGGTCACGCCCTTCTTGGCCTGGGCGTCGAAGCCTGCGGCTGCGAGAGATGCATTGCAGTAGCACCCGCTGTAGATCACACCGTCTTCCTCGGTCAGGGACTCCTTCCGGCGACCCATGACGACAGGGCGGTTCTTGCTGGAGCAGCGCAGGATGTACGCGCCCTCGTACTCAGGATGCTCGTCCGCCATCTCATCCCCGTCCTTGAGGGGGTTATGCATGACAGAGGGCCACTTGCCGTCCTTGCGCTTGCCGGGGAACTTCTCATCCAACGCCTTGACGATTGCTTCCTTTACCTGCTTGACCTGCGGGTGGTCTTTGGGGATGATCCAGGTAGCCGAGTACTTTGGCTCGGAGCCGTCGGCGATTGCGTCTGCTCTGAACAGGTGCTGGTAGGACAGTCGGACGTTCTTCAATACGATTTTCTCAGACATAGTTATGATCTCCTTTGTTATTAGTTAGCCAATTACATCAAAGTCAGCGCCAGGGTCGTACGCCTTTCGTTTGTCGGAGGCCAAGACCAGGGTGGGGTTTCCAGGCGACTTTACAATACGGTCGCCCAGCAGTTCAGCGACCTTTTTCTTGCCCAGGGATTTCTCCAGGGCCGCCGGGGTCATGAGCTTTGCGGGCTCCATATAGGCATCCTGGTCGTACTCCTCGGCCTGCATGAACTGCTCAACGGCTTCGGGGTCGGCCCATTTGCGAGAGCTGCGCCCCTCGACCACCTTTAACCCTTCGACCGGGTTCCCTGCCAAGATAGAGTCTGTGGCGGCAGCCAGCGTCTTTTTCAGCCAAGTCTCAATGAGCGGTTTGGCCTGGAAGATTTCCAGGTACTCCTTAGGTGCAAGGTGGGGTACGGCAGTTAGGCCGCCGTGGGTGCGAACAAAGTCGCTGCAATAGACAGTCAGCGCTCGGCACCGACCAGCGTGCTGGCAGAACTTTTGGCACCAGGGGCCCGCGTGGTACTCTTCTGAGCCCTTGTACGCCTTGGCCGCAACGGGGGCTACCACGTTCTCCGCCCAGTCCAGTAGATCGGCCACGGTCAACGTGTACTCGCTGACATTGTTCATCCGAGGCTGATAGATCGCCATCCGGACGGTACTAAAGTCGTACACGCAATCAAAACTCTGGATAACACCGAGGGCGTACAGTTTCATTTGCGGGTTGTCCTCGGCGGACACGGCCACGCCTTTGCCGTACTTATAGTCAACTATTGTGATAACGTCCGGGGCGATGACGATGCAGTCAGCCGTGCCAAAGCCGCCGGGCACCCAGGTGCTGTAGTCCAGGCGCTGCTCGACCAATACAGTACCTCCGGGTGGCATAAGCTCTTGGATGTACTCGCAGTAGCCTTGAGCGCACTCCAGCATTTCGAGAGTGACTTCGGGTTTGCCGTTCAGGTCGGCCCCTTCGTAGCCGTCAACGTCGAAGCCACGAAGGAGGCAGCTCTCCAGGATGGTCTGCGCTACTTCATGTGCGGCGGTTCCCTCCGCCGCGTAGGAGGACTCTTCCCGCTCGTACTGGGAATTTGCCGTTGCCGAGCCAGGGCAGTTCAGCCATAGTTCGGCTTTGCTTGCCCCCAAGAAGGCGTGGGCTCTCCCTTTGTGGTTCAGCTCTGCCATCACAGCGCCTCCAGTGCAGCCTTAAACTCGGCCAGGTGCTCATCGGGCACAGCGCTGACCTTGGCCGCCCCATACTTCTCAAGCAGTGCCTTGACCTCGTCCCGGTGCTTAGCCTGGATCTTGGCGATAGCCAGCTTGTTCACTTCGCTCCTAGACGGCACGGGAGCCTTAGGGCTCTCCTGCTCCTCAAAAGGGAGGACTTCTTCCTCATCCTCTGTGGGCGTGCAGGGCTTTGCCTCGCTTTCGTCGGGGGCTTTCGGTTCAGCGTTGGTCTGGCAATGTTCTGCCATGCCCCGCACCGCCTCGGCCAAGGCGTTGATCGCGTCCAACAATTTCTTGTCGGCCTTGAATGTTACTTCCATAGTGGTCTCCTTTCTATAACTAGACAAATCTGATTGGGTGTGTTATGATAAATGTGTGTTTTTGTGCGTCGCCTCGGGCAAGCCTTCCGCTTCCTGGGCGACGCCTTTTTTAGGCCCAGTATCGGCTTCCGAGGCAGTTCTTTCTAGTGGTCTTTTGCACCGCTTTGGCCCTCATGGCCCCGCAATGGTTGCGCAACATGACTTCTTTATAACGTTGCTCACGGAGCTCCTCGCGCTTTGCCGCGAAGTCTAAGTAGGCTTGACAGGTACAATGGCAAGTCGGGCTTCGCCCAGTCTCCGGGGTGCAATGCTTGCAGGGGGCGCTAGACATCTGCTTCTACCTCCGTTTCTACCATTTCTCTAAGTTGGGGGAGCGCTCGGAAAAGTACGCCCCAATTTGCTTTCTGCTCTCCGGACTCCCAGCAGCTGATCATGGCGTGTGAGAGCCCACACAAGTGCCCAAGCTCTTTCTGGGTCAGCCCCGCTTGCTTCCGGGCGATTCGGATAATGCTTTGAGCCTCGGCATACTTTCGCTTGTTTGCCTCACGTCTCCGTTTGCTACGGGCTAATATGCGGTCTCGATTGGCGTGATAGTGGTTGCGAGCGTACTGAGCGTATCGCTCAGGGTTCTGCCGCCGCTTCTCTGCGCGTTTCCGATTCAATTCTTCCCTGTGGCGTAGGCGATACCTCCGATTGGCTTCTTGGATAGGCTTCGGGTTCGCCCGGTAGTAAGCCCGGCGGTACTCCCTCACCCTCTCTAGGTTATTGGTACGCCACGCTTTCTGTCTGGCGAGAATCTGTTCTCGGTTCCGTGCGTAGTGGTCTCCCCACTGGGCTCTCTTAGCTTCAGACCGCATAGTCACCTCGGCGGCTGTTCGGATTTCCTCTGAGGTCAGCGGCGCTTCCAGGCACTCGTCCGGCACGTCCGGATAGGGGCAGTTGAAGCAGTCATGGTTACAGATGATGCTCATGTGTCAGTTGCCTCCTTGTAGCGCCACGTTACGATCATGCTCGGGAAGGGTGCTGGGTTTTCTGCACCAACGAAGGTGATGCGGCCCCATACAAAGCGTATCTCAGCCCGGCCATAAATGTATCGGTGGAACCGGTTCGTGTCGGTTCTTGCCGGAAGCAAGGCGACTACCGTCGTTCCGGGCTTTCGGCTTTCCTCGAAACACTTTTTGACAAAGGCGTCTCGCTGCTTTGCGCTGTACGGAGGGTTACACCAGACCGTTTCGCCACCCCAGTCCTGGGTGAGAGCGTCTTCCTCCGGCGAGAAAAACCTGGCGCACTTTGCATTCGTCTTTGTGGCGCAAGCGTCCAAGGTGAAACGGTAGTCCCTGTCCAACAGGTCGAACAGCTCTTGCGGAGTCTCCCAGTCGTCCTTCCCCGTCGAGAAGAGCGTCTTATTCACCGCCCATCACCTGCTCTTTCGGCGGACGTTCCCGCTGGAAGCCGTTGATCGCGCTGACCGCCAGGGACATCATCGCCACGGCGCAGGCCAGCCCAACGGCGCCAGTCATCCAGCCCCGGCCTTGCAGCATAGCCCACGTGCCGCCTACGCTGGTGAGCAGTCCGGCAGCAGTGCAGGCCATGCCTGCGATTGCTAAGTATCTGTTACGCTTGTTCATTTTTGGTTTTCTCCTTTCAGTTCTCTGGCAATCCCGCCCAACACAAACTCAACGCAACGCCATTGCCCCACATCTTGTATTCCGCTGAGTCGGAGTGCGGACTTTTCAGCCACTTGATGATTTGCTTGTCTGTCTTCTGCTTCTTTCCGGTCTGTACGCCTCCAACTCTGGCAGCACTGCGCAGAGTTTGTCCCAGTTTGCTTTGAGTGCACCAGTCTCCCACATCGATACAGTCGCCTGGGTCACTCCGACTATAGCTGCAAGCCCACTCTGGGTCATACCCTGGGCTTTGCGCGCCAGCGCAATGCTTTTCTGCCGGGCAGCGACCTTGTCCTTGTTCGCCTCGTACCACGCCCTCTGCCGGGCAGCGACCTTGTCCTTGTTCGCCTCGTACCACGCCTTCTGCCGGGCGGCGACCTTGTCCTTGTTCGCCTCGTACCACGCCTTCTGCTGGGCGGCGACTGCTTTTTGTTTTGCCGTCTTCGGGTTGATGATGTCCTTGTCGATGACGTCGAGCTCTTTGTGCTCATCCCATGTCAGAGCCGCCTCCAGGCACTCCTCCGGCACGTCAGGATATGGGCACTCCAGACAGTTGTGGTTGCACTCGATCATGTCAGACGCCTCCTATATTTGGATAATCTTACTGGTTCCCCGATGCCGAATGCTCCGCAATTTGCCCTCCAGCGTCACCTCCGCTGCCGCCCGGTCACCCTTGCTGGGCTTACCCGCCCAAATGAGGGCACGGTGCATTGCGTACCGCGGGCACTTGTCGTGGCAGACCAGCGTCCTGTCGGTCTCCAACGTGCAGTCTCTGCACGGCCACAATCTCCGCGCCCATCTCCGCTGCTTATAGCAGACCGGGCACAGCTCCGCAGCTCCGACCGTCACCAGGGTCTGGGCGCTCCATAGGCGCTGGCAATGGGTGCAGGGTCTGCGGCTCACCGCTTGAGCCTCCGCGCCAGCATCCGGTCGAAGGCCGTCTCGGCCACCGACATCATCCAGGCAGCGGCGCACATGGTGATGCTGGCAGGCAGCCAGTTGCCCAGCAGCACCATGTGTCCGGCAGTCGCCCAGGCCGCTACGCCCATTACGGTGCCGGTGATGCCAACGACCAGCTGGCAGGTGCATTTTGTTCTCTGTGTCATGTTGATTCCTCCTCACTCCTTAAATACCTTGTACTCGACGCAGCCGGTGCCGCGCAGGCTGAGCCGGTCACCAACCACTTCCAACCCTGCGTCTTTAGGTATCCCATTTCATCCGCTCCTCCAGTGCCGTCAGCGCCACTTGATAGGCATCCCGCTCCTTGGCATAATCCCTTACCCAGTCTTCATGTGCGCCATGTGTGCTACACCACATTACCTGCGATGCTGCCCACCGAGCTTGATTATGCAGAAATGTAAGCACATCGGGCAGCCCCACTTTTTCACGCAGCATATCGACTGCCAGCTGATACAGCTTCTGTGCCGTTTCCCATAACAGCAGATTTCCCTCATCCTCTTGATGGGCAATGCACCACAATACCCTGCTCTGTGCATATTTCGCCCGCTCCTCCAACACGCAGATTGCTTCCTTCAGTTCCATCTCACGTCCTCCCTTACACCCGCTTTGCCACATCCCTGATGATCGCCAGATAGCTGTCCGCAGTGACGTCGATCTCCCGCTTGCCGCCGTGGTCGTACAGCGCGATCACATACTCGCGGTCCTGGTTTCCGTACAGCTCGCAGGACACCACGCCACACCGAGTCTGGCTCAGCAGCCAACCCAGGTTGCGTACAAACAGACGCCGGTCGTCGTCCCACAGTCGTTCTGCTCGCGTCTCGTCTGCTGGGGTAGGAGACACGTCAGCACTGGGATCCGGCTCGTACCCGGCAAGGTAGTCTTCGAGTTTCGCATTAAGCTCCTTGGCACGCTCCACAGCCTCAGCCAGGGCGTCATCGATGGTCGTCATTTGTCATACCTCCTCAGTATGTCTTGTCTGCACCCGCCGACCCCAAGCGTCCGCCACCAGCCCGTATGTGATCCACTCCGGGCACCACCGCCGCTGGTAATCCAGCAGGCCCTTGCAGCGGCGCTGGATGTATAGGCGGCATTTCGCGCATTTGGGACAGGTGCTGTTGTAGTTAGCCATCGATGCCCAGCCACACGAGGCGTGCATGGATTACGCGCAGTGTCGTGAGCGCCATATCAGTCGCCTCACGCTCGTAACTCCAAGCGTGCAGCACTTCTTCGTCTGGTTCGGCCGCAGACGCTTCGATAGCTTCCGCTTCTTCGATTTTCATTTTACGTTCTCTCCTTTCAACTCTCGGGCAATCCCGCCCAACGCACGGCAACGCAACCTCAACGCACGGTAACGCAACCTCTCACGTTCTCCCCTCCAGCTGCCGACACTGCGATGACGTCCCAGGTCGGATGATCCTCTTTCGCTTTGGTGTACGCATCTGCAACGTGCTTTGCTCCGTACACCAGCGTTTTTCTCTGCGCCGTTGGGCAGGCGCATGTTGACTGCCACTTTCATGCCGGTTCCCCTTTCTTGATTTCTGTCCGATTGATGGACTGCTCGTATGCCCATTCGGACAACGCCCGGCGGCTGATCTTCGTGCAGGAGCCGACCCGGTAGTTGGGTACATAGCCGCAGCGTGCCCACTCCCGCAGGGTAGTTTCTGACACGTCTACTAGCTTCGCCGCTTCCTTGCAGCTGACCGCGATCTTCTTTTCACCGTCTTCTGCAATGGCCTGGATCCTTGCCAGCTGGGCGGTCAGTGCGTCCAACTTCTCAGGCAGCGCCAGGAGCGCCGCGAACACTTCGCTCATCGTAGGTTCGTTCATTTGGGTTCACCCCCTTTCTCATTGACGCGGGCAGTGTTCAGCTGGCCAACCCCTGGCATAACAGGCGGAAGGTTTCTCTGCCCTTGGGCGTGACCAGGGTCTGGACGCCCGCCCACTGAGTTCTCTCGTTGACGCACTCTTTCAGCTCGAACAGGCCATTGTTCTTCTGCTCGTAAGCCAGCAGCTTGCCCTTCTTGTCCCGATATAGGTACTTGTGCTCCAGAAGCCAGTTGACAAACTTCTTCGGCGGGATACCCAGCTGCTTCGCTGTCTCTCGGAAGTTGGTCAGCAGGCCACGTTCCACCAGCTCATCGAAGTAATCCGCCTTGGGCTGCATGACCTGATTTCTTACAGTCAGGTCACTATTCACCACCTGTAATGCAAGGTTCTCGCCTCTCAGCTTCTCTACTCGGTCGTTTGCAATCTGCAACGCTCGCTGCATGATCGCGTCCGGACTGTTCCACCGCTCCTCGATCCGGATGAAATACTGTCTGCACTCTTTGCCGCGCTCCGTGCGCTGCAACATGCAGATTTCCTTTGCCATCGGGATCGTGAGCTGGTGGTCGGTTTGTACCTGCGGCATTTCTGTGCCATCGACACGGAGGACATTTTTGTCCACCGTCATGTAGTCAACGTTTTCAGCAAATCCATACTCACACATGCGGCTAAACCATTTTGCATACGGTGTCTTGACACCGAGCATGTCGTGCAAGTCTCTGCCCAACACTGTCGGGCGGTCGCTACTGTAGTTAATGTTGATAAGTTCATTCATTTAGGTTCCTCCTCGCAAGTGATTATAAATCACGCTCTGTTGAAAAAAATTTGGCCTGTCTCCACATCAGTAAGGCGAAGTAACTGCTTGAGCTTGGCAATCTCGGACGCCTTAAACTCACTCTCGTTTGTCATTTTCAAGAAAAGCCCATTCCGACTCAATCCGAGATACTCTGCAACCCAAGACAGCTTAATACCCTGTTCTGCAATGAGTTCTTTCAGGCGCAATGTGTCTGTCATACTCACACCCCCTTTGGTTTGATAGTGATTTTCAATCACATCCATATAATAGCACGATGGTGATTCTGTGTCAACCCCCAGGGACAAAAACGAAAGAAATAGTTGACATACAATCACGTACGCAATATAATGGTGGCAGTTAAAGGAGATTGCCACTATGACATTATATGAACGAATTAGACATCGCCGCGAGCAGCTAGGCATATCCCAAGGGCAACTGGCAGAAGAACTAGGCTATACAAATCGCTCCACCATCGCAAAAATCGAATCGGGGAAGAACGACATTACCCAGTCAAAGATTGTTGCTTTTGCGCACGCGCTATCTACGACCCCACAGTATCTGATGGGCTGGACAGACGACCCCTACGACTACGACAACGACCCTAATGGGGTACTGGCCGAAATCCCAGGCAACGCTTACCGTGAATTGGTGAAGCTGCATCCGGATGACCCGGAGGGCGTGTGGCACGCTTGGCAGGCGATTGTAAACGATCATGATACACCACCTACCTACGACATCACGCCTCCTGAGTACGAGATGGTGTGCGCCTACCGGGTCGCCGATGACGACACCAAGAGCATCGTGGACACAGCTCTTAGACGATATAAAAAGTCCCCAACATCCGAAGACGCTGGGGACGATGCATCCACCTACCAGGCCGCCGCTCGGAGCGGTGACCGCGTGGATGTGAGCCGTGTATCGTTGGAAGAAGAACTGGCGGCGTTACCTCCTAAGCGCAAGAGAGATATATGACCTGAACTGCTCAACTACCTGCCGCTCCAATGGGCTGGTGTAGTAGCGGTTGCGGCGCTCCAATTCCTGCATCCTCCTGGCGCGGAACTCGGCAGCCTGGCGGGACAGCCCACACACCCGCTGGATGGCCTCCGGTGTGGTAGCCCCAAGCTCATGCAGGACGCAGGCGGGTGCAAGCAGACGGGCGGCAAACTGATTCGCCTGCGTCTCCTCTTGGCTATCCTTTGGGTTGGGTTCCCGGTTGATCGTGGTCACTCTCCCCCGGCCAACGTGCCCCAACGCCAGGTGGCCAATCTCATGGGCAACGGTAAACCGCTGTCGTCCGACCGGCAGGACGCCATTGCAGAAGATGTAGGTAAAGTGGTCTGTCACGGCGCAAAAACCGTCCGTCCTCTCGGTCAGGCTCGACAGCCCCAGCAAGTCAATGGCAGCCTTCCCCTCCTGGTAGTCTGCCAGCACCCAGCCATAGTGCTCGCACAACGCAGCGGTGCTGACAGGTAGCTTATCAACCTTGCAGTCAATCAGGATTTTCCAGGCTTTGTCTCTGGCAGTCTTGTAGTTGCTATATAACATATAAAGTCACCTCAAGCGGTGATTTTACATGATTTCCTCGCACTTTTCATTGTAAAATGTTTTCCTCTGTAGGAAAATGTTCAGTAGTCGCCCTCGTGTGAGGGTGTGGGTTGAAACTGTATTTTCGCAAGAGAAATGCAAAACGCTAAATAGTGTATCAGTCGCCCTCGCGCGAGGGTGTGGGTTGAAATAAATCGACAGAGGAAAAGTGTGGGGCGATAAAAAATAGAAAGGAGACTGATAAAATGGCGCAAAAAGCGCGCATGAGGGCCGCAAAAGGCGGCGGCAGCATCCGCAAGCGACCAGATGGCACGTGGGAGGCACGGTTCATCTATGTCGACGCAATGGGTGCCACACGTCGCAAAAGCGTGTATGCGAAGACCCAGCGGGCGTGCAGGCAGAGTCTTACAGCCGCGCTGAACAGCGTTGACACCAACACCTACCAGGAACCGCAGCGGATGACGGTAGGGGATTGGCTCGACCTATGGGTAGACACCTACTGCATCGACTTGAAGCCGAGAACAATTTCATCCTACCAAGGCACGATCAACGCCAGGATCAAGCCCTTTATCGGGGCTGTGCCCCTCCAACAGCTCTCAAACATAAACGTGCAGAGCTATATCAACGCCCTAAAGAAGAAGACTGGAAGGAGCGGAAAGCCCCTATCCCCTAAGACCGTCTCTAACGCTCACGGTGTCTTGCACAAGGCGCTGAGTCAAGCTGTGGTCGCCAAGCTCATCCCGTCCAATCCAGCAGATGGTGTCAGACTCCCGAAAAAGCAAAAGCCCCGCATTACTCCGCTGTTGGACGATGCTGTAGCAGAGTTTGTCAGGGCGATACGGGGAGACCGATATGAACTGGTTTTCTTACTGGCGCTCTTTTCTGGCCTGCGTCAGTCTGAGATCATGGGACTTCAATGGGGCGACATAGATTTACTCGCTGGTGAGATCACTGTTCAGCGCCAATTGCAGCGCAACTATGGCAGGTCAGCGGATGACCCGTATTACCTCATTGTTCAATCCCCTAAGAACGGGAAAAACCGAAACGTGGTAATCCCGCCGTCCATGACGAACCTGCTACGTAAGTGGCAAGCAGAACAGGCAGCATCCCAACTTGCGGCTGGCCCTCTTTGGGACAACCCACATGACTTCGTGTTCACCGATGAGCTCGGTCACCACATTGCGCAGTCCACTGTCCGGAAACACTTCAAAACCGCTGTAGAGAGCATTGGACGACCAGAGGTGCGCTTCCATGATTTGCGCCACAGTTACGCCACAGCGGCTCTGCAAAGCGGCGATAGTATCAAGGCGGTGCAAGAGCAGCTAGGGCACTATTCCAGCGCTTTCACCATGGACACCTACGCAGATGTGTCCCAAAAGATGCGCCATGAATCGCAGTCCAGGATGGAGCGATTCTTCAAAGAGGTAAGCGGCAAATAAATTCTATAAGGGGTAAAATAAGGGGTAGTAAAAAACGCGATTCCTAAAATCGCAACTTTTTTACGCAAAAACGCCCGATTACAAGAAAAAACATCGCCAATCCATAACAAATTAGCGATGTTTATTGGTGGAGGCGACGGGAGTTGAACCCGTTCTGTCCGCATTATTCAGCTCAAATATCCTCATATTTCACCTATTTTTCATTTGTTTGCAAACTTTTCTTGTCGATTTACAGCTACCTCACCATATAGCATCATCCGCCAAGGGGTAAAATAAGGGGTAGAAATTTCGCCTCAACTTGCCCCCTGCTCCAGCAAGTCCTGGAGGACAGGAATCACCCTCTCGAAGTACCGGAAGCTAGACACTTCCTTGTTCGAGTGCCGAGACTTGTCCTTGAACCACTGGCCGTACTGCTCTGTCTTCAAGTCATACCGGTTGGTCGGCAGGCCGACACGGTTGGCGGTGGTACCCAACAGCTGGCCAATCTCAGTAGCCGAGTAGGTCTTCTCCTCCAGCTTGGGCAGCGGGAGCAGGAACTTGCCAGACAGCTCTTTGGTTGCATAAGCGATGACCTCGCTGGTGACCCAGCGCTTGAACTCCTTCGCCCCAGGCAGTTTGCTGGAGAGGATGAGGCTGTACAGGCCGGACTCGTTGATGATGGTAACCTCCTGCTTACCACCAGGGGTGTCCATTTTAGACACCCCTTTATCTTCGTCCTCCACGTGACGGGCCACGGCATTGGTAGCGGATTTTCCGTCGTCACCATACCCCAGGGCTTTTGCTACATCTCGCCCGACAAACCAAGGTTTGTTGTCGATCTCAATAGTTCTCACCTGACCGAAGGCCGGGTTCTCAAAGATCATAAGTTCGTTCATAAAATTACCTCCTTTAATCTGAAAGTAGTCCAGTTTGCAGGAGCCCCAACCCTGTACCCCCGGTCGGCCTCGGCGTCGCTATACCGGCCTTGGTGCGCTCCATGCGTCACTTCCCTGGCCAGCAGGTATCCTGTCTGGTTATTCAATTGTGTTTGGGTGGGTCAGTACCGCGCCTTCAACTATGCCGGTACAGCCCGGATCCTCTGGGGGCTGGGTCGATAAAATGTTCTCGGTGGTCGGGTGGGTTGCAATCGCCTGATTCAACCGTACCACCAGCTTGGTTCTGCCAAAGTCCCGAAAAATGCATTGACATTTCTCCTCAAATGCGGGTATACTACATATAGGAGTGGTTGTAACACCCTCTACCCGGAAAGGAGAGTGTGGATATGGCAACAAAGAGCATTTTGAAGACTGTCCACATAAAAGAACGCAAATCCGCCGTGGCGTTGATAAACGCCTTGGAAAACGCAAAAGGAAAGTCTTTTGAGACAGTAACGTTTCAGAGAATGCCTTCTGTGGCAAGCAGAAAAGAGATCAGAGATATATTTGGGGTAAAGAATGACAGGGTATAAAATCGTCAATCTAAAACTTATGCTCGAAGAAGCTGGAGAGGATATTGCTAAGCAAGTTCTCTCCACTTTTTCGTGCCCGCTTAATAAAGACGTTGAAAAATTTTTAAAGGTCAAGGCCATTGAGTTCGCAAAGCAAGGTTTATCTCAAACGCACCTCATCTTTACTTCCTACAAGCAGGAAGTTGTCTTAGTTGGCTACTTCACATTGGCTAGCAAGTATATTACTGTTTCTGGAAAGAATTTGAGTAGCACTTTGAGGAAACGCATCTCCAAGTTCTCCATTTTTGACCCCAGGATCAAGGCTTATTGTCTATCCGCCCCTCTAATCGCTCAGCTAGGCAAAAACTATACAAACAACTATCACACTCTGATTTCCGGAGGCGAGCTATTAGCGCTAGCCTGCAACAAGGTTGCGCAAATCCAGTTAGACCTGGGCGGAAAATTCGCCTATCTAGAATGTGAGGATAAGCCCGCCTTAGTCAACTTTTACCGCAAAAACGGGTTCTGCGAGTTCGACAAAAGAATTTTGGACTCCGACGAAACCGAGTTAGAGGGCGGGTACTTAGTTCAGTTATTACGGTACATCAAGTAAAAAGAGTGGCATAGCTTCCGACCAAGCCAGGCAGAAGCTATGCCACTTTTGCTTTAGTTTTTCGCTCGCACCAAATAATAAATGGGCTTAGTCCGGTCGTAGTACGGCGCAACTGGCCCCACGTTAGTATACCGGCCATTCTTAGTATTCGACCGGAACGGCCCACCTGCGTCGTACCACTTGCCATCCCCCGCGTAGATTGCCAGATTGCTGTCCCACACGCACACATCCCCCGGCCGCAGGTCGGCCAGCTTGTCCCAGGTCTTGCCCTTTGCCTGGATAACCTGGCAACCCAGCAGGTTGCCGGTGCCGGTGACCTTGCCGCCGTCGTGGCTGATACGCTTGCCTGCCGTCAGCAAGCCCACGTCCTGCAAGACCCAGGATACAAAGTGGGAGCAGCTAGAGCCAGGCTTGCTCAGCGCCTTGGTGGCCGCCCAGGTGGACATAGCCTTGTGGGTGGTGTCCTTGTAATGCCACTTGTGTTTGACCATGTACTGCCCGATTTCCGCCGCACGAGTCAGGATTGCATCTCGGATGAGCGCCGCCTGAGTCTTGGGGCCTACAATGCCGTCCACGGTCAAGCCAGCCTTGTACTGGTAATTCCGCACGGCCTGGTCGGTCTTGACGCCCCAGATGCCGTCCTCGGCGAGCTGGTTGCCCACCAGGTTGAGCCGGTGCTGGAGCAACTTGACGTCGTCGCCCTTATCACCCTTGCGAAGCAGGTCGGTGTTGCCGGTCTGGGGCTGTGTTACGGGCGTCAGAAACAAGGCCCGTTCCTCCTTGCGGCGGCGCACCAGGCCAGCCAGTACCTTACCCTTGCACTTCATCCACATGGTCAGGGCGTCCGCTGCACCGGCGTAGTCGCCAGCATTCAGTTTACGCAAGGCGGTGGACTGCTTGAGCGCACCAACGCCCACGTTGTACGTAAAGCTCACCAGGGCGTCAAACTGGTTCTGGTTCAGCGGTACCTTGACCGCCTGGGTCACCGCGTCCTCATAGGTCTTGATGCTGTGGTCGCGGAGCCAGGCATGCGCCTCCGCTTTGGTTGTGGTCATGCCCCGGCGCACCCGTTTGCCATAATACCTGCCGGTCTGGCCATAGCCAATGGTCCATACGCCGTCGAGCTTGTTGGACGCCTTGAGCAGGCATCCTTCAAATTTTTCGATCATGGCCAAACCTTTTTCGCTGATTCTCATACTTCGGCCTCCTCGCCCACTTCGGGCAGCCCTGCCAAACTGGTCAGCAGGGACAAAATGCCCGCCAGGACAGACGCGCTGCCCACCACCAGCCAATCTACGTCGGCCAGGACATAGGCGGTGCTGAGCGCTGCAAGAGCGGTCTGGGCAACCGTTTTCAGTGCTCTAATACCCGCTGCTTTCCACCAAATCTTACTCTTCATGGCTATGTTCCTTTCTGTGCTCCAGGTCGTCAATCCGGTGGTTGGCGACTTTCATTTTTTCCTCCAACACCGGCACTCGGTCAGCGAAACCATTGTGATACCTGACTTCCCTGGTCAGCTCCTCAATCTTGGTGTCTGTGACCGCCTGCGCAATCTCCAACTGGTGCTGCACCTTCCGGGCGCTGCCTCGGTTGGTGATGATGACGCCGATCAGCGACAGGCCACCGGTGATCAGCGCTACAATGATGCTTTCCATACAGCCTCCTTAATCAATGGGATAGCTAATATTGATTACATAGTTCCCTGCAGCACCGTATACTAGCTGCAACTCGCCATTCGGCGTGATCTTCCCACGCAAGGTTTGCGCATAACTTGCTTTCCACTGTGACATCTCAAACGGCACAAGGACTCCATGCTGAGGCGCCGGAATTGCCGAGCTCCCCAGGATAGTCGTCCAACTAGAGACTTTGCCAGACAAGGCCAGCGTACCGCTGACGTAGCACACCCCCAGCTTTTTGGTCACCACGACGCTGCCGGACGATACAATGCTACCGGAAAAGCTGGTATGGGTAGTGGCGCTGTAGCTGTTGTCCGTAATCTTGTCCAACGCCAATTTTGGGATTGTCAGGGAGTCTCCTTCGCAAGTGACTCGCACGTCGTAGTCCTTTTCGTCTGCGTTGTTGCCGGAATGGAAGTCCAGGTACTTGCCGACTTCCATCACACCGTCTACCTCGATGTAGGGGATGTTCCCCCAGCGCTTACCCGCTGTCAGGCCGTCCAACTTATCGGCATTATCGGCGTTTGCGGCGCTGTTCACTCGACCGCTATTAGAGTTCGTCGTCGAGGTTCCGTCGGTCTCACCGGAGTCACCGCGCGCTGCAATGCTTGTCGGGGCGTTGATCGTATAGGTGATATTCGTGATGATAGTGCTATGGGGCACACCAGACGCATCCACGTAGGTAATCTTGTCCATTGGCCAGAGGTAAGGGCAGGGCTTTACCGTCGCCTCGAAGGGCCTATAAGTCAGACCACCGACCAGAGCGTTAATCTCAGTGAGGTTATCTCCGGGGCTCTTATTCAACGTGTAGTCAAAAAATGGATTCCCGGTAAAGTCCAAAACAAGCCCCGTATCGTTGCCCACAAAGTAAGTGTGGTCAATCCAAGATGTCTCGTCCTCCTCAAACAGGGTAAGGTCGTCCTCTTCGCTCATCGTGCAAGAGAGCCCGGTAATGCTTTGGTCGTTCTCCATCATATCCGACGTGTATCGCTCCGAGGGGGAAATCGTCAGGCCCGTATCCTGCACCCACCCAAAATGCAAGTGCCCTTGCACGTCGATATATGCGTTGGTGCCCAGGAAACCAGCCGTCCACATCACCAGCTGTCTGTTAGTCTTATTTTGCGCGTCGAGGCGGTTGACGAACTCTCTTGCGCAGAGAAGCTCGTACCCGGAAGCGGCAAAGGTGAAATTGACCTGACAACCCCGCGCCCGGCTCAACTGCGCGGCGTCAACCACGCTATTGAGCGGAGCCTTAATGTCGCCGTCCTGCAAGCCAAAGCCGCGGCTCTGAATCGCGTAGAGGACGTTACCTGAGAGCATATTCGCATTCAGGGACTCTACATATTCAGGGGTCATGGGGACGTCTGTCAGGGACATAAGGTCCAAGGCAGTAATCGTGATGGTGGACAGTTTTCGAGGGGCCGAGTCCACGACGAACCAGCCTAAGGGGATCCAGGTGATCGTCGAGGCAGCGTTCGACCAGTCCTTAATGCCGACCTGCGCTTTCAGCCACTTGCCCTTGAATACTGTGTTGTCAAAATAGCCATCGTGGTTGTTCAGCTTCAAGGTCAGCTCCGCCGCAATAGCCGTACCAATTTCCAGCTTTTCGCCGGTCACGCAGTACCGGTCAACGACGAGGCCGTTCTGCAAGATGCGGTCGGAACCGATAGTTAGGTCGGGCGTTGCGGAGGCTCCGTTGACGGGCTCTAAGACGTTTGCCGCCGGGGTGAACACCTCCACCTTGGCCTGCTGGTACTGGTTCGCTTTGAACAGGTTGATAACGTCTTGACTTACTGGATACACTCAACGACCACTCCTTTCGATAAGATTAAATGTCACGTTCGACCACAGCCCCAGGGTCGCGTTATACAGCGGAGCCGACCGGTCACCCACATAGAAGGTGCTTGTCCGCCAGCCCCCGGCCTTGGGGTCGAGGTACTTCACGCTGATATACTCTGGGTTGAAGGCGGTCAGGATCGCCGACGCCTCCGCCGTAGTAAGGTTCTTCCATTCCAGCTCCAGACCGATGATCTGGCCAATACGCATTTTGTCCATCTTGGTATCCTCGGTACGGCCAGCGTCGGCGGCGGAGATGTCTTCCAGCTTCCACTGGAAGGAAGAGGGGCATTTGACTGCCACCCCATCTACCGTTGCAATAGGATTCATGCTCAAATACCCCTCCTTTAAGTTACGAGCACGGCGGGCTTGCCGTCTCGCTTTGTTTTTCTATTCAGACTACGAGCCAGAGAGTTCGTAGTAATCTCGGCGCTGAACTCCTTCTCCAGCAAGCGACGCAGGAGCGCGTTCTGCTCACGGAGCAAGTCATTCTGTCTGGCGTTCGCCGCTGCGACACCAGAGCTGATACCGTCCACGATCTGGGCGTTGTTAGCAACCGCATTGCTATTGCCCATCCGACCGACCATTTCCGGACCGCTCTCACGAGCAATGAACAGCTCACCGATGTCCGGCAGACCGCCTGCGGCATACCAGTTCACGCTGAACTTGGGCACGGAGGGCTTCTCCATGTCCCACTTCCCGGTGACCTTGATGTGCGGCATTTTAAGGTAGGGCAGATGCCAGGAGTAGTTGAACGTGTCCTTCATTTTCCTAACGGCAGCGGATACGGCGCTCTTCGCTTTGTTCATGGTGCTGGTGACCTTGCTGCTGATCTTACTCATGGAGGAGCTCATGCTGTTGGCCGCGGAAGTCATGTACTTCTTGGTGTCAGTGCTGATAGTTCGGAGCTTTGCAGAGGCTGTCTTACCTGCATTACCCCAGGACTTGTTCACCGCGCTGGCAATCTTGGTGCCAGTGTTCGCCACACTGGTGCCGATAGATTTCCAAGAGCTGCTCGTGGTCTTACTGGTGCTCTTCGAGGCAGAGTTGGTGCTCTTGGTAATCTTGTTCCATGCACCCGACACAGAGGAGGTTACCTTGCCCCAGATGCTGCCCGTAGCAGACTTAATCTTACTCCAGCCGCTGGACACGGCCTTGGACACTGTGTCGGGCTTGACAGCGGACTTGATCTTGCTCCAGGCCCCGCTGACTGTACTCTTTGCAGCGCCCCAAGCGGAGGAGGTAAAGGATTTCACCTTATCCCAGCCATTGGAGATTGCGGAGGAAATACTGTCGGGCTTAATCTTAGACTTGATGCCCTCCCAAGCACCCTTGACAGTGCCAGAGATAGCCCCCCAAGCTGTGGACGCGCCGGACTTGATGAGGTTCCAGCCACCGGAGATGACAGAGCCTAGACCGCTGACCGCGGTGCCGAAAAAGCCGGTGATAGTAGACCACGCACCGGAGATACCGTTGAGCAGACCCTGAATCAGGAAGTTACCCATCTCAGCAAAGACCGTACTAGGCGAGTGGATGCCGAACAGGTCTTTCACCGCGTTGACGATAGGGTCAACGAGAATGGACTTCAAGACACCGATGGGGTCAGCCAAGAAGGCTTTGATGCCCTCGAACAGGCCCTCGACCAAACTCTTGCCGAGACCGATTATCAGTTTACCAACGGCCTCGATAGCCGCGCCCAGGAGCATAATCAACTTGGTAGCCAGCCCGAGCCAATCTACACTAGCGATAGCACCGAGGACGCTGTCGCCGAGGTTGGAACCGAGCTTCACCCAGTCCAGCGTCCGAATTGCGTTGAACCACATATCTAACTGCGCGCTGAAGAAATTGCTGATTGCCGTAACTACGTTGGTAATAACCCCGGCCCAGTCAATATTATTCAGGCCACGGGAAAATTTCGCGCCAAGCTCAGCCCAGTTGGTATTAGCAATCGTATCACCTATCGTCTTGGCAATAGATTTAGCTCCCTCGCTCACCAGCAGGCAAGCCTTTTCCCACTTAATGTAAGAGATAGCGCCGTTGATGCCCGTTGATAGATAGCCACTTAGCGCCGACCATTTGAATGTAGAGACGAAGCCATACAGCGTGTCGATGATGACATTCCACTTCTGCACCAGCAGAGAGCCAAGTACCTTCCAGTTGATCTGGGCGAAAGCGTGGTTCAGACCGGTTGCGATGCCAGAGCCGATACGTGTAAAGTCGATGGTATCCACCGTCCAGAACCAGGTCTCCATGACGCCGTTGAAGGCGTAACCCAGCTTGTTGCCGACCTGCGCCCAAGGAATGGAGTCAACCACGCTGTTGATCTTGTTACCGAACAGAGTGCCCAGACCCTTCCAGTCGCCTGCGTTAATGGCTTCCTTGATGCGGTCAGCAAAGTTACCGACCTCGGAGTCAATGGGCACTTCCTCAAACATAGCGCCGTAGTCTGTACCACTGCCGCCGCCGGAACCCTTGCCAGCACCGCCGGAGCCGCTACCGCTGCCAGACCCGCTAGATGGGCTCTTCTGCTCGCCCAGGGTGTGCAGTTCGTCCATGCTGACCGTGTAGCGCTTGGTCGCTTCGGCGGCTTTCTTTGCGGCCTTCCCCGCTTTGTTGGCCACCTTGCCGGTCTTGCCGGTGCTCTTAGCCGCTTTGTCTGCTGCGCCCGCATACTGCTTCTGCACCTTAACCGCACGTGTCCAGGTCTTTGCTCCGGTCAGCTTGGCAAAAAGCTGGGCGAGGACGTTCATGAAGCTAACAACCTTGTCAATACAAAAGTCGATAGCAGGGGCGAAGGCGTTGATAAGCGGGGCAACAACGGAGCCAGCCGCATTACGGAAGTACTGCAAACTCGTTGCCAGGGTGTTCATGCTGTTAGCGAATGTACCGCTGGCGACATTGCTGTACTCGTACATATTGTTGATGCCTTCTTTCAGGGCGGTCTTAATCTGGTTAAAGATAAACCACCAGCCCTGATAGACGGCCAACCGTTTCATGATATTGAACAGCTTTCCGACCGCGCTCATGCCCTGCCCAGATGCGGGTACGAGCTTAGACTTGATCGCACCAGCAACCGCTTGGATAGACTTCAATGCAGGCTTCCCCATACCGGCCAACCCGCGTAGCATGAGATTGAACACTTTGCCCTTTTCTATTGCCCCTTGCATAGCGCCTTTTAGAGAGGTTAAACCCCCAACCACCTTACCGGGAACGCCCCCAAGGGCGCCGACTACCTTACCTGCTATGCTCTTAGCCAGGCTTCCAAGGCTCGTAAGCCCGCCTGCGATCCCAGAAACACTATCCAGCACACCCGCTGTGGCTCGCTGTGCTGCTGCCTTCATCCGGTCGAACAAGGTATCAAGACCGGGGCCGGTCGCCGTGCGACGTAAGGAGTCCGCTAGGCCGTTTACGGACGCTTTGGCTGTTGCGCCAGCTGCGCCCGCCCGCCGAGCCATTTGCTGCCAGCCTTGCGTAGCCTGCTGTAGTGCGGCCTGGAGGCGTTGCACTGCCCCCGTAGCCTGTTCAGTATCTCGGCTCTGCTGGGGGGCTTGCCGTTCTGCTGGGGCTCGTTGGTCGAGCGTAGACGGGTTGGGGCTCTGCGGGGGCGCCGGGGTGTTGTCCTGTGGAGCCGGGGTGTTGTCCTGAGTTGACATCTGAATCGCACCCCCAGCCGAGGCGTCCCTGAGCCGCTCCAAGGCGGAGGCCAGCGACTCGACACGTCTGACAGACGCCGGGCTCAAGCCCCTCGTGGCCTCACCAATATTTGTGATTTGACGAGCAATACCACTGGAGAGGGAAACATCGCCCAGTCTGTCTAACGCCCTAGAAAGGTCGCTCAGCTTCTTAGCGCCGTTATTAGGAATGCCCTTCGTCGCCTGCCCCAGAGCCTGGAGATTTTCGTTCAGCCTCTTAGCACCAGTCCAGCCGCTGCCGAGCTGACCCTTGAGGCCCTCCAAAGCCTTGGTCAGGTTCTTCAAGCTCTTTACACTTTCACTTACCTCACCGTTGATTTGAAATTCAAGACCCTCGAGCTCAATTGCCATCCGTCTCACCACCTTTGAACTTGGCGTTAAAGGCTACCATGAATTGCTCCATGTACACCTTACCATCTTTCAACCGCTTCTCTTCTTTCGTCTGCTTCTTCCGGGGGGCTACAAAACCGAAGTCGTAGGGCTCCTTCCGGTATTCCTTAACCCTCGCCTTCGACCAGCCGTTGAAAACAGGGTGAAGCGCATAGAGCGCCTCATAAATGTACATCCCCTGGATCCAGGCGTCCTCGTTTTGCAGCTGACGCCGCTGCCTGTAGGACTCCCGATATGCACGAGCTAGAGCGCAGTCCTGCTCCCAAAACTGCTCTGGGGTCATCCCCATGGTCAGGTAATGGGGCAGGTGTTGATAAAATCGTTCCGTGTAACGGAAGAGAGAAGAAGGTTCTCCCTCTCCTCTCTCATCCATGGACGGCGAGTCCGTTACCAGCTGGCCGCCCAGTCCACGTTTTCCGCCGCGTCGTCGGGCTCGTCCATCAGGGTTTCCAGCGGCTCGTTATAAAGCTCCGCCAGCTTGACAACCAGCTCTTCCTTCTTCGGCATTTTGGCGTAAATCTCGTCGATGACGTCCTGTTTTACAGTTGCGTGGTGCATCATAAACGCGCCGCGGAACAGCATCGGCAGCAGGGTCATTGGCTTCTCACCCAGGTTGGCAGGGACAAAGCCACGAGCTTCCAGAGCTCGGACGGAAGCACGGTTAAACTCCAGGGTATAATCCTTACCCTTAAAATTGAAAATAATCTGTTTCATGCTTTACCCTCCTTAGGTGGAACCGTCAGAGAACTGAATGGGGGTAGAGGGTGCGATATTCACGGTCATGCCACGCACCTCGTTGACGCCACCGCCAGTGACGAAGGCGCTCAGCTGACCCTTAAAGGCAAACTTACCCTCAGAGCCGGTCGGGGTGACAGTGCCGCCGCTCTCAGTGCCGCCAAACCAGATCGCGAAATCCTTGGTAGTGCCTTCCAGACCCTTGAGGGTCTTGTAGTCGGTCTTATCATAGTTTGCGGAGAAGGACAGGCCCTCTGCGGACTGGATGCCCATGATATAAGTCTGCATCTTGTCAGACAGAGTGGTAGTCTCCAGCATCTCCGGCTCGCCGCCCAGGTCAGGGAACTCGGTAATGTCGAGCAGCTTAGTGTAGGCTTCTGCGGCGTCGGATGCTTTGTACATCAAGAAAGTCAAGTAAGTACTAGTTGCCATCTATAAAATCATCTCCTGTAAAAATAGGTTCCGTCGGTCTCCGCCGTGTACTGAGCGGTCAGACGGTAAATGGTTGCGTCTTCTAAATTCGGGACTGGGGTTAAGACCAAACGCCGAAAGTTCATAGCGTATAGCAGCGCATCAATCGTATTCATGATCGCCTTACACTGAGACTTCTTTCCTGTTTGCAAGTTGGAATAAACGTCCACATCGAAGGTGACCGCACTATATTTCTCCGTGATGCCGGTGTCGCCCCTTTCCACGGGGGCGTAGCTGTCACTCTGCACGATAGACACATGAGGGAAAGTCGCAGGCGCTCTCACATACTCGCCAGAAACAAAAATTCCGGGATACCGCCCCCGCAGGGGTTTAGCCAGTCTCGTAAACACTTCATTCTCAATGTCGATCAACTTCTAAACACCTCCCGGACAGTATCCCGAAACGTCTCTTCCAGCTCTCGGATAGAGCCGTACATACACTTGTTAGCCGGGTTGCCGTGGGTACGGACTTCCCCAGCGTGCCTGCCTGTCTGGATTCGTTCGCCGTTCGTACCGGGGTTACCCTTGTACCGCCAGCCGTTTGGGTTACGCCCCAAGTGGTGACCGTACCCGCCGCGTACCATGCCATGTTTGGCCGCTTCCGGGTGGTCGTCTGGATAGCGCACGCCAGTGCCAAACTCGATAAAGAGTGTGGTCGCGCCAACAGCGATGACCGCTCTTGTCATTTCTCCACGGTTCTCCATGGACACGGACACGTCATTAGAGCCGTCGTACTGTGCGTTTGAGAAACGGAGCCGAGCCGTTTCCATACCCCTCTCCGCCAACCGCTGCACAATCTGGGTTGCCTTCTGTTTCAGGCTTTTTTCGTAGCGTTCAAGCTCAGCTATTGCTTCGTCAATCCCGTCAACTGTCAGCGGGACTCGAACCACCCGGTTATCCGCCACGGACGGTCACCTTGCTAATGGCGTAAGACACACAGGTCAGCGAACGAGCCACTTGCCTGACCATATAGTCAGGGCTGGCGTCCAAGGACTTATCCACCCACAGAACAGAAGATTCATCCATAGCACAGTTGGGATCCTCGTAGACAATCACCTTGTCATACTTTTCCAGAGTCCCGAACTGCTCCATCTGAGCCTTGCCAGTCGCCGGGGATACGCTGCCCATCAGCTTAACCGGGGTTCCGTAGGTTGCCCTATACTCGCCTGTCTCGTTGCCATACTCGTCTTGTACAGCAGTCTTCCCCTCGTAGGGGGCGTACCAAAAAGGCACTTTATTCCGCCACATACACTTCATTTGACCACCTTCGCCAGAGGGATGATGCGGCGGAGCATGGCCGGGGGGATCTCGGAGCTCTCATAACTCCGAGTCAGGCCGTTCTCCGTGTGCATGATCTCCCCTTCTGCGCCCCGTTTTTGGATTTTGTAGCTGGCGATCTCCACTTGCAGGGTTGCATATCGGTCAGGCACTTCTTCCGACTCCCGACCAAAGGGGTACAGCTGGTCAAGGATGACGTCCTTGGCGATAGAGAGATAAGAGAGCAGCACGTTGGCGTCTGCTTCGCCGCTCAATGCTTCCAACATCGCCTGCTTTTCTTCTTCCGTCATGCCGCTCTCCTCCTTCGTTATTTTTTCTTGCTTCTTGCCTTGGTCGTCTCAGGCTTGCTTGCCCGCATTGGGATGACAGGGTTCGCCTCACTGACCTGAAACTTGGAGATCACCTCATCCAGGGTCAGAGGTACAGCCTCCGCCAGAGAATCCACGACCACCTCACCCGGTACGATAGACACGCTCTCGGGCTCCAGGTGAGTCACTACCTTGTCCTTGGCGGTGACCCCTACGTTGCGGTAGAGGTCACCTTCGTTGACAAAGAGCTTGCCCTCACTCAGCCAGATCATCTCGTCACCTTAGCCGTTGGAGATGATACGAGCCAGCGCGATGGTCTTGGGGTCAGCGATGATAGACCAGTTAGCGCTTGCGCCCAGCTGTGCGTCGGTAGGGGACGCAGTGTAGCCGGAGGTGGGCTTGGTGAAGCTGAAACCGTTGGGGTGGATAGTCTCACGCAGTCTGGTGACCAGGGCGCTGTAGCCGCCGCCGGTCAGAGCCTCGCGTACCACCTCAGAGGGGGTCTTAACGGGGGCCTGTGCGTACTGAATAGCGCCCGCACCCAGGATATAGGTAGTGTACTTAGCCGCAACAGCAGACTCGCCAGAGGTAGCAGCGGTGTAGGGTGCGCTGTCGTCCACGACGATGGTGATGCCGTTGATGTCGCCCAGGCGCATCTTTCGTTCGATGCCCTGCGCATCGGTGTACTTCCAGAAGTTCAGCAGGTTCAGGTTTGCCAGGTTAGCGGCAACCTTAGAGTGCATGAAGCACAGGGTGAACTGGTCGGAAGCGTCGCCAACAGCCTTCTGGATTGCGTCTGCGATAGTGGTAGCGCCCACCTTATTAGCATCCGCAACAGTGGTGCTGGCGGAAGAAATGTCGGTAGTATGGTTTGCCCAGCCAGCATAGTCGCCGCTGCCGGTCACGCCAAACACAGCGCCCAGGATTTTCAGCATGGTGTTCTGGCGCTGCTTCTGCCAGAACTTGGCCACCTGGGAAGTGATCTGCTTCATGGGGTCTGCGCCAGAGTTATAGTCTACGATGAAGTCCTTTTCCTTCCAGCCGTGTGCCCGACCGTAGACAATACCGCTCTGGGTGCCGCCTGCGGGGTCGGTCAGGGTAATATCAGTGGCGCCGTCGTAGTTTTCAGGAGTACCGCCAAGGACTTTGTAGAAGGGGATCGTGTAGAGGTCGGAACCGTTGGCAATCAGATTGTAAATTTCGGCGTTATTTGCGACGGCGCCACTTTCAAACATTGCCGTAAGGGTAGGGTCTTTGGCGTTCTGCCAGTTATAGTTAAAGAGCTCCGCATTGAACGGGTAGCCCAGATAAGTACCTGCCATAAATAAGCCTCCTTAGCTCAATTCGGACATCCAGTTCGGATTGTCCTGGATATAGGTGTTCTGCTCTTCGGTGCCCAGTTTCAAGAATTTTTCCTTGGTCATCGCTTCACCAGAGCCGCCACCCGGAGGGGTCGGGGTCTGTGCCATGACTTCGGCACGAATCGCACGTTCTCTCGCTTCGAGCATCTTGGATTGATTTGCAATAACGGTCTCCATGTTGCCGTCGAACATGGCCTCCGCCGTCTCGGTCGCCATAGACTCTTCGTAGCCCAGCGCCATCAGCCGTGCCTTCTGTTCAGACACAGTGATTCTGCGAGTTAGTTCCTGGTTTTCCTCCTGCAAGCGGGTTAGTTCCTCCAGGCTGGCCTGCTTCTCCGCTTCCGCATCGGTCTGCTTCGCTCGTAATTGGCGCTTGTAGTCCGCCGCCTCGCTGTTCTTTTTAGACAGCAGAGATCGTAAGTGCTCGATGTCCTTGGACTGATCGAACGCAGCGCCAACACCCGCGCTCTCCAGCGCCGCAGAGACATCCTCCAGGGTCATGTCTTCCTTAAAGGCTTCGCCTAGCAAATCTTTCAAATAGCTCATATCGTTCTCACTTTCTCCGTGTTTTAGGCTTGTCCTGCCTCTTGCGAGTTATTTTGTGTGACTTCCCTGCCACGTGTATAAGTAACAATGCAACGACAGTTGACGTTGTTTCTTGCTTGCGTAAAGCCGCCGGGAAAGGCGGCATGGTCACCGTCGTAGGTGTAAAACTCAGCGTCCAAGGGAACTTCCACACCCTCCAGATACCGATGAGCTTCCCGGACGACGTTGTCCCCTACAGTTCGCCACCGCTTAGAGACTTGTCCGGGAGCGCTCCGCGCTGTCTGGTCTGCCGCCGTGTTGTACACCCGGTGATACTCCGTCTCTGCGACGGTACGGATGCCCTCGACGTCATCCAGCAGCGCATACTCAAGCACTCGGTCGGAGAAGGTCTTACCCTCAACTGGGAGATAGATGACGCTCTCCATAGCCGCCGTGTCCACGTCGGTCTGGGGGGCTTCGGCCCCTTCGTCCGGCTCGGCTAAACTAGGCCCCTCGCCAAGGGTGTCATGTTTCGTTGCCCCTTGGCGAGACACCTGCCCGGCGTCCTCATCTAAAGCCACCAGCAGAGGCGCAAGGTCAAGCATCTCGGCGGTAGCGCTTGACCCGGCAAGGTAGGCGTCGATGAGGTAGGACAGCACGTCCTCTACGACGTCCTCTGGCCGCTCCGCCAGGGCGAGGCTCACGGGCATAGCCTTGTGAATCTCGTCAAGCGTGACCAGGTATCGCTTTGTCCATTTATCCATTGCCTGTTAAAGGCGCTGTTTCATTTTCCGAGAGACCTCAATCAGAACCGGGCGTCCGTGCTCCACTTTGAGCTCCACCCTGTTCCCCTTCTTGAGGATCTTCTCGATCTCCCGAATCAGCTCCGGGGCCAGCGTTAGTGTCATTCTGGTTGTCCTCCTGAATTTGTTTCGCCCTCTCGGCCTGCTGCTCCGCATACTCTTTGCTCATGGTGTAGGCCATCTCGCTGTCCACAAACAGGCCGCAATGGGCGAATGCAAGCTGAGGATGGATCTTTCCGTTGTCCAGCATTGTAGTCAGCACCTGCGCCTTCTCCTGGATGTTCTCGTAATTCCGGCGAGTGAAGCGAATCTCGATGTCAGAGAGCTTCAAGTCCAGGTCGGACATGGTGCGACAGATATGAAGCAGGAGCTTCAAAAACTGCTTTTCCGATTTCTTGAACATCAGCTCGGTGTCCTTAGCTCTCGCCTCAGCAGCCGACCAGCCGTCTCGCATAATGACAGCGGAGCCGGTGTCGCTGGTAGAGCTGCCGCCATTACGGTTAGGCATACCGCAGATGGTGAGCACCGTCTGGTACAAGTGGTCTACCAGGGTCTGCGTCTGAGTCTGGTTCAGCTCGGACGTGATGTAATCCACCTCGGCCTTCATGCTGGCGTCGATGTCCTTGTAACTAATAGCCCCTTCCTCCCTCAGCGCCTTATAGTCAGCGCTGGAGATGTCCACGTTGTGGAAGCGCATGAGCGCCTGAACAAACTGCTCCACGCCATCGAGCCGGTTGCTGTCCACTCTGTTGATCGCGTCCAGCAAGGGGAGAACCAGCTCGAAGGCGCCGATACGTGCTTGGTTCAGGGGGTACTCGATGATGGGGATGTCACCAAGAGGATGGGGCTCCTCCTTCAAGACCTCGGTCTGGGTACACTCGTAATACATGGTCGGGGTGTACACGCTGAACAAGATACCTTCCTTCTCTCGGTTAATGTACTTAACACCCATGACCGGCTTGTTGCCCAGGCCGTTGTGGTACACGACGAAGGCGTACCGGGGGTCAAGCGTATAGACCTCGAAGGGCGCTTCGTCTTCTTCCCCAGGCGCGTCGGGCAACACCATACGGTAGGACGTGCCGCAGATATGGAACCAGTCAGCCAGCTCTTTGTCCTTGGCAGCCTTGTCCTCGGCGAACACATACTCGTTCAGCTGGTTAATCGCTTCGCTGTTCCCTTCGCCCCGGGACACATATTGGATAGGCTCGCCCATCAGATACCCGACCTTAAAAGAGATGACCTCGTTCGCCCGGTTCTCGACCAATTTGTTGTTGATCTCCGGGCGGACGTCTTTCTTTCTGCCGAGGATGGGCTGGATACCTCTGTAATAGTCGTATAGGTACTTAATATCAGCCTCGTTGTGAAGGTGCTTCAAATAAGCATCCTTCAAAACTTCAACGATATTCTCGCTAGTGATGACCTCATAATCCGTGTAAATTAGAGTACGCCCGTGCAGGGGTCTTTCCTTAACTTCGATTATAAATCACCAGCTTTCTAAGAACACTTTATACCTAGATAAAAGTATACCATATGTGAATACAAATCCTATGTTTTATGATTTACAAATCAAAAAGGGCGTGCGAATATCTCAACCTGGTTCCCAATCATCTGCCGCAGCTCGTTTTCTAAGAGCGACAGGCTGTCCGGGGCGTCGTCGTGCGGAACCTTACCCGAACGGGTATAGGTAGTCAATTCGCGCATAAAACTCCAGTACTGACAGCCACGCTCATAGGTAGAAGGGTGCTTGAAAAAGAACCGCTTCTTAATCCCGTCTGCCGCAAACTCAATACGGGTCTGCTTGTTGGAGATCGTCCGCTTCATCCGGATGCTCATGTTATAACCTCGCTGCTTCACCATCTCAGCGATGTCACGGGCATAGTAGCTGCCCGCGTTGTTGGACTCGAACACGGCGGAGCCCACGTTATTGCCGATCAGTGCCTTGGCGCACTGGGGCTTCGTCACGTCCGCAGGCGAGTCGTCAAACACCACGTCCACGACATAGACCTCTGCGCCGTACACCCTGGCGATGACCAAGGACGTGCTATCGGAGCCGGTCTCCGCCGTGTCACAGACGGCTATAATGGCGTCCGGATCCTGGTCCACCGGCAGCTCGAAATAGTAGTTCAGCTCCTTCACCCCGAACAGCAAGCCCTTGGCCTCGAACGGCTGCTGCTGAAACTCGGATTCAAACTGTTCCGCGGACAGCAGTTCTCGCTGCTCTCGAAAGAAGGCCGTGGTGAAGACCCGCTTGCCCTCCCGGACATACTCGTAGTTACTCTCATCGGTAATAGGGTCTAGGGCCGGTATTTCAATCGCTCTCCAGCGTTTATGCTGGCTATCCGCGTACTCCTGCAAGCGCCCAATCGGGTCGTACAGCGAATATCTGGTGCCCGTGGCGACGATAGGCGTACCCTCAATCGCTCGACCCATGACGTCGCCTCTGATAGTCTCCCACTTGTCGTCCAGCCGCTGGCGATTCTTCGCTTCCTCGCGGCTCTGCACACAGTCGTCCAGGTACAGCAGGTTCGTGGCCTCAGACAAGCCGACCTGGCTGGCGTCGATAGAGCGACACATGATCGTTGGGAAACGCTTCTTACGTTGCAGGTTGATGGTCTTGAGCTTGGCGTTCGTCTCGATGATGGGCGCGTCAGGGAAGATGTCATAGAAGTGGTAATTCTCCGTGTCCATCAGGTATTCCAAGCAACCCTTGTAGAACGAAGTGATCAGGTCATCGCCAGCGCCCTCCATCAGGCTCGCCCTCTCTGGGTTGCGCCCCGACAGCATCAAAGCGAAGTTGATACCGACCTGACTTTTTCCTGCTCGTTTGGGGAGTGAGAGGGTCAGCAGGTCGAGCTTGCCGTCCAAGATGTCCTGGTAGCCTTGCACCATAGGCCGCAGGTAGTGCCGCCGAGGCTGGTAGAACTTCTTCTCCAGGGGGCGGTCAAACTCAACGGCCAGGAGGTAGTCGTCAAAGACGTAAGGTGCTGAGTAAAACAACGCTCTCTTGTATTGGTCATAAAGTTCTGCTTTATCATTTACATTTTGTGAGGCCTCCATGGCCGTTCGTATATGCTCTAAAAACTCATGATTCTTCTTAATTGAAGCAGGGGGGTCAGTCTGACCCAGGTACCGGATGCAGGAGAACAAGTCGCTATAGAGCTGCTTGTCATACCCTTCCGCCGCCCTGCGCCCCAGCTGATCGGCTACCGCCAACATTCTTTCGTCGCTCAAAAAATCTCACCCGCCTGTTTCAGCACCTCGGCCACCTTACTCATGATCCTGTTGGTCTCCAGGTATTCCAGTCCTTCCCAAGTAATCAACGGATGAACGGGCTCCACGATCTTAGGCTGAGGACTCGACGGGGTCTGCTCATAACCAAGCCCAACCTTGTCAGCAGAGATCATCTGATTGTTAAACTCTTCCTTTCCTTGGTACTTGTCCGGGGTCTTCAAAATTCGATAAGCCGCCTTCAGCTTCTTCATAAGCCCTCCTCTGGATAAAAAAAATAAGGAGCCCCTACGATAGGGACTCCTTTGAGTCTTGCCGCCAGCTCCCTGGCAGCCGAATTATTTATCTTTCCAGTTGTACCCGCAGTCCTTGCAGAGGTGGACAGTGCGATAGGTGATGATGTTCTTCGTCGCTTCGACTTTGGTGGACTCAAGTCCACCCTTCTTCCCTCGGCCAAGCCTCAACAGCAAGCGAGGGAAAAAGAAACAAACCCAAAGGAACAAGTCAACGACCCACCACCACCAACCGATGGTCAGCCACCAGAGCAGGCCGTGGACTTTCTCTTTATACTTCGACTGCACACGGCCAGCGGTCACGCTCCCCTGCTGCTCCTGGAACAGCTGGTTGTCGATGTTCGTGCTTCCGCACTTGGGGCAAGTACATACCCCAGTCGGGTTTACGGTATCCATGGTATAATCTCTCCTTCTCTTCTTTGGTTGCACGCCAACGTTTCTCGTTCGATTATACCATGTGCTCCTAGAAATGCCAAGCATTTTACAGATCTTCGGGGGCGGGGTCCAGAATCGGCTCCTGCTCACCCTTTATCCATTCGCTATCTTTGCCACCGTAGCGATACAACCCACGATAAGTGTTCTCGTTGTTCAGGATGCGTTGGACAGAAGACAGCGCGAACGGTCTGCCGGAGCGGGACTTAAAATTGCTTTTATTGAGCTTGTCCACGATTCCCAGCATCGTGTTACCGGCCTGTCTCTCGGCGAAGATGAACCGCACAACCTCAGCTTCTTCGGGGTTGATGACCAATTTTCCCTTCTCCGCCTTGTAACCCATAGGCGGTTTGCCACCGGAGTAACCGCCTCGTTTGGCTTTCTGCCGCCGACCACCCGAAGTACGCTTCGTGATATTCTCGCGTTCCATCTCGGCGACACAAAGGGTGAACGCCTCCAGCATATTGGCAAACACCCCAAACTGCCCAAAGTCCTCGGCCACACTGATTAGCTGGACGTCCTTCTTCCGCAGCATCATCTTGTAATAATAATACACATTGATGTCACGGGCTACACGGTCACTCTTTGCGACCACGACAGCTTCATACGGGGGATTCCAAACTTCCCCGTAAATGATCTCATCAAAGCCGGGGCGCTCCTTCGCACCGCTTTCGCCCTCATCGGTAAACCACCGAACTACCTCCATGTCGTTCCTAGCGCAATAGTCCAGGATTTGATTCTTCTGCTCTTCCAGACCGAACTTATCTTCGCCAACCTGGCCGTCGGTCGAAACACGAGTGTACCCAATAACGCTTTTCATAGTCCCGCCTCCTTATGAGCCTATTATAAATCATTTTACGCATAATGTCAATGCGTAATTTACTCTTTTTTAGTTTCGCGAGTAATTTCGAGGCTCACCGGGCCTGGGGACTCCCCGCCCCTCCCCCGCCGGGGTGCTGGACGGCTGGAGCAGCTTCAGGCACAACGGATTCAGGTGCTTCCACGGGCGAAGCCGCCGGGGGCGCGGGTGGGGCAGAAACAAAAGAAATTTACGCAAAATCTTGAAAAAGTTCTTGACATTTACGCAAAATCCGCTATAATATAATTGTGGTCAGGGAGAAGGAGACCTGACACAAAAAGAAAATCAGTCGTGCTACCAACACGACTGATTAGAGGGGAGGTGAGTATATGTTCACACTCCGATGCATGGCTGGCACCTGGTACCTGAACGGTACCGAGATGGAAAGCCTGCGTAGCGCTCTTGAAGTGGTATTCAACACCCTGAAGTAACATCCACTTCAAACACTGAGACCGCCCATCCTATGGGTGGGTGGTCTCCTGAGTGTAGCACATACAACCCCCCATGTCAAGACTATACAGGGAGGAACACATATGGAACAGTACAATTATTATAGAGCGGTCGAACATGACGTGCTGGATTACATCCACGAAAACCTGAGCTCCGACGACTGGCAGAACAACAGGGACGGCCTGGAGGAACACCTGAGCGACGTCCTGAGTGAATCGATCAGCCTGGTACTGGATTACCTGGAAAACGACGGCTGGTTCAGCCGTCCCAGCGTGATTAACCCCTTCGGCGAAGTCATCCCCGCCAACGTCGCCGCCCAGTTGATGGACGACGATCTGCGTGAGGCGCTCCACCGCAAAATGGCCCCGTGCCGCGAACAGGACTTTTTCGACGCCTATTGTGGTGCCCACCGGGAAAAGTTTGGCGAGGTCTGGGAACTTGCCAAGTCTAACCCCCGCTACTGATAGGGGGCTGAAGCAATGACCAAGCGCGAATACTGCCTGGACCATCCCGCCATCGCCCGGAACTGGTACTGTTCCACTAATTTCTGTGACCTCTGGTGGGATCTGCACGGCATCGAATACGGCGTTGACGACGCGGTTTATTTGTCCTGGCATAGCAACGGAGGCGCGGTATCCTATCACCGCCTCCGGATCTATACCACCAACGGGGACGATTCGAAAAGCTATGTAATAGTGGGCAACACCCGCCTGTATCTGGATGACTTCATCCGCATCTAGCCCTTCAAAGAGTCGAAAAGCCCCCTGGAATGCCAGGGGGCTTCGCTGGGAAACGGCCTACCCAGCCTGAGGATGACAGGCCAGGAAGGAAAACATATGGGATTATTTAGAAAAAGAACCGTGTACACCACGCCGCCGGGGGACGTGATCCCGTGGCGGTCTGAAAACGGGGCGGTCAATTTTAAAGACGTCGTATGGGCTAGCATCTATAATGACGGCCCGGCATACCCCGCTGTACTGGGCGTTAACAACACTGGATACCCTCTGATCGTTGACCTGGTGGACGCCCCGCATATGCTAGTGGCGGGCACCACGGGCAGCGGTAAGAGTGTGCTGCTCAATACTATCATCTGTGGCCTGCTTGTCAAACTGACCCCGGTCAAACTCCGTTTTGTGATGATCGACCCGAAACGAGTCGAACTATCCCAGTACAAAGGCATCCCACACATGGAGCGCCCGCCGATCAAGACGGCGGATGAAGCTGTTGCGGTGCTCAATCAGCTGGTGGTCGTAATGGAAAAGCGATACGCCCAAATGGAGAGGCGCGGGTTGAAGAACGTCAAAGGGCTGGAATTGGAGTTCCCCCGGATCGTAGTCATAGTTGACGAGTTCGCCGACCTCATGCTGACCGCAAAGAAGAAGATCGAAACGCCCATTGTTCGGCTGGCTCAACTGGGTCGTGCTGCTGGTATCCATCTGATTATTGCTACCCAGTCTCCGCGCAAGGACGTACTCACCGGTCTAATCAAAGCCAACGTCCCGACGCGCATAGCGTTGACCACTGCCGATCAGCGGGAGTCCCTGGTAATCCTGGATCACGGTGGAGCCGAAAAGCTTCGTGGCCGGGGTCAGGGGATTCTCAAAATGCCAGCCCGAGGCGCTGAAACCGGAATGCGGGCGGCGTGGTTGCCCGATGAAGACATTGAGGCTATCTGTAACTATTGGAGACGCTACCCAGCGCCTAGTAACAAGGTATTGGGGCGCAGGTAAATCAAAACCCCGGTCAAGCGACCGGGGTTCTTTTCATGCCTGCATACTGGTGGGAGCAGATCGAGCGGGGCGGGGCTGGCTGCTTCCACGGGGGGGCCACGGATTCATGGTGCCCCCAGTGACCCGTTCTCCAAGCCGCCAGCTGGCGGGTCTCTCTGTGTGTTTATGTGTTTATGCGTTTTCCTCGCTCTTGTCCGTGACGGCAGGAAGGCTGTCCGGATTTACCGCCGTCATATACCGCTTTTCGAGCTCAGCAGGGCTGGTCGCTTCGCCGAGCGGGTCAGATTTGATCGTCACCTGCTCGACCACATCGCGGTAACCGAAGTGGTTCTTTCCCAGGAAAATTCCGGAGGCCGGATTGATCTTCCCTTGGAGCATCAGCATCTCCCAATATTCCTCCATTATTGCCTTACATTTTTTCATAACGAAGGCAAATTTTGGGTTTTTACTACGCCTGTGACCAGCGCACCAATCGTAAAAAGTTGTTCGGTCAATACCGAGCGCATTGCACAGCCCTGCCACCCCAGGTCGAATATCATCCTCGACACAATGGTTGAAATACCACTCACACCTCTCGGCCACCGCGTCAATGTCATTGATATTCAAAGGCGGCAGATTAAGACTCGCCAAAGCGTGCTTCACAAACTTGGAGTTATCGCCAGGCGCAGTGATGATCTTCTTGCCATTCCCTCTTTTACGAGGCACTTTATCTTTTGCACCTTTCGGTCTTCCCATTAAAAATCCTCCTTTTCGAGGGGTAGAGGGGGGGCGCACCAATTTTTTAGCCGCCTGAACCGGGAAAATAGGGTCTTTGACACGAAAACTTTGTGCCAAAGCAACAAAGCCGTTGTCGCCGGAAAACGTTGGTATATCAACACTTTTCGGCTGTTGGCAACAAAGACAACAAGCCTATCCCTATATAGCCCCCTATGTACTCTATATACTCTCTACTACCCCTATACTATATAACCCTCTATTAC
>ERZ1034915.168-NODE-168-length-43533-cov-19.809536_pt1 | contig 43533 bp, 84 predicted proteins | sample MGYA00520592_ERZ1034915 | MGnify/ENA primary metagenome ERZ1034915 (study PRJEB33766, sample SAMN09781787) | gut metagenome | biome: gut microbiome | host: Homo sapiens | place: Madagascar | study: EMG produced TPA metagenomics assembly of the PRJNA485056 data... | reverse complement strand
CTCATATGTTCCTCCTTTATATTCTCTCCTTTTTGTTCACAAGAAATCGAAATTTCTTGTGCTTTATATTCTCTTTTTAAAATCCATTTTCTTCTAATAGGTTAAGAATAGCACCAGCAGATTCAGCACATAATGTTGTTTGACACATCCTGTCACCATCTAAATCTTTGCCCCATTTTTCAAAACCTACACGCTTATGATTTTTCCATTGAGATAATGCACTTTCAGGAATATGTGTTGTCCTTGCAACCATTCTTTGTGTCATATTAGTTTGCTTCAATAATTTAATCATTCTGCTTCTTAAAATTTCTTGAAGATCCTCTTCTGTTTTATCATTGTATGTTTTTCTAAACTCAAACCATTTACCTATATAATCCATATTCACCTCTATATAAATTGAACATCAATTATTGCATCTGGATTAAAATATCTACTGCGTTTGTTATTCGCACTATTATAAATATTTCTTCTCATTCCATCTAACTGCATTTGCTTAAATAATAGAGTTTCTTGGATAGCAGTTGTGAATTCTTCAGAACTATAATCATCGCCAAGCATTTCCGCTAAAAGGTCTATTATTTCACCTCGATGATTTAATGTGCATTCTTCTGGATAATCTTCTTCATTTAGTGACCATACACTTGCTAATAATTTTGTATGTTCTGCCAAGGCTGTTTCAATTTCCTCTGTTGAAAATTTCTTCTGCTTTACAATGATATTATTTGTTTCATATAGTACATCTGTACTAAATATCTTTACTAAAGTCTCATAATTCAAATTGTCTATTACCAAATATTTTGTTTCAATATCTATATTTCTCATATCTTCACCTTATCCAAATGCAACTATCTGTAATCCCAGTGGAGTAAGTCCAATTTTTTCTTCAAAGAACTTTTCAAGTTCTTTAACTTTGAACTCATCATTATTCTTTACAGCCACTTTGTAATCTTCTACTAATTCATCAAGCCTATTTTTCATCTATAGTCTCCTTCAATTCTTCCCTTCAATTCTTCATTTTTCAAGTATTCACATTGATCTATGTTTTCATATATTTCATCACTATCAAGCGATTCCATTACATACACGCCATTTTTTGATTTTAGAAAAAAACAACCAACTATTTTATCATCTTTTTTCCTATGTATAAAAACTTCATACCGATTATTATAAACAGTTAATGAACCTATAAGATTATCAGTATTATAATTATCAATAAACCATTTTTCGCAAATACACGTTTTTTGCATAGATTTATATGTATAATGTGTTTTTCGTTTTATTTTTTCTAACCAATATTTTCCTATATGTATATATTGAGGATTATATAATTTAAAAAACAATTCATGATAATATTTCCTCATTATATGTTCTTTTTTCATTTTCAACTCCTTTTATATTTACAGTTATATATTCTCTACTTTTCAGAAGTTTTCTTTAGCTCTACTAACGCATTATCCAGATCCTTAACTGTCTGAATAGCTTCTTTCATACTATTCAATCCAGCAACAGCACTTGAAAAAGCTTTAATACTTTCAAACTCCATCTCTGAAATAGTCTTTAAAACATCTACTAATTTCATATCACCAATTCCAGATACTTTTGCTGCATTTTCGATTGTCTCTTCTTCATTAACCAATAAATCAATAAACTGTCTTACATTCTCTCTATTTGTTGCCATTTCTAACTCCTTCTTTAATTCTTCAAATTTTTGTTTTGCTTCTGAACTATTATTTGTGCATGGTTCGCCAAGTATTTTATTAATTCTATCTATTGTATCTGCTTTATCCTTTAAATAATCTGATATTTTATCAATATGTTTCAATCGTTCACCTCCCAAGGAAACCGATATTTCTTGTCCTTTTTATTACTATATATAGTAGTTTAAATTTATCTAACAACTATATATAGTATGTATTTTTATAAAATATACTACCTGTTGTATTATTCTCTCTTTTACTTCAATAAAGCAGCAATCTCATCAATTTCAAGTTCTGTTTTCTTATCATCAGAAAGTAACTTGTCTAGTTTGCTCTCCATTTTCTTCAAATCAGATTCTTCTTTCTTCAGACCAGATACCTCTAACTTACTCTTAATATCTTTAATCCATGCTGTTATACTGTATCCTGAAATTTCAAAATCAGTCATATTAAGATCCTTAGCAGACATTAAATATGAATTCAATCGAATCAAAAGTAACAATAATGCATCATCTGAACACACATTAAGATTAATTGTCATTCCATCCATATTAAGAACACAATTTGTTTCAGGAATAAATCTAACCTTCCTTTCAGAAATTGATTTCTTCTTTGCTTCAATCTGCTTCTTTAATTCTAAAATTCTGTCATCGTTTTTACTCATTTAATTTCGTACTCCTTTTTATATTCTCTGCCATTTGCTAAATATTTTTGAATATACATTGGTTTCATCACTTCAAAAATCTTTTCTAGCGTAACTGGAATCATATGCTTTTCTTCTATGTCTTTATATGGATAACGGTTTGATTTAACCATTTTAGATGTAGTTGGGAAAATATCGGTTACTTCATTATAATCTCTGTAGTACCTACTCGTATTATCTTTTATACGAACAATAAATAAATTATTATTTTTGTCTTCTGGATAAATCTCAAACTCATATTTATTTCTACCGTAATATTCGCTTATAAATTGTCTTTCGTCCCAACGACCAGAAAGTGATCTTTTCTCAAACTCTTCAAAAGTGAGATATTTATATTCGTTTTTTGAGCTGTCGTATGGAGAATACTCACGGTTTCTTTCTAAATTATTGTAGATATTTGCATATTTTTCACTGCATTTGTTATCAATACACTTGATAAATTTATTATTTGGTAAAGATTTATAATGTTCAAAAATACCATTATGCCAAAACCAAAAATGTTTACCTTTATTTGTTCCTTTCCAGTAGTCAAAAGCTTCAAATTTACCCATATAAATCCAGTTCTCATTATCTTTTGTGAGATATGTAGCACCGATAATTAAATCTTTTGCTTTAATGGTTTCATTGTTATAGATAATTTTATTAAACTCACTAATCTCTTTATAATCAGGCGACTCTACTGGCATAAGAACTAAATCCTTACCATCCCATCCATATATAAATTCTCCTTCAAGCCCCTTACCCTTGATACAATTCGCATTTTCAAGAATATATAATAAGTTCTCAATGGTAATTTCAAACTCAAATCCTCTTGGATCGTATACTCTACAATAAGCATGTCTGTGATCCCATCCTGTAGAGTAATCACCAGCTTTCTTGTTTAGCACAAATCCTTCTGTTGAAATATTATCAAATTCATCATTCGGAATTTTATCATCACGCCAACTATTCCATGATGCTTCTTTTCGCAGCTTGCCTTTTTCGTCATAGTAAATGACATAGGCAAGTTTTCCTGTATAAGTTCCTGAACGATTTTGATATCCAACATTTATCGTTTTAGGAATAAAAATGCTGCTGTTCAACCTATTATTCTCCTCTCACAGTCACTTCAGTTCGTCTATCATAAGCCCAATCAATATCAAATGAAGTCATATTATCTGTACTGACTACTTCGCCATTTTTAATTACAACTGGCTTACCTCTATATGGAACAAACACCATACATTCCATATCTTTATTGTTTGTCTGTGATTTCAATAACGACTGTATGATTCTATCCTGTTCTTGAATAATATCTCTGTAACTGTTATATGTTCTAATCACATCATCATGTTCTCTCTTATAGCAATCAATTAAATGTACGATGTTGTTATTAAGACTGCTAATTGCATCAAAAATTTTATCAAATACTTTCATATATTTATTCTCCTCTTACATCGCCTTTGCAATCGACTTAACCTGATTGTCGAGATATTTTACAATCAAACGACTTTTTGCAAGTGCCAATCCTTTTTCAAAGTCAAAAACATCATCTCTACAGCAAGTAGCTTCTGCTTTGAATCCTCCACATTTTACTTGCACTTTCTTTCCATTGTTTCTGTAACGATACCAACCTGTTTTCATCTTACCGTTAATGTCTGCGAAGTTAATTTCACCTAAATTCCATTCACTCCAAGTTCTCTTTATTGGCTTATCAGAATTCTTTTCATGTCCACTATTCTTCATAATGTGAAATCTCTTATACTCACTCTCAATATCTTCATCAACTACGCTATAACCATTATCTTTAAGAATTTTTACCACTTCTACAATATCCTCTTCGTGGTATGCTCTAAGTTCTCCAATTTTCATTAATTCCATATGTTTTTCTCCTTTCAAATTTCCGCAAGAAACGAATCTTTCCTGATCTCAGTTCACATCATTATGTGTTTCGTCATCTGAGTAATAAATGTTCCAACCCTTGAATAGCTCAATTAGCTTATCATTATCCCAATCATATTCATTACAATGTGTAATGGCGATTGATTTTTTATCTCCAAAGTTTCCTATATCTTTTGAGCATCTGCTATATAATTCTCCTAAATCAAGCGTTCCATATCTTAATGTATCCTGGAATGGATTTGGTACATTTGTTTTGTCAAACATATACTCATTGATAAATCTCTTATTACATTCAGATGGAAATTTGCCAGCACCATGTCTTGTTAAATAAGTACGAGACACATAACAAGTCTCAATATTTATCTCATCATTCCATTCAACATTTTCAATTAATCTTTTGGGATTTTTAATACCTGTGTTGTATTCTTCTCTAAACTGTAGATATCCTTCTTTATTTTCTTTTGTTAATTCATACTTATCAATATATGAATCAATCTTCTGTAACACTTCTTCAATATTTGAACCTTGTAAATATCTTAGAAAACCAACTACCTGTTCACATATATCGTTATAGATAATATGATCGGCATTTACATTAATACCAACATTAAAACCTCCACCAAATAAATCCACAAAAGTATTTATCTTATCTGGAAACATTGGTACAATGATTGGCAGTAACTTATACTTGCCTCCGACATAATTTAGAGGCGATTTAATATATGTATTTTTCAAATTTGTTCACCAATAGTAGCTGCGCAGCTTTACTCACATGTGAACGTTTTTTCCTTTCCTTAATTGTAATTACATTGTTGTATTCTCTATTTTATTATGAAACTTTTTACTTGCTTCTGAAAATACATCATAGATACTTTTATATCCACCATCACTATTTTGTATATCTGTATCAAATAATTCTTTGAAGAATACTTTAAATGCTTCTAATTGTTCTGATTCTGACGCATTTTCATTGGCATCGTAATTTATAATTCTTATTGCTCTATCTAAGTCCAACAAACCACCTCCATAGGAAACCAAAATTTCTTGTTAGTTTTTATCCAAATAAACTATGTTATCTACATTGTAATGAAATCCACCTATCTCTCCATTAAACCTACTTTTGACATACCACGCATAAGGACTGATGCCTTCATTCATTTTTTCTGCAAGTTCATCGGCTTTTCTTTGATGTTCATCAGCTTCATTCTGCATAGATAATTTTTGAGAATCCCATATAAGATTTGGAATTGTATCTACACACTTTCTATACAGCTCAGACTCTTTTATATATTCTCTTATCACTTTTGTCATTATGGGAATATTGTCTTTTAATATCGGCTCATTGCTAAGTTCATATGGATATAGGATTAAAACGCTTCTGTCCATATATTTCATAGATATTAATTCCTCTACACAAAACTGTGGTTCTTCTATCAAATGATCACCTCCAAGTATTTATTCTCTTATTTCAAATAACTTTTCTACTGCTTTAACTCGCTTTGTATTGTCAATCGTTCTTTTGACTTCCTGTTGCCAAATACATACCCATTCTGAAGGAGCTTCATGCTCACTGACTAAGACAACATTCTTCTCACTCATCTTCTCAGCCCAATTCCAAAACCTGTCATAGTCAAAATTCTTGCTTGATCCATATTGTTTCGTACCCTTATATGGAATATCGCAATAAAACAAGCAGTCAATTCTATCAGAATATAACTCTTCATAATCTCCGCATTGGAACTGAATATCCTGCAATCGTGGAATCTGTTCTAACAAATTCCTTTTAGCTTCATCGTAGTAATTTCTTTCAGTATCAGCTTTTGTATGAACAATACCTGCATATCCACCATCAAAAAAGCGTCCATTATAACTCGCAAGAAAGCCAACTGCTCCAATATACCAATCAGGATATGTATTTAATTTCTTGTTAAAGCACTCTCTTACATCTGAGTAATGTTCTTTTGTAATAAATTCTGGGAGATTTTGAATCTGATTTAGATTTTTGAACATTTCGATAAGATACTTATGATTATCAGATGCGATTTTTGTGTCACACTGAACTTTGTCGATTACATTACAACCACCGCAAAATGGCTCTATGTATGTTTTGATATTATAATCTCGCAATCTTTCTTGAATAATCGGTAAAATGTTATCAACTATTCGAGACTTTGAACCCATATATTTCATAAATTACTTGGAGTAAGGAATTCCTTCTTGTGTACACGAACCTCATCTCCTTTCATTATTATTGTTTATTCAAAAATATTACCTAACAACTCCATTTTCTTCTCTTTTGAAAATTTCGTCATATTTAAAAAGTTAATCATTTTTTCTGGATTATCTAATGATTTCACATACTTTTTCTGATATTCTTCTGGCATCTGTAATATGTATTTAGTACCACCATACTTATCTACTAGAGTTAAATATAAATTATTCAATACCTTTTTATCTGTCACCAATTCAATATTGTCAATAAGAAAATCAGTAATTATTGGACGTTGTGGAGTTTTCAAATTGCTTACAATTGTCTGTAAAACATCTGGACTCAGTTCCTGATAATGACATATTTTTGAAAAGTATACTCCGTTACCGTCTTTATTTATTTCTTCTGCTATTTTTACAGCATACTTCTGTGAATTCAATAAAGGATTTCTTAATACAAACTGCCAAGGAATTTCGTCATAACACGAGAAATACTTTTTATCAAAAGGATGTGCAGCCATAGAATAAGTCCAAAACCTCAAATTATTCTCATATGTTTCACCGTTACAATTATAATGTGCATACATTGTGTCAAAAAATTTATCTAATAACCTTTCATCCCATTCATGAGGAAGAACAATGTTTTCTAACTTATCAGGTATTTTTACACCTGCAAAACGCAATAGTGAAATAACATCTTTTCGATTGTTATAGTAATTTACATAGATTGACCAAAATAAAGGTGTATCATATGTATTCTCATCAAATGTTTTTACAAATAACGATTCAATCAATCTGCAAACATTTCCTTCTGAAATCTGATGTGTAATAATCTGTGTTACTTTATCATTTGCAACGACTGTTTTATTTTTCTTCTGTAGTTCAACATTCTGATCTGATAGCTTTTTAATCTCTTTTCTCAACTCTCTATTTTCACTACTCAGTCGTTTAATCTCATTTGATGTGTCAGACTTAGCAGATTCAATGAGATAATTCTTTAGCTCTTCAAATTTTTCATTAAATTCTATATCATTCTGCATATCTATTCTCCTTTATATTCAGCTACTCTCTTACTTCCAACTTCAAAAATATCCTTGTCCTTCTCAAAACATATGTAATTTCTACCTGTATTCAAAGCTGCAACTGCAGTTGTGCAACTTCCTGCACATGAATCAAGAACTAAATCTCCTGGATTGGTGTAAGTCTTAATAAAATACTCACATGCTTCAACAGGCTTTTGGCACTGATGTAAGCTACTTTTCTGAGTATCCCACTTGAACTGCAGAACATCTCTTGGATATCTTTGTGTACTACCACCGCCTGAAATACCAGTCTTTGTAGCACCATAACAGTTACCATCTGTTGTATGCTTTGTATAAGAATGAACAGGTGTATGTCCTTCTGTCATTTGCGGATTGTAAGTAGGGAGTTTCTTATAGAAAATCAAGACATTTTCGTGTGCCTTCATAGGCATCTTTTTAGCATTTAGATGACCAGTTGCTTTGGTCTTTTCGATAATCCATTCATAGCGATACAGTTTTTCATTACTACAAGCGAGTCTCTTATCAAATGGTGACTGTGCCCATAATGCAATACAACCATTATCTTTGATAATTCGATTGTAATGAGTCCATAAACCATCTTTCTTGTTCTCATAGAACCAATCTCTTGCATATTCGAGACTACTATTAGTTACTTGAGCCAATGCAAATAAATCTGTTTCATAGAAATACTGCCCTGACAATTCAACATAATCATTTAATGGCATTTCACACTCCCAAGAATTATTGGTCGTATTATAAGGAAGATCCGCAAAGATAAAATCAATTGACTTATCATCAATCCTTTTCATACCTTCAAGGCAATCTTCATTATATATTTTGTTAATCTCTAACAAGTGGTATCACCCACTCTCTGTTCAGTAATTTTTACATATTCTAAATTACTATCATTAACTATAAAAATCCTTTCAGTATTTTTAGCTGCCTTTGCAGTAGTACCTGAGCCACAACAGATATCCACAACAGTATCTCCAATATCCGTATATGTTTTAATTAACATTTCAAATAATTTTGTCGGTTTCTGAGTCGGATGCAATCCTACTTCTCTATTATACTTTTGGACACTTCTTGGATATCTCTTACCATCATATTTTCCATCAGTTCTTTTATATGATGAAGTTGTAGCAAGATTTGATGTCATACCATTTCTCTTCATTATATATGGTTTACCCTCTGTAAATTGAGGATTATACTTCATATATTTTTCAGATTTATTATATGTAATAGGTGATTTCCCAAAGATTAAAACAGATTCGTGTACTTTGAACGGTTGATGTGCGACACTTGCAAAATTACTTCCATTGTCCTTTTCCCAAATCCATTCATATTTAAAAGAATCAAGATGATTCATAACAAGACAACTTGTAAAAGGTTGACTAGCTGTTAAAGCTATACATCCATCAGGAGTAAGCATTTTTAAAGCGATTTCAAAAAATTCTTTATCATCAATAGGCAAATCCCATTTGTTTGCAGTTACACGATTCTTACCCTTGAATGTATATGGTAAATCACATAAAAACATATTTATGCTTTCATCACCGTAATCTTCATATAGCATATGCATGAATTCAATTGCATCATGTTGATATACTGTGTTATCTTTTATATAATTTTCTTCCATTTCTTACTCAGAGCAAATCCAGATTTAATGCTGCAGCAAATCTCTTGCTCCTTTCAATATATTATTCTCTTAATGTTTATACTTTTTGGAAAATACTTTTTCAAATATGATTATCGTAACAAAGAAAGAAATGATAGCTTTTTAAAAATAGCAAATATGAATATTACGAAAAATAGACTGGATGAATTTATTCTTAGATAAAAATTATTTTTTGAAAAACGCAAAATTAAACGTTTATACAAAACTAAAAACGCTCTTTTTGTATATGATTTATAATTCGATTTCGAGAGGAATATCAATTTCTCCACCAAGACCAATTAATCTAAGTCCTAATTTTGAATCTCCATCATACTTGTCAAAATAATATGTTGCATACGGAGACTCATATACCACTTTGTTCATTTTATTTACTTCATGAATAATTACATCTTTTTCAGTACCATCTTCACATGATTCGTACCAAATTCTCTTAACACACTTTTTTAAATGTTTATAGTCACAAACACCTAAAACTCTGTCACCAATAGTAAAAATAAACATTTGTATTCTCCTTTAAATTCTCTATATTTCTCTTTTTGTGCAATTTGTCAAGAACTTTTAATGCTATTTTTCAAGAACTTCTTTATATAACATATCCTTTGTAAATCGGATTGTCAACACTTTTTCAGACAAATTTCAGGTTATTTCCTCGGTATCATATAAGAATTTGATTGACATATTATTATTATCTATATCTACTACTTTCATCACAAGAAATTCTTCGGTTTACTGTTACTTTTTAATATTCAATATTATTTAAAAATTCTTCCAAAGTAACAACATCTTCATTATATTCAGAACCATCTTCTCTTTTAAACCATTCACTACCATCAATGTGAACACCTATCATTACATTAATATTATCTAAGTTTGCTTCTATAACATCTTTGTAAATTGTTGTAATAAGATCAACACCTTTCTTATCAAATGTAATATCATCGCAACGTACATTTAAAAGATTATCATCTATAAATTCAGTATAGACATCACAGTTATCGTAGCCAAAAACCTCATCATATAATGTTTCTTCCAGTTCTTCACCGTATTCATCTAATTCGTCTTCATCGCTAATATTTACTATTTCAATTGCAATTAATAATTCCGCTTCTGTATTATCCTTTAATTCAATTCCTTTAAATTTCATATTCAATTCTTCTCCTTATTATCTTAAAATCTTACTCAATCTCTTCACAACTTCTTCGAAAAATCTATATAAACAAGTCTCCTTAAATGTTATTTTTAAATCATCAACAGCTTGTCTATATTGCTGACGTAATTCGTTGTCTATCATATTATTCTCCAATTTCAACTATCTGTTTTGTATTAGTATCATAGGTACATAACTTTCCATTTTCTGAATAATATGGAGACATATAACCATAGCCAGCTTGATATTCAGTTTCATTAAATACTATGTAGATGACATGAGTTGTGGAATAATAATACAAATCATTCTCACCTTCTATTGCAATTAATTTTGAATGCTCATCATAGTTTTTACTTCCTGCATTTGTAGCTGTACATCCAGTCATTCCAAAACACAATGTTAATCCTAAAACAACTGCTAAAATTTTCTTCTTCATATGTTTTATTCTCCTAATCTTCAATATACTTTATTTCTTCCAAGATCGAACTTCCTATGACATACAGTTTCTTTGAAACTATTCTTCTCACTCTTTCAAGGAATTCTTTATGAAGTTCATCTTCCTGCTCATATACCACCATCTTTTCATTCCCATTTCTATGACAACAAGCATACGTTCCTTCCTCATATTCAGCTCCATAGTAATAAAAATACAGATTGTATTTATGATTATGTTTGCTAAATAACCACGGATGAAGCGTTGCAACAGTAACATAGTTATTTCCGATTTTTATTCTAAAATCATAATGCGATTTATTCTGTACGATTTTCAAAAACTTCACCTCTTTTCATTCCGAAGGAAATCTATGTTTCATGGTAAAAATATTACCATATATAGTGTCTATATTTTACGTAAACACTATATATAGTATTTTATTTACGCCTGATACACAAAACTTGGCATTGGCTGTAATTTAAACAGATTTTTCTCATGCATCGAATCAATTTTGGCTTTTACTTCCTCATTTGGCTCAATTCCATCTCTGATATATGCATCTAATTCAGCATAAGTAAATCCAAGATTATCTTCATCTGTCTTTCCACAAAGACCATCGGTAGGTGTCTTGTCAACTAATTCTGATGGAAGCCCTAACTCACGACCAATAGCCTTAACTTCTGTTACTGTAAGCTGAGATAACGGACTAAAATCACCAGCAGCGTCACCATATCTTGTGGCGTAACCCACCCAATCTTCTGAAAGATTACACGTATTTGCAACTCGACCATTTACTGTCTGTGATACTGCATAAAGCGTAGTCATACGAATACGAGCAGGGAGATTTGTAGAAGTCTGTTTTGACCAACGATCTCCCAACTGTGGTTTAATCTCATGCTTTAAAGTGCGAACTGTATTGCCTATATTTACAACACAACTGTCGATTCCAAGATGGTCTACAAGCATTCGAGAATAATCAATATCTGGCTGTTCTCCCTGTGGCATTAATACACCAAAAACTCTATCCTTACCAAGAGCTTCTACACATAATGCTGCCACAACGCTTGAATCTTTACCACCCGAGATACCAACGACTGCCATACAATCCTTGCCGTTCTTCTCAAAGAAATCATTAATCCACTGAATACAATCATTAGTTGCTTTCTTTACATCAAAATTACTCATGTCTAATCTCCCCTTTTTCAATTTTCTCAATTAATGTAAGTAGTTCGTTATATACTTGAATTAATCCACCTCTATCATCAATATAAGCATTTGCATAAATCTTTCTTCCTGAAAATGCAACAGAAGCATCACAATTAATACCCCTATGCTTGATATGATTATCATTCAAATATTTTTCAATCATTTCATATTTATCTTCGCCATTACCAGTGAAAATAATTACTTCTGAATAATTCTCCCATCTCTGTAAAAGACTAATGACATTTTCGTATGTTCTGCCCTTCTTGTGAAAATCATAAATTGTATCATCAAAATCCACACAGAAAATGAGCTTTCCATATTTCTTAAACTCCTCTTCCAATCTGTTATAGGAGTTGTTTGCCTGAAGATAAAAATCCATTCTACTTACCTCCGTACATTCTGTTTCTGATATCCGCAAATGTGTCTTCTCTTACTAATTCTCCATCTTTAAATACAGTGGTAAGCAGACTGTTATCACTCATTTCAAGTAACTGATCTTGACACTTTAATTCACCATTATCATCGTATACTCTACAACATCCTTTATGAGATTTCTTTAAGCGACTTGTATCTGTCTTAGGATCTTTGAAAATCATTAACTTCTTGTCATCAATCACTCCATATGTAGCTTTCATTGCAATGCCAAAAGTATCTCTTGTAACAACAATCATCTTGCCGTTTTCAACGATTGCGGTGAAGCAAAAAGCTCCTACACCATAAGCAATATTATTAGCTGCGAAACCACGCTTTTCTAATTCTTTCCAAATAGTTTCTACATTAGAAAGTGTGCAGCCATCACCATAAATAATACCGATATGCGGATCTAAAACCTTATAACCTTTACCATTTACAGAACCACCAAAAATCTCCCATAACCTTTCAACTGTCTTAACTGAAATCTCTACAATATCACCGCTATCAGGACGAACCAAGAGCTTTCCATTATGATTCATAATCTCTTCTTTACACTGTGGAAGAATACTATTTACCATATTCCAATAATCATAAGTATCTGAAACCATACTAAATGATGTATTTGGATATAACTCTGTTAAAAGTCTCTTAACAAACGTAATCTCATCTCCATCAATTGAGAAATTAGCACCCATTACAGAATGCTCAGTTGAGACAGCACCGATTCCAATACCATTATTCTTACAATCGGCATTGTAATATCTATCAATATAATTAATTGCTGGAATTGTAGATGTTTTATTAAATGAAAGCAACCATGATGCTGAACATCTTGTAGCTTCATCCATACAAGACATTCCTCTCATGCCAAAATCTGCGCAAGCCATATTTCCAGGCAATCCGTCTGTTGTCTTGTTATACCAATAATCTGCAATCTCACGATACATATGACCAATAGTTGCATGACAACAAGGTTTCCATAATTCTACCTGAAGAATACATTCGATCCACTGAACAAGCCATGCAAACTTGTCATCCGTATTAGTAATTTCAATACAAGGAACTCCCATTGGTACAAGTGTTCCTTCTGGTAAAGCTCTAATTTCAAGTGGCAGATAACCAAGTCTGTGAAGCTCCACAATCTTCTCTAAGTCGTAATTATCTCTACCGATTTGTATGTCCATTGAATCTGTATAAAGAGATAACATCTCATCTTCTGACAATTCGAAGAAATTTTTCTGAAAATATCCCATTAAATATTCTTTGATAAATGCCTGTAATCCAAAGAAAACCATTTCATTCTGATTCTCTAACATTGATTTTCGAGGCACCCAATATGACACCAATTTAGTCAAACCATTTGGGTACATGCGATCGTGACACTGTTTATAAGTATCTGATAATAATAAAGCCATTGTGCTATCCATAATTTTAAACCTCCATAACTGTAATCTTTTCATGACTACCATTAAACAAACTGTTTGTAGTAAATAATCTGTTCACAGTATTATTCTCCAAAGATTTGATTAATGTTCCTTTTTCTTTATCAAGAATTGAATTCTCTGTATGAGTGGCATATGCATAAATCTCAGTTACACCATGTTTCTTCAATTCTTCTGCACTATAATAAAGTGAACCGCCATATGCGATAATATCATCAATCATTAACACAGCTTTATCCTTCAAATCAATACCATTTGTTCTAATGTCTAATCCAAGGATTTTACCAGTTTTCCAATCTCTCTTCTTTTCACCATAACAATATGGTAACTCAGGAAATAAATCTGAATATCTCTTAGCTGCACCTGCATCTGGGAAATAAAGTACAAGATTTCTCATACCAATCTTTGAAATAGCTTTATCAACATACTCTTTTGGATTTTCTTTTACACAATTATTGAGTAATGCAGTAGAAACATCACTATGAGCATCTAAAACATAAACTGATGAAAATCCTAGCCAATTGATAAAATCGCAAAAATACTTCAATGTGAATACTTCATTATCATTTTTTACTCTATCCATTCGTGCATTAGGAATATATGGAAGAGACAAATAATAATTCACATTAGTAAAAAATCTTTCAAGATGCTTCCTTACTAACATCAAATAAAACATCTCATCGTTGCTCTCATAAATCCATTCAATCCAAATACAAGGAGAGCCATCATAAAAGTCTTCCTCAATGTTGTTTGTATCAATATTTACTCTTGGTGTTCCATCTGGGAACTTATTGATTGTTACAATATCGCCATTAATTTTAATCATATTCTACTCTCCAATCACTTCGATCTGACACATCTTCATAGTTGCTAATGCAGCCTTGTGGGTATCAGGTGTGACACCTGCACAACAACTTGCATCTACTGTAATATCAATCTCAGGATAATTTGCTCTAATAATAAGTGCATTTGAAATTACACAGATATCGGTACATAATCCGCAAATCTCAACACTTTCAAATCCAAAATCCTTCCAGTTTAACCAACCAAATGTAGGCTTATCAATCAGAATATCGTTCTCAATATCAAAATCTAACTTATCGGAAATCTGCCAACCAATAGTATTCTTTACACAGTGAGTAACAGGAAGGTGCTTACCCTCATATGTTTCCAAATAATTCTCAGGGTGTGTGTCTCTTGTAAAGATTACCTGTTTACCAGCGTCCTTATACTCCTTAATTTTCTTTGCTACATTCGATACAATTGCCTGTGCTTCCTTTGTACCAAGTGTTCCATCAATAAAATCATTCTGCATATCTACAACAATTAATGTTTCTCTCATTTTGTTACCTCTTTTCTTTGTTCTTTCATTACCAAATGGGTAAGATTATCCACTTTTTCCTTTAATTCTTTATTCTCTTTTTCGAGTGCAGCTATTCTATTTCTCAACACATCTTCGGTTGAAAACTTCTGAGTTCCAATCTGCTTATAGTCAGACGGAACGGTTTTAACAGAATAGTTGCTGATGTAATCCGTTGTTCCATCAGAATATGTAATAGTTGGTTCAAAGAATCCACGCTTCTTACACTCATCACAATGACAAATAGATGAAATATATCCAACTTTGCCATCGTTGTTTACTACATAATCACCTTCATGAAATTGAATGTCTGTTACAGGATCTCTGAACGTAAGAGCTACAGTACCCATACTTTGGTTGCTTCCAATATATAAGTAACCCAGATTTTCATATTCTTTAATCGTTTTATAGGCATCACTCAAATCTACTTTAATTACCATCTACTTATTCTTCTCCTTATCCCTAAACTTTTTAATCCAATCTTCATAGTCGTAATTCTTCATAAAATCGTCAACATCAATCCAATTATCTTTCATAATGTTTCCAATTTTAGTAATACGAGAACCCCATCCATTATCCTCATATCTAACATACTTACCTTTTAAATCTTCCCAACTTCTTACACCTACAACTTCCATGATTTTTCTCATACAATCTAATCCAGCAGGCGAAGATTTTCTTTCATAATCCCATCTATTGTCATTTTTATTAACCCTAAATGACTGATCTAGTACATATCCTCCTAATGCACAAACCCCACTGCCAAGGTCAAGACCAATGCTAAATGTTAAAATATCATGGTCTTCAATATATAGCTTTACATAGTCAATTTTTGCATTCTTTATCTCCATATTCTCTCCTTTCATCACAAGAAATTCCGCTTTCTTTTGGTCTTAATTTATATACAATATATAGTATGTGTTGTATTTATAATTGCTATATATTGTTATTTTCTATTCAATATCATGTTTATCAATCATAATCAATACAGTACCACTTCCCATTGCTCCATTACTTCTTGTTGACAATGTAGGTGCGTAATCTGTAATTTCTGTACCATTATATACATCCAAATATTTAGGAAGATAACAATTTTTACGATAAAATTCTTTATATTTATCATTAACCCACTTACTTCGAGTTAATGATTCAAATTGTATATCCTTATTCATTATTCTCTCTTTCTATAAGATAGAGTCCAGTACAACCACCTAACCCTCCACCATTTGTTGTAATAGAGCAGGCAATTCCTTCGCTACTATAAACTCTATATCCTTGTTTAAAGTTCCTAGATAGTTGTTTGCCGTTATCCAACCATAAGTTACCATCTATACCACCAACAAAAATCAATTCATTCGGTGTATTTTCTGAATTTTTCATCTAACACCAACTTTCTATTGTCATAGATGTTTCCCATACCATAACCATGAGTACAAGCCATTAATGTGAAACAAATACCCTCTATTCCTATAACTCTACCGCCAATAAGACTATTCTCACTTACAGTTCCAACTCTTTGAACATCGTTTTCATAAGTTACATTTTGAATAGAGGGAAAATTAAAATTTTTTGCCACCGTATACAAGTAGCTGAACCCACCAGCATTACCTACAGGCTGTGCTAATAAACACATTGCTACATGGTCTGAATCATATACCCTATTACCATGACGAAATTGCTTTCCAAAATTTATTTCACCGACACCACCAACTAACTGTGGTTTATCACCACAAGCAGAACTTAATCCACTTGTGGCTGATGAAAATTTACCATCTTCTCATCTGTACAAATATATGTATTGTCATACTGAGCCTTATATAAATGCTCAATCAATAAAGAGATGCAAGTTGTCACTATACTGTTACCGCTTTGTTTATATCCCTGAGTATCAGACATCCCAACTGCTTTACAGTTCTCATAATCAACATCATCGAATCCCATAAGTCTATGACACTCTTTTGGCGTAAGCTTTCTCACAACTCTTAAATTGTCTCTTTCAACTTTTGGTTCTGTATTACCGCCACCGCAAGTATGCATAGCTGGTGCAATTTCATCTTTGCTATATACTCTGCGAGACTGTTCATGCATTATCTGAAACTTTTCGCTGCATAAATCAGCAATATGTATTGGTTCGTTTGAGTCGGCAAGAATCTGTTTTGGTTGTTTATAATCAGTTGCCACTAAAGTACCCATTACTGAATCCTGCTGATAAACTAAATCTCTCTGACCGATAGTTCTGAATTCAGGTTTTGTAGTACCAACAATATTCTTTTCAAATTTTGGATCTGTTATCTGAAGTCTTTTCTGTACTTCATCAGATAAGAAATATTTCTCCAGAACACTGCTATCTGTTTCTAATAAATCCTTTAATCTGATTCCTGTATCAAAAGGCTGTGGAAATTCAAAAGACTTGGTATCAATATCCTTACGAATAGAGATACAGAAGATTCTATTTCGATTCTGTGGAATACCTGTATTCTTTGCATTGATTGTCTGATAATATGAGTTATATCCCAAGTTATCAAGTCGAATCAACCAATCCTTAAAACTGTCAATATACTTCTTTGATACAAGAGCATCTACATTCTCCATAAGCAAATACTTTGGTAATGTATTATTCTCTTTTGCTTTTACAAGAAGTCTCTCAACTTCATACAATAAACCTGAACGAGTTGATTTAATGTTGTGACTACCACAATTAGGGCAGGTATAACGAGTATCTACATCTAATTCAGATGGATCATATTCACAACCACAATCATGACATGTCCACTTTAATCCTTTCTGCTTACCAGCGATTGATAAATCCGTACATGGAGTCGAGTATGTAAGTAAATCACTATATGGCAATGATTCAATCTGCATCATATCACCAAGATTATGTGAAATATGGTCTGCTAACCAATATTTCTCAATGCCTTTTGTCTTGTTCTTCTTTCGTGAAAGCTTCTCCCAATCATACGGAACATCTTTCTTAAAATCATATCCAAGTCTCTTATCTGTAAGCTGTTTTACCATTTCTTCTTTACTTGGATAGTCTTCATAATTTTCAATCATCTCATTAGTTAATCCACAATGAATTGCAGCATAACTAACTACTACTTCTTTGTCTAAATCTGCTGTTGCAATCATATTTGCATTAAAGAGATGAGTATTATCAACTCCCTTCATCTGCGCACCAATACCACTGCAAAGCTCAATTACACTTAACTCACAATAATTATTTTTTTCTTTATTCTCTGTCAAAGCCCTTTAATCTACAGAGATTGCGCAATCATTTATCCTAGAATTTACTGTTAAATCCTTTCTTCTTAATTATTTTGTTGTAAAATCCTATGGAATTTGCACGTCTGCAAAAACCATAAGAAAAAAATATTTCTTGTTACTTTTATTTGGAAAATTTGGCTGATCAGCCTTTGAATAGAATTACTTCTATATTAGATTATTCTCTACTTATTTGATTTCAGAACAAAGTCCTATAATGTCTTCTTGGCTTATATATCCTATACAACCTGTGCTACCTAATTTTTTATCAAACTCATCTGATTCAAACCAAATTTTATATCTAATTTCGTCTGTTCCATCTACGAGTTCTATACCACGAATAAAGGCATCTACTTCTTTTCTATTATCATTTTCATAATGAATTTTTGTCCTTACTTTATCGCATAAATTATATTTATTTACCATTCATCTTACCTCACTCTATTGGAATCATCTTTACCATATTATCACCCATATGTTCAACCGCATGACAATCTGAAATTGGCTTTAAAAAATCACATCTATTAGGTTCACATCCTCTTCATTGGTATAAATTACATGCATAATTACCACGCAACTGATTTGTACATTCAGAAAAGATACATTCTTTTGGCTCGTTAGGCATTTTATCTACAATAATTTTCAATATTCTCACCTCACATCCACTTCTCAATCTCACTAAACACATTTGTTGTTTCTACATATTTAAGTAGCTCGTCTTTTTCATTTGGATACACGCCTTCAATTACCAACTGCAAAAGACAATTCAATGTATTCCCTATTTCTTTTCCTGGCTTATATCCAATCTCAATCAGATCCTTGCCATTAACAGCCAAATCTTTCAGTGAGAAACATTCGTCTTTCTGCAAAACTTCATCTAAGATATATTCGATATTGTCAATTTTCTGAAGCCTACTCTCTTGCTCTGTATAAGCCTGTGCTTTAATATCAGCTCTACGAACATTCAGTAATCTTCTAAATTGTTCTTCTCCAATCTTATTGAGCCATCTCTTGATATACTTTTCACCCACTTCAAAAGTAGCATCATGATAATAAACAAGCTGCACTACTTTCTCTCTTGTATTATTATCAAAACGAAGTCTTTTCATAATCTTATCAGTCATATCAGCACTGACTCTTCCATGACCTTTGAAATGTCTAATACCATCCTCGCCATCTTGATAACAATGTGGCTTTCCTATATCATGAAAGAATACAGCTAAAGATGTCATTAAATCTCTTGGATTCAAGTCGGGTTCACAATCACATTCATAAGCTTGTACTGCATGTACTGTATGATTCCATACATCATACATGTGATATGGATTATTCTGTTGAAAGCCAAACATATCTTTAATTTCAGGAATAAACAATGATAATACATCACCATATAAAACCATCTGTACACAGAAATCGCTCGATACAGCAATTTTACAGAACTCACTATTTACCCTCTCAACGGATATATTCTCTAAATTTTGATACATCTTGTGTAAAACATAATCTGTATTTGGTTCAAGAACAAAACTTAACTGAGAAGCAAACCGAATGGCACGTAAAATTCTTAAAGCATCTTCTGAAAATCTGTCTTCTGCTCTGCCAACACATCTAATCTTGTGGTATTTAATATCTTCCATGCCATTAAACGGATCTACAAGACCAACTTCATCATTGTATGCCATTGCATTGATTGTAAAATCTCTACGCTTTAAATCTTCTTTAAGACTTCGTGTAAATGTTACGCTATCAGGTCTACGACTATCTGAGTAATTACCGTCAATTCTGTAAGTGGTACATTCATATCCTTCACCGTCAATTAAAATTGTGATAGTTCCATGCTGTAATCCAGTTTCAATAATTTTCTTGTCTTTGAATACTTCCATCATTTCATTTGGTGTGGCAGAAGTCGTAATGTCATAATCGTGAATTGGTCTGCCAAGAATGCTATCTCTCACACATCCTCCGACTAAGAAAGCTTCATATCCATTATTTTGTAAACTATGGATAATTTCATTTGCACCAGATGGAATTTCAATTTTCAATCTTTTCATCCAAATTCACCTCAATTTTTGGTATATCAACAAACTTTGCAAGCAAGCCTTCGTGGTAGAACACCTTGTCACTTTCGGTTACTTCTTCTCCTAAGAAGTGTCTAAGTACGAATGGCATCATATAATTATCCAAACACTTAAACTCAATATTATATTCTCCATTTTCTTTGTAGATTTTCTTACAGTACCCGTCAGTACCATTGATTTTGTGAAGCGAAAATAATTCAACTCTGAATGGAATATTAGATTTTGTACTTAATCTTTCTTCGACACATTTTCTCGCAAGACTTAACATGTGTAAATTACTTGCTGTTGTCATATCATAAACAATTTCATCATTTGAAAAGAATACAATTCTCTCTTCACTAATGATGTCATATAATAACGATAATATCTGATCCATAAGGTACTTTTCATAGGTGATATGTCTTTTAGGATTACAATTACCAAGAATAACCTGACGAATATATTTACTATTTGTAATATGCTCGTTATCTGTGAATTGAGAAATAAAATCTTCCCATGTATCAGTTCCACGAAACATATCCCTATCGTATTCATGTAAAGATGAAAAATTAGCCTTTCTCATATCAATACTGATAAAAACTCTTCCATCATTGGTTGGTTTAAATATATCTTTATTAGGTAAATTTTTATGAGTCACGATGAATTTGTTCATATCTTCCATATTAAATCTCTGATATGCCTCTGACTCTTTGACACTTGTAATAGCTGCGTCCTTTACATGATTATATTCTTCAAAATAGTCCTGCTCACAATTATACTCTTGCAATTCACTTGCAAATCTAATCCACTTGTCAACAGTTCCATAAAAATCATCAAAAAGCTTAATTCTATCTAAAAAATATGGCTCTTGGAATAATCTAATTGGTATATTACAATCCTTACAGAATCTTTCTTTTGCTCTATTTGATATTTCCATCAGAGATCTCCTTTCACAATTCGCTCATTTACATACATCTTAAATTCATTGATTTTCTTATAATCTGGTTTATCAGGTAAAGATGTATTTGCTTTTGCATATTCAAAACGTTTTTCATATTCATTCAACAAATTATAGAATTCAGAAATAGGCTGTCTATTCTCGTCTAAATATTCTCCGTTTCTAATACTCATAAGCAATTCGTGTTCATCTGATCTATAAGTGATAATCTCTTCCTTTTCCAAAATGTCAATACACATCATATATAATCGAATCAAATGAGCCATATGTTTTCCTAATTTATCATGAGCTACAGCCTTTTCATTTCGTTTACCAAATTTGCTATAACTACTAACAATGGACTTCATTTCGTTCCACATGCCAGCCCAATCTCTTAATGGGTAATGTTTCAAATTTACATCCATAAAAATTTCACTGTCATATCCTTCTTGAACAGCCTTATCAATATATAGTTTCACATCACTATTTTCATGAGGATAATATCTGTTTTTAAATTCATATCTTGCATTGTTGATACTTTTTAAAATGTAGGCTTCATTTTCTGCCTGACCAACCAATCTTGCAGCCTTGTTTTCCATACGTCTGAGCTGAGAACCAGCATATCCTCCAAAGGTATGAACACAAATCTGCGAAAGAAACATTTTTCTATTATCCAATAATTCTTTACCAATTTTAGATAAATGTAAATAATGCTCAGGTAAACAGCCAAGTTGTTCAATTGTATTAGTATTGCTTGATGCTAAAAGCTGTATCATTTTATTAAACGAATACATAGTTGTATCTGTATCAACATCTACGACCTGTTCAAAGTCTGTTCCAAGTAAAATGTCTGATTTACTGTTGAGTGCAATACCTCTCACATCTAAATCAGATCCTTCTTTATCCATTCCATATGCATGACTTCCACCAAGAGTCAAGATAATGATATTGTTACCCAAATTCTTATCTGTTCTTAGGAAGTCATACTCTTTTGATTTTAATTTGTCCTTAATCTGTTCAATTGTCATTGTCTTAACCTCCAAAATTTTATATATCTGTTTCTACTCGTCCCTTAAAATTTGGAATATCCTTATTATCCTTATTTTGAGAACGCATTAGATATACATATAAGTTTGACATTGTATTTATTCTCCTTCTAAATAACAGATTGGTACTTCTTTTGTAAGCCATACACCATTTTGAGATAAAAAGAATTTATATCCGTCATTATACATATCTTTTGCTCTAACCTTATAAATAAATGATTCTCCGTGTCTGTTACCAACATTTATTGCTGTCTCAATATCTTTCGATAGATGAACATACAAACGGCTCTTAGAGATTAACCCTTGTTTATTAATTGAAGAACAATATTTGACACCTGTTCCATGATATAAAATATCTGGCGGCATACACTCTTTCAATTCTACATCAACTTTTATAGAATGACCTTGATTTGCTCTTATAAGCGTCTTCTCTCGATTAAATGAATATCTCTGTTTAGAATCTTCTTCTACAATTTTTTCAAGCATTTTCATTGTAATCGTCTGAGTTTTATTGATTCCCTTTAATAGATCTGACACGTTAGCCCAACCATGTTCATCTAATGTGATACCAACAACATCAGGTCTATGTCTAAGAATTAATGCTATGTATTTGCTTAAATTATTTTGCTCTTTATTCGTCATAATGTTATCTCCATTCTCCAATATACTCACAACATTCTTTTTTAAATTTTTCCAATATATGTATTAAGTTATCTATTTCATAAGAATCCTTAAATGTTATTTCGATTATTTCATGTTCAGGTATACCAATATTATCAGTAGCGTAGGGTAATGATTTCATAAGGCAATTAAATCTGACATTCAAACCTTTATGTGACAATGTTATTTGATTGGCATTTTCTTTATTTCCTACAACTTTCAAAAATTTCGCCTCCAAAATTCCACAAGAAATGTGCGATTCATTCTAATGTAAAATATATACCATATACAGTATATATTACTTATTTTAAATACTATATATGGTATATTTGTAACAATTACTCGCTTAATTCTGCAAGTGCCTTATCCAGATCCTCATCAGACATATTCTCAAGTGCCGCATCTTGTCTCTTAGCCTTGATTTCAAGCAATCTCTGTCTCATCTCAGCATTCTTCTTAGCATCTTCTCTCTTCTGCTTCTCATCCAACTTCACACCAACAATATACTTGACAATTTCAATCTTGTTAGAAATCTCCTCATCTTCCTTTGACTTAGTATTTAAAAGACTCTCTTCCTCAGACTTCTTTACTTCTGCATTGAGTGTCTTAAATACTGAGTCCAAATTTGTGAGAGATAAATCCCATAAATCAATTACGTTAATCATTCCTCTGAATGGGAACTGATAGTTATTTCTTGTTGCATTGATAAATAATTCGTTGTTCGTCATAATAATAATCTCCTTTTCTAATTAAAACTTAATCTTCATTACACGCTCTGTTGCGCCCTTAACCTTAACAACTAAATCTGCTCTCTTTGTCATAGAGAATCCAATTCCTGAAAGCTGATCATCAGTATCTTCTACATGGCACTTAGCACCTAAAGCTTCAAATACTCTCTTATGCTTTTCAAGGTCACTCTTTAAGAACTCATTATAGTATCCATTAGGACTTTCGTTATTCACACAATCCTTCAGGAAGAAGAACAAATGTCTATGACCAATTCCATCCTGCTCATCAAAGTAGTTTGGACTATAGCTGATTACTGATACAGGCACAAACTGATTTGTATTTACACCCCAAATCTCACGACTTGAAATAGATGAATTACCTGCTAATTTTTCCTTAATTGAGAAGTTGCCATTCGCATCAAGTGTTACTTCTGCAACCTGAACATTACCAGAAACAGGTCTATTGTATTCAAACGCAAAAATCTCACCATTGAATTCAATTTCTGCCTTAAATCCTTTACTTCCTCTTGCTGCATACTGATTTACAAAGAACTTATAAACACCTGGCTTCATACGTGACATATCTGCCCATGTAATATTTTCCACAGAAGGCTTTCCCACCATCTGCTCCATAGGATGTGTAATATCAACATCTAACTGACCTCCACATCTTGACATACTAGGTTTTCTACAATTACCAAAATAAATCTCGTTTCCATCAGGCTCTTTGCAATGTGCATCAAGGTCACTGTTGTCATTTTGTCCCTCATTCCACATGATTGAAAATCTGAGTACACCATCAACATTACCGCCAGCAGCTTTAACATTCTGCTTCATATCTGAGTCTGTAATGTTTCCTGAATAAGCCCAAGATAATCCATTATTCCACTTAAACATTGTCTTAGCATCTGGATTAATTGGTGCAATCATAGATACAAAATTCTTCTCATGCTTATTCTCTACAAAAGCTTCAATTTCTTTTGCGGTTGGAAGCACCTTATCAATAAAATCCTGTGCTGAAATCTCTTCAACCTTAGAAAACTTCTTAGGACTTACAGCAACATCCTTTTCCATCTGACCAAAAATATCATCTGCTCCAACCATTCTTCTTGCAGCACTCTTATTTGAAAACAGTACATTGTTGACAGTAATATCATTCAGATTAGCAAATCTTCTCTGTAATGAATCCATATATCCAAGTTCTGTGATTGTCTTCTTTGCATCTTCGAGCATCTTCTTTGTGAAAATAGCCTTTGGTCTTTTATAATTGCTCGGAGCAGTAATCTGTTCATACTTCTTAACGGCAGTATCTAAGTCCATATCCTCGCTTACATTGATAAGAAGTGTACCAATAGAATGATTTCTAATTCTACCAATAGCCATACCTGCTGTTACTGACTTCTCCCAAACATATAATTCCTTCTCTGAATCAGAAGTGAGCTTATCGTATTCCTTCTTATATCTCTTGAACTCTGTAAGAACACCCTTCCATTCTTCGCCCTTATAAAGAGTATTGGAATTGATAAGTTCAAGAATTGTATCAAGTGCATCCATAGTAATTTCATCAAGAGAACGCTTAAATACGTTTCTTGTATCTCTGAACTGTCCCTTAACTTCCTCATTAGAACGACTTGTTCTGTTTACAAACTTACTTGGTAACTCTAAGAAGAAATGATCCCACTGATGAGACTTGCCATTGATTTCCTCGAAATTAAAATCTGTACCAATTTTAGGAAACTTAGTTGTGTAAATATCTGTTACTGTATGAGCCTTTACAAATGCGTCAAGTGCATCACATACTGGCTGATATGTTGTATCACCAAGATTCAGTTCCCAAATTGTGTGAATCTGATTATCCTTGATAGTGACAGCAGAACCAATATTCTTAATAAACTGTCTACAACAACTGCAATCATGCTCTCTACGCTCTCTGAAAATCTCATTTGTACCAGCAGGGAAGCTATCAAGATATGTATTCCATAATTCATCCTTATCTACATTTACCTCAAATAAATGTGTTGCCTCTTTCTGCATTTCATCAAAATGCTTCTGTAATGCCTTCTTAAACATCATAAATCCATCCATATTGTTACCTCTTCTTTCTTATATTTATTTTTTTTAATTGTTTCTACTGTTATATTCTCCGTTTATATCAAACCAGTTGCCTTATCTGGATTCTCATTAGCCCATTTTACCCATCTTTCAGCATAAGATTCAGTTTTACTATTTAATCCAAACACTTCTCTTGTAAGTATATATCCCTTACCAATCGACTCTTCCATTTCTTTTGTGTTGTTATCTACGTTATCTGCGTCTAATGGTCGAAACACTGTCTTGGTAAAATATCTTCTACCATATTTCTTTGTTGTCGTGATTTTATTTATCTTATCCTTATATAACTTCCATACACCAGATGAATCTTTAATGATCTGTCCTACATAATCTCCAACGTTTAGCATATTGTCTCCTTTCTTAATTTCGCATGAAACGAAGTTTTCTTGTTAAAATAATTCTTCTTTTGAAAATCCAACTAATGATACAATTTTATTAATGATATCTTTATCATCTGCATTTGTGTCTAATTCAAATAAATCGAGTGTAACACTGTCATCTTTCATATCCTTGTATAATTTATTTGCTTCAATTCTTGCATCTTGAAGAGAATATTTTCCCTCATTAAATTCCAGTTCTCCATTATTCATTTCTAAAATATCATTACAAAACAATCTCCAATGTTCTACAGAAGGATTGTATGCAACACATTTATCATTTTCTCGATTTCTAATTCTAAAACATAAATCGTATCCATCTTCTTTTGCAATATCTTTCATCCATAAATCTATCTGTTCAGGACTGAATTCAAAGGATAACTGAGCACAAAAATTATGTTTCATAAGTACATTAATTAAATCACTTAATTCTTTTTCATTTCTAACATGTACAACAAAATCCAAACCGATATTGTTTTTATTTTCTAAAATTTTATTAATTGCTGCTTTCATATTTTTCTCCTTTCATTTTCCAAAGAAATCGAACTTTACTGTCATTCATCTACAACAACTATTTCCTTACCACAATAAGGACAATATTTTAAATTAGCCATATTCTCAGGTATCCTCCAATATGGATCATTAGCATCACCATGATTCTTTGGACAAATCGTTCTATGATCGTACTTTATCCATTTACAAGTTTGCACTTCTTCATATCTTCGGAGTACAATATTTTCTCCGTCAATAAATATTTCCATTGGCTCACCAGCTACATCCGTTTTCCCAAACACCAGTCTTCTAATTTCTTTTGGAATTACTATTCTACCTAAGTCGTCAACTCTACGAATTGTTCCCATAATTTTCATCTTTCACCTCTCTTCTAAAGAAACGAACTTTATTTTGATATTTCTATTTTAATTTCTGTTCATTTACCATTTTTAATAATGGAATAATCCAACTCAGAACGAGAAGAATGTCATTTGACTATTGATTCAGTCATAGAAATGAGATACTATATATGTATATTGACTTCTGGATTATTCCTAGTTGATATGCGAGATGGACAACAGTAACTTAACGACATATCGTTGTCCATCTTTTTATGTAAAAGCTATTGCTTATTACCAAATTGATTACGCATTTGCTATGAAATTATCAAAGCTGTGTTTCATATATGTATAATTAACTTTCTGTGATGAACTAAATTCAGATTTATTTCTGTAATTCTCAATCCATTTTTCAAAATCCTGATCCTTATCATTCTGACAAGCATATGCCATGAGTGCTACTAATGCCATTCCACATTCTTTATAAACTGGATCATCAATCTTCACACAATCTTCTACCATATCCGTGTAGAGACTTACATCATCATCTGTTACATTTGGATTTGCATTTTCTTGAACAAAAGAAAGTAAGGTTTCTTCCGTATTATCTTGCTCATTTTCTTCTGTATTGTCATTCTCTACTTCTGTGCTATTTGTTTCTGTTGTATCAATATGTAAAAATTCATTCATCAAAGCTGTATATGTATTAATTTTAGCAACTACAAGTTTTTTATCCGTAGTACCAGACTCCTTATTTAATGAATCGTAACTAACGCCATTAACATCCTTACTATGCAATTTTCCTGACAACTCATGAATAAAATCAGCAAATTTACTATCTTGTAAACCACTTTTCACAAATCTACTAAATACCGTCAGCCATACAGGAATATCTTTTTTAACAAGAATATCTTTACAAGTATCTTTGCAAGCTGATTCGATTCTTTGAAAATATTCATGGACTGCATTGAATTCTTCAATGTTACTGTTGTCTTCGAGATAATCACATATTTCTTTTGCACCACGTTTATAGTCATCAAAATGAAAAACATTCATAACAGATCTGCATACACTCTGCATATATTCACCGTTTTTTCTGGCAGTATCAGAATACTCAATACTATTTTTAAAGAATCCTTCATCGGCAATGTTTTTAATTTTTCTTGCATATGTAGGAATCCAAGTCAATGCTCTCTGACTTGTATTCATTCCTCTTTGTACATTCAATTTTCTTACCAATTTACTTACCTTTTTCATATCACAATTTTGATATGTGGCAATTCTGAGCTGATAATTGTCAAATCGTTTCTTCAGTTCTTTTGGAAAATCATCATATGTTTTATTTTTAATATCAAATGTTTTCTTTTCCCATACAAAATTCCCATCATCATCTTTTAAAAATTTACCATTTTCGTCTACTTGCTTTTCCTGGTACTCAATTTCACTATCTTCAATAGCACCAGTAAATTTATGATTTCCATATCTAATCTGCATCAATGCAGTTGTCCTCTGAAGTCCGTCTACAATATATTTCTGCACAATATCTTCATTTAATGGGACTTCCGCTAAAATTAAAGGTGGGAGATAGTCACCAGTTAAGATCGTAACACCAATTCCATTAACAAATGGTTTATCGCTACAGAAATATCTCTGTACGTCCGGACTATCATTAACATCTCCATCTTTTACCTCACTGGTATAGTTAATCAACGGGATATTCTCTTCTCTTACTTTGTTTGCCATGACTATTTCCTCCTTATGCCTACATTAAAATTTTTACGTTCTCATATGCTTGAATAGCTGCAAGATTATTAGAATATTGTTTACTGTCCATATGTAATAATTCTTTGATTTCTTTTGCTTTATATCCATCAGATAACAGCGAAACAATTTTGCGTTGTGTATATGATAACTTATCCAAATATCTTTCGATCTTAGTACCTTCAAACAAATATTCACAAGCAGTTTCATATGTATCAAACTTTGACGGAATAGTTTCACCTAGTTCCAAACCATCTTCTGTAACAAGATTACTCATACTTTCTAACTTCTTTGCCGGTATTTGTTTTTTTCGATTACGGTCACGGATTTCTGTCTTAAATTTTCTACTAATACAGCTTGCCAAAAAACCATCAAAATCACAATCATTATATTCATCGTATTTTAAAGCGACATCTGCTAAAACGCTTAATGCAATAGAATAGAAATCATCATAATCTTTGCTTGATATACCACCGATTTTTATTAACATTGGATAGCACATTTTCTTTAAATGGTACATGTTATGATCACAGTACCACTCCAATATTTCTTGAATTTCCATTATGTAATTAGTTTCCCTTCTTAATCTCTCTATGTAAATATTCTCCAAAATTTAATTCAGAATCGTCTAATTTTGTATGTCTTGTTTCTGCCCTACACTTAGGACAGCGACAGAATTTCTCATGCTTATCCTTTGAAAACGACATAACTCCAATCATCGGAATATAACAATTTTTACAAATCACCATATGTATATCCTTCCCTTACAAATCAAACAGCTCGTTCATTACTCGTGGTTCATATGTACGCTTATCCATTTTCGACATGGATTCCAAAATCTCATTTGTAACTGTATCAGAAATCTTTTTATCAAGAATAATGTTAAGAATTTGTATCTCATTTTTGATACTTCTTCTTTTTATCCTCCGTTCCTTTATCATCTTATATGCTTTCCATCCTTGTGCTGCATTAAGATTGCAAAATTCTATATAATGATTGATATCGGATAATTCCCTGTCTACAAAGCTAAGTTCTTCACACAATTCTTCTTTTCTATGTAATGCATCTGTTGCTAATCCATTAAGATCAGTTATTTTGTCAATCCATTTCTGGATATTTTCAGCAACCATAACTTTTTCGGTATTATTTTCCACTTCTGATTGTGTAATCTGCTTTACATTATCGGGTGGGGTATCAATTTTCTGGATATGAAATACTGATTTCAAGGCTTTGGGTAGCGAGTTATTATATAGATTATTGGCTGCTTTATTTGAAAATGTATCAGCCAATGCCTCGCAAGATGTTGGAACATATTTACCATTACGATTTCTCATAATCCAACGAGAACCGTCTGTAATTACATATTGTGCCAACGTAATCATCTCCTCTCTTTGTTTGATTTAGCAATGGATCATCAGAAACTTGAACTCTGAGCCTTTCGGTTATGAGCCGAATGCACTAACCAATTGTGCTAATGATCCAAGTCGCTGACACTATCGCAAGTTTATCAGGAAGTTCTATAGTATCAGCTTATAATCCGTTAGTGGATCAGGCTATGGTAGAACTATAGCAACTACACATTTTGCTCTTACAATGATTAATTCTTGCGTTCTGCGATAGAACCCGGTCTGGAAGTATCGCATAGCAGGGCATATCAGATTCGAACTGACAAATTTCGCAGTCAAAGTGCGATGCCTTACCGCTTGGCGAATGCCCTATAATATTATTTCCATATTTAATTGTGTAACTTAGGAATTTTAATTGCAGAAAACGCTTGAAGCTTGACTTTCTTTCGAAATATATGTAAAATAAATTCAAGCGATATTTCGCTTCTGCAATGGCTTAATGCTGTTGTATGTATTTGGTTTGATAGAGTCAAGTAGAAAGCTGTTGGCGCAGCGTTTGAATCGCTTGGCTCTATCTTTTTTATTATTTACGAAAATTATAATACTCCAAACATTTGTTCTTGTCAACGCATTTCCAGAACATTCGTTCGAGATTTGTTCGTTTAATATTTTTATTATATAATACTTCAAGTCCTATAATCAGGACACTATTTGGGGAAACTTAATATTATGCACAATAAATTCCTGCACTCCATCCAGCGAAAGCAACCCAAAAAAGTCATTATCTTGATAATTAATTGTGTTTGCCCTATTTATTATTCGCTTTCCTTCATCAACAGTTATCTGTCTTGGTCTTGTATGGATAAAAGTCATACCGTTGAAGGAATCAACCCATATTTTACCAGGTGTTTCATCAATCATTTTTTTTGCTATTTCTTTATCTACATACATTATTCCATTACCTCCTCAAGCTTGTAGTCTGTTCCAAAAAATAAAGAATTAAAGCATACTTTATCTACCATTCTTTTATTTTTATCATCAGTAATAGTTCCAATTTTTGAGATCACTTCATCTTTTGAGATTGTTGTGATCTGCTCACCTAACGCCATAGAATATAATGTTAATCCATTATTTTCGTTTGCTTGAATACATCCATGACAAGGCATGTTTGTCTTTTTAATCTTACTTGTCAAAGGCATCACTGTTATAATCGGAGCATATTTCGTACCCAATGGATTACTTACTATTACATAAGGTCTTTCATTCGCTTGTACTGAATTTCCTTCATAATTAATTTTTGCCTTTATTATGTCGTATCTCTGTAAATCCATATGTACTCCTCCTCTCTTTTGTGTTTATGTACTTGTGGATTACCTTTGATACTTCGCATTATAGCAAGTTGTCATCAACTTGTCAATGGGTTTATGTCAGTTTTTTAAAATAATTGACATATAGTTTGCAACAACTTATAATCAACTTATATTAATAAAGGAGATATTTACTATGCCACAAGGAAAAATCAAGGATGAAAACACAAGGGTTATGGTGCTTCTTTCTAAAGATATAAAAGAAAAGGCAGCCAGAATTGCAACAGCGGATGGACGCTCGTTATCTGGTTGGATTCGTAACCTCGTAACAAATGAAGTTAATAAGTTTGACGACACTAAGAAATAGTGTCGTTTACATATTACACAAACTCTACAAGATCAAATGGTTTAACTTCCATCGCATTTGCTACAAGTTCTAATACTGCCAGATCTGGAACTGCACTTCCGTTTTCCCATTTGCTGATCGTGCTTGGTGCAACAACTGCTAATTCTGCAAGTCCTCTTACTGTTATTTTCTTTTCGTTTCTAATCTTCTTTCCAATATATTTAACCATTTACATATTCTCCAATATTTTTTTCATTCCGACTGATCCATTTGCATAATTATTAATCGTTGTATTTACACTACTATGCCCCAACTGTTGCTGCACGAACGCAAGATTCCCATTTCTGTTCATTACACTAGCATAATAATGTCTCATCATATGCGGAGTAATACCATTTCCATAATTCTCAAATATCTGTTTGATATTTCTCTCTGTTGTACGTGTACCATTTTTATTTACGAACACAGCTTCTTTGTCTACAATATTATTCAATGTATTTCTGTACTCTAGCCATTCTCTTAATGCTTTCAGAGCAGATCCAGTAAGATATACAGGTCTTTTTTCAGTTTCTCTTTGATATCCTTTTGGTAAAACCATAATATGTGACATATCATTAAGATCAATACATTCACTATTTTCATCTAAATGCAAATCTGATAAATCCAAGCCAGCAAGTTCAGACTCTCTTATTCCAGTTCCTCTTAAAACACGAAAAATAGCAATATTTCTATTCCTTACACATTCATCCTTTTTCCACATTATTTTTTCTTCCATATCATTAAGCTGATTTTCTGTTGGAAGTTTTTGTGTTAAGTTGTTTTTAGAAGATATCCCTTTATATTTTATTTGTTTACTAAAATCCTCCATACTGTTATAGAGTTCTCTCAATAAACATTCTCTATATGAATATACATTTTTTATAAAACTTTTTATAATATTCTTTCTTGTTTCCGTTGTGGTTGGCGACATTCCATTTGTTTCCTTATATCTAAGGTATGAACTAATATTTTGTGGTCGCAAGTCGCTAAAATCAGAAACTTCTATTTCAGAAATTGATTTCTTCTTGATAATATTACTTTCAATCAACCACTGTAAAAAATCTTTAATTGCCACTAAATAATTTAACGCTCCACTTTTGCTTTCCAATTCATTCAAGTAATCTCTTAAAAACTGTGGTGCGTTTAACTCATCCAACTTCCTATTAAGCTTTTCAGCATTTTTGTTTTGTACTTCAATTTTATAACACATAATTATCACTCCATTGTGTAATCTGCTATCGCTTTTGCAATAGCTTTAGCTGCTCTTTTACTTTTTAATGATTTCTGAATAGATTCTGTATTCCAAAAGACATCACTAAACCCAGCTAACTCACCACCGCAATTCCAGTTTGGAATACTAAAGAATCCTCCATTTACATATTCTCCGAAAATCACACTATAATAATTTCCATTATACTCAACACCTATATGGTGAATATTTTCAACATAAGTATCACCATTATAACTGATTTTATAATTTTCCATGTTAATCAACCTCACTTTCCTACATACATATTCTCCGTTTGCCATTTAGGTAGCAGTTCATTATTCTCATCATAATATTTTGACTTAATTTTCTTTGCGTATTTCATTCGCTCATTAAAATCATCGCACCACCTAACTTCAAGATTTTTAGTTCTCATTTGCAACTTTGTACATAGACAGCACAAGTTTTTTACATGGTCTTTTTCTCTCATATTGGGTCTACGCATTTTATCTCCAACCTGATTTTTACTAAGACATCTTAAACAGATAAATTCACTTGATCTGTTTGTATTGTCATGTCGTTTACACATATTTATCACCTCATTTTCTGTAATAAAAAAGCAACCAGACCTTAATCTAGTTGCTTTGCTTACTATAATATTAAATTTATATTTCAATTACCAATTTACTTCCGAAACCAATCCAGCAGAAAACATCTCAGATGCATCTGACCATTTTTCTCCATCTTCAATATCATAGCTGATAATTGCAAGATAAACACCATTCAAGAATTCAGTTTCTCCTACATTTTCCATGTACTGTTTTGTGAAAATTTCCATCAATTTTTGCTTAAAAGGCTCTATATTATCACCATTAAGCTCTTTCATCATCCATGTTTCTCTACCTTTGTAGATTCTATCTGGTAATTTACTGTTCTTTAAAACATGTTCCACCCATGCACCACAAATGAATCCCCATTCTTCAATGTTGTTTACACGGAATTCTTTCTTTTCTGCGCCTTCTTTTACTCTTTTAAGAAGATCTTTCTTTTCATTGTAATTCATATTTTGAACCCTCCTGTTATAATTATTTCCGTAAAACGGCACATCTCATGTTATGGTTTATAATTGTTTTTATTTTACCATATTTCTATGTAAAATAAAAGAAGCAGTTGGTTTGCTGCTTCCAATACTTATTTCAGTATTTGATTTGCTTTCAACAAGAAAGCAATTTTTCTTTGGGTTATATTTTTTCTCTTAATTTATTACAAAAATCAGAGGAATCAAGTAATGAGCCGTCAAATATTTTTTTACCTTCTGATTCATATATTTTCAATGAACCATCGAATCCTATAACAGCATATTCTCCGTTATATTTATTCATATCTGAAAGTTTCCATTTAACAACTTTATACTGTGTACTGTCATCCATAGGATCACAATATCCATCATATTCTAAAAGAGCAATTCCAAACATATAAACTATATTATCCATTATCTATTCACCTCCAAATTTTCAAAAGAAATCGTCATTTCTTTTAACAATAGTTATCCATTGCTGGTATGTCTTGACTTGCAACAATATGTTCATCTTTTATTTGTGGAGCTGAATCAATAAACTCACCATTGAAATTAACTAGAGCTATTGTATCACTTTCAATACAAATAATTTGTGCTTCAGGATTATATACCTGAATCCTTTTTAGAATATATCTCATTTTATCAAAGCATTTTTGCATATCACGAATGTCTTTCTCTTTAATGCCATTAGTCATTTTATATCACCTCTTCCAATCTTCCAACAAATTCTTAATACCCATTACACATACAATAATACTTAACATCGGGTTCTCCACTGACATAGCGATAACCCATTTCTCTTATTAGCCTTAAACCTGAATTATACTGCTTGTCATTTGTAAATTTGTCTTTTCTTGCTAATTCATTTATAATTGATTCCATTTGTATTCTCCATTAATTCGGCTTTTTTATGCTGCTAGTTTATATTAAATTTTGTGTCTTTTGATATAATCCCATGAATATGATTCCAATAGTCTTTGTCCAAATTGAAATGGAGTTACTTTCTTATATCCCATTTTGATTAATTCTGTTACTCTTATTTTACATTTTTTAATATCATCTCCAAATTCAGCTAAGATCCAAGGCTCATTTTCAGAAAAACTTGTGCCATCTTTATCTGCGTATGCTATAGCGTAACTTCCTTGAATTCCATCCATCATTTTATTCCCCTTATATTTTATTTAAGTCTTCTCTTTCTTTTTCTAAAAAAATTCATTTATAGTGGAATTTTACCACTTTTATAATCATTTATTTTAGTGGTTCTTTGCGTGCCATCAGCGTTAAACATCAATTCTTCAACTTCCTGCTTCATTATACTGATTTCCGACAAGTCGTACTGCTCAACCATTTTCTCTAATTCATCAGGCAATCCAGTCATTTGTGATAAATCCTCAATAGCTCTTTCCATATGTTCATAAGCAAGATCCAAATTATTCCACACGGTATCTAAGTTATTTTGCGTTTTATTAATTCGGCTCATTTATATCACCTCACTTCATCACAGACACATCAATAACATTTAATCCTGCATCTTCCAAATCCTGTTCAACACAATATCTCAATGTTTCTTCTGATGACTCATCATCATAGAATTCTCCTTCAACTTCTACAATAAGTTTTGCTTTTATTTTATTTGGTTTGTCTTTCATTTTACTCACCTCAATCTTTTACCTCTTCTCTTTGCCTACCATCAATATACCACTTAATTTTAAAATCAAAATCACTTTCTATTACATGATCAATGTATGACTCTAACTTGTTCAGCTTAATTATAGATACATTATCTATATCTATAATAACAGGATTGCCAGATTTTGTATTAACACTCATACCATTTGCATTATTTGTAATTGGTAAATAATTTATATATCCATTCGAATCAGTTTCATTATTTAAAAGAACTAAAGATTTCCCATCATTAGTTTTATAAATATCAAGTCTTTCCATTTACTTCACCTCTTATCTCTCAGTTACAATTAAATTCTCTATATCATACCTGCAATCAATCCAATGTTCATATAATCCAATGTTTTCATCTGTTGGCTTCCTTGTTGCTGATGAAATATAATTATCAAATTTAGCAATTGCGTTATACATTTTCTCAAGGTCTTCTTTTGTGATCTCATCAGTACTTCTAAATTCTTTCACTATACCACCTCTTCCATTCTTCCAAGTAAATCATTCTTTACTTCGATTAATGCATTCAGTCTTGATTCAGTTGCAGTAACCTTACAAGCTTCTACACTATAAGTTATTTGCTTTTCTAGCTCAGATTCAAGTCTGTCAATTTCTGTATCAAGCTCACTGATATATTCTTTTATCTTTTCTCTCATATCTGGCTTTTTATGTTTATTGTTATTATATCTTAATTCAAACTCATTTTTATACTCCTCCTCAGTTACAAACATAATTCTTTTCATTACGTGATCTACCATTGCACATCTGTAAATATTTTCTGTGTAAAAAGCATCACCTACATTAAAATTATTCCAATTTATGATGGCTCGTTTATCATTCATCGTTTTATTCACATCGCCAAGCATTTCATCTGGGCAATTTAATAAATATCCATAACTGTCTAAATTTTTATTTTCCATTTTTCCACCTCCAATCACCAAGGAAAGTTAAATTTCTTTGCTTTTACTCACAAAAATTTTTAGCCCATAAGATAGTTCCATCATTATTGCAAGTTAATTCAATACCATATTTTGTTTTAAACCATATGTCAAGCCATTCAAAGAAGTCTTTTGTAACATTAATAATGCAGCTACTAACACAATTCATATTTGGCAATGCAATTTCCATCTGCGGAATACGTGAATATTCTGTTGCCCCCTCATATTCATATCTGAATGGGCAACCCTTAACCGCTAATTCGTTATTCAATTCCATTACCATTTCTCTTGTTATCTTCATACTATTACCTCCATTCTTAAACCCATAGTAAACTTAGATTTTATGGGATTTTACATAATCCCAAGTTACATTATTCAAGATGTGTAATTTTTATTAAAGGGAATTATAATACTTAATAATATCTGAATCTGTAGCATAATAATCCTCCCAGCCTGAAACAGTATAAGATTTACCATTTTTAATATCAAATACAATTCCCTGAACTTCTTCTTTTGTTAATTTATATAAGCACTTAAATGTAATCATATTCATACCTCCCAAAGAAAACTTGGTTTACTTGGTTTATTCAATTGACTTGTCTAACTTTTTCCCATATACATCTACATAACCACCATAAGTAGTTCCATCTTCGTCATACCAAAAATACCATTCTGTATTTGTTATTCTCTTGATACTTATATCAGATGTTTTTGTATTATTTATCCATTTTTCTGCTTCTTTAATAGCAACATTCTCATCCGAATATATTCCAAGTACCCTTGCGTTTGCTTCTGGGTGTTCTCCTTTATTATTAATTACTGTATGTACTATTGTATATAACATGTCATCCACTCTCCAATCTACTTAATTCCAGTTTCCTTACACAATTCTAAAAACTCATCCTGGCTAATTTGCATTTCTGGTTTAATAGTTGTCTCATAATAGTGAATTGTATCGGCTGTAAGATTATAATTCTTATCAGACTTTGCAAGATCAACCATTGATTCCAATGTAAATTTTACGATTCCTATGTATGTCTTCTTGTCTATTTTATCCATATTATTCACTCCAATCTTCAACTGAATCTATTCCAGTCCAATCATTTTCTCAAAATACATTGCTGCTTTACCATTTGCGCCTTCGTATTTACGTCCAATACAACCAATTAATGCCGAGTCTAAAGACATATAAGAATTATTTGTATCAGCATAATTAATATATGTATGCCATAAATGTTTAGGTGCAGTTTTGCTTTCGTATTCTATAATTTGATATTCTCCAATACAATGTACATCAATCACTTTGCCCCATGTAAATTCTTCCCTTATTAATTCCAGTTTTTCATCAGGTGTCGCTTCTCTTACATCACTATCAGTGATTGTATCCAGTAAACTAAATGAACAACTTCCATAATTACATGGATGGAACTTAAAATCATTTTCGCTTTTTACTACTGTTCCAATCTGATTTTTATATATAACAATATCTCCGTATTTCATATATTTTCGCCTCCATTCTTCCAATGAAACTATTATTTCAATAAAATTCTTCCCTTCTCCCACAGATACCACGTTCTAAATTCCATTGGCGAAGGTTCATTCATCAATTTATCAAGTTCATCCGGGCTAATCATATCCATAACTTCACTGATTCTTTTATCCAAATCTTCTGGAATGTGCAATGGAGTAGCCTTCTTTACTAACAATGTAAGATATTTTATTGGAAATATCTCTGAATTTTGATATATATCATGTTTTCCTCCATTTAAAAATTTTTGCAAGTCTCTGTAAACTCCACCAATTAAAATAGCTGTTTTTTTATCATATACCATGATATTTTCCTCTCTTTCTATTTATTCTCTAAAACAATGTTAATACAAGGAATTCTATATGAATAATCTCTGTTTCCACCAAAATCGTGATCTGACATTCTAATCACAAGATTTTTATTCTTGTAATCACTTTCTTCATATTCAGAATATGTATCTGTAGTGTTAATCCCTCTAATTGTTTCTCCGATATTAAGAAATCTATCAATATTATTCTCTGCAACAGGAACGTTTGTATTCAAATATACAGACAAGCTACTTCTCGAAAATTCAACATTATAATCAATATTGTCTGGAAATTTTTGAACAATATTTGAATATCCTTCAGACAGTCTTTTAATTTTATTCATTTGTCTTTTGTAAGGCTCATATGTATCTTCCATATCTATGTCAATCACTTCGCAAATAAAACTATAATGATTTTGATATGTATTATAATCCATTAGATAATCTGAATTTACATCATCTCTAATTTCCTTAAAGTCATTCTCATCCACTTCATCCAAAAAAGTTTTCAAATTAGACTTAAAAATATTACTCCAATATTCTTTTGTTTCCATGTCTTTATTTTTGCAAATCGCATTTTTAAAAAATTCTGCTGTTAATTTGTCTTTTTTCATTTTAATCACCTCATTGACATATTTAATATTTAATGCTATTATATTTTTTGTGTTGGAAGATTAGGTTTAGTAACTTTTCAAATTACGTGACTAATTAAACAGAGAAGGTGATCCCTTCTCTGTTTTTATTTTACACAATTCCTTCCCCATAAGTCGTTTAATACTTTCTGATCACTTGGCAGATTCGAATAACTAATTCCAATAGTCTGCAACTTATAATATTCTTCTTTCGTAATGTCGATTCCATAATCGCCTTTAACAGTTTCTCTATAACCGAATTTATCCTGGCATTCAGGTCTGAAGTACCATTTCTTATAAATCGGTTTATCTCCATGTTCCCACGCAAAAAGACAAGTAATTGTTCTACCAGTAGCAATCTCCGTTGTAACCGATCTTCCAAAATAAGGATTGTACTGCATATAAGCTAATTTGCCACGCTCAATTGCATCTTGCTTTTCACGTTCACTCATTTCGAATAACTGCTGTGTACCCCTCCCATAAGAAGTATCATACACTTTACTGCTATTCACACCAACAGTTGAATATAACTTAACTCCATTTCTATCAGTTGTCTCAACTCTCTTTACTCGCTCACCATTGATGTAATCATTGCACAATCTGTCCATATAATGCACGTTCCCATTTTCATCAACTCTACGAGTAGTTTTCTTCATATCATAATTATCTTTAGCTGCCTTTGCAGCACTTCCTGCATAAATTCCTAAGAATGCCAATAGTCCACCGAACATATTCATCAACAACCTTTCTTATTTTATATTACTATTTTCTCCACTTTTCCATTTCATCAACAGACTTCTTATTAAGGTTATCATACATATCCTGTCTCTTACGAGATTCTTCCTTTTGGTGCGCTTTCCAAGGAAGATAAATACATAAATATCCTGCAATTAAAAATCCGATTAACTGTGCCATAATAATTACCTCCATTATAATTGTTTACGTTCCTATTACTGTTATTTTAATTTTATCATACAATCTTAAATTTTGCACTATATATCCAAGTATTAAAATGATCCATATTTAGTAACTTTAATACGTCCTCAAAACCTTTAATGATATCCGTTGCAAACAAAAATCCTTTACTGTATCCCTCGTAATTATTATTAGGAATAATTGTAAGATACTTTCCGTTCTTATGTACTTCATGTCCTCTTTTAGACATCTCCTTCTTAAATTCTTTGTAATTAAACATAGTAATTATCATTCCTTTCCATAAAAATAAGAGATTGAATATCCAACCTCTTACATATTCTCCAAGTAAATTTCCGATTCATTGAATTATTTCCCTTTGTATTTTAATGGATATTTTGATAAATCCAAATATTCTGGGCAGTAAATACATGGTACATATTCTCTAAAATCATCATAATACCATGCTTTCCACAAAGTTGTACCTTTCTTTGCTAATTCCCTTGTTGCTTCCTGAAATGAATCTGCTAAATCCATATGATACACTTCCATATTTTCTCTTGTACGTTCCAAAATCTTTTTTGGTACTCGTTTTATAAAATCATTCTCATCAAATACTGTTTGGCTCATAATTATTTCCTCCATTTCTAAAACAAGAAATCATCCTTTCATTCGACTTAGATACTATTCCATATCAAAGTCAAACATTCTTCAAATGTACCCGTATATAAGTCTTTTGCTTCTTTTGTATCATCGCCACAATCATACACTTCATATCCGTTTAGTCCTTGTGTGATAAAATACTCATCATTAACAATCCAATTTTCCATTTCTAATACAATATTCATGTAGCCACCTTACTTTCCAATAAATATTTTTCTATTCATTTACTCATCAAGAATACCTATCATAGATGGTATCTGACACACTTTTAGCTCACCATCAAATAATTCTCTATGTTCTCTGGATTCAAAATATCTTTTTGCTTTATTATAAGCATCTTTTTTTGAATCTGCTTTTACTTCAATCATTCTATCGTGGAATATTGCTATATAATTTCCATCCTTAATTCTTACCATCATATCTCTCCTTATAACAAATCCTGAGCGTTGGAAATCCTCATTTCATTGTACTTCTCATTTCATTAATCCATTCTTTTGCATCAAGAATAGGTTTTAAATTACATCCTGTTACGTAAATCATTCCATAACTTCCAGATAAAATTGCTCTCTGTCCAGCTTCATTAAAGTCATTTAATGCAACGCCACATTCTCTTGCCAATCGTAAATGCCCTTTTTTCCCAAAATAAATACTATCGGGATTATTAAGATGTTGTACAACCGCACTTCTCATATTTTGCAATATTCTTCTGCTTCTTTGACTCCAAGCATATTATTTCCTCCATTCTAAAAGCCTTGTAAACTCTTGATTCATACTTTGCATTCTCTATATTCTTTTTCAGTTAATAGTCCTTCATCGAACATATTTTCAAGCGTTCTATATACAGCATTAGCTCTCCAACTTGCATATGAAAAACCATCAAACTCTCCGATAAGTGCATCTCTGTTTTCTTCACTTTGTTTTTCTAATTTTTCTGCTAATATGAAATTGCGAAAGAAATATGCTTTATACATAGCTGCTTTAATTCTAAGATTCTCAACTTCATATTCCTGAGAAACTAATTTCTCTTGAGATTCTAATAACTGTAATCCCAGATTCCCTAATGAACTTCTTTCGATTCTGTTTCCAAAATAAGTATAATTCATAAATCATCACTCCTTAATCTACCTGAATAATCAATCTAATCTGCCTTTCACCTACACAATCAATAACAATTCCGCTATCTATTGTGATATATTCTTCCGGATAACGACCAACTCTTTTAATTTCAGGTGCATCGCCAGTTTTCATTTTGTCATTGAAGAAATCAAACAATTCGTTCTCAACAGATTGTCTTGTAACTTCTTTTACAATCTCAAATCCACTATGACAGAATCCTGTTTCTTCAGACAGCCAATCAGAAATCTCTTCCGTTGTATACTCTCTATCTGCACTATAATATTCTGCCAATTCATCAGGAATAATCATTTCCGTTGGCAAATCCTGCAATACTTCTTCGTCTCCGTCTGTGTCCCATTTAATATTTATTGCTTTTAACATAATCATCACTCCTTATCCAATTTTTGTAATTTCCATATAGCAACCATTCATAGCTTTATCATACTGCCTAATATCATAGAGCCAACTAAACGGAATTTTAACAGTTCCTTCTTTTTTCAATTTTTCCATTACTTTCCCAATAGAAAAATATCCCTGCATCCAACCATAACCCGATAAATACTGTTGTCTATCCAAATCACACAACCTGTCATGATATTTGATTGTATTTTTCTTTAGAAATTTAATATATCTATCAGATAATCCATAATTTTCTTCTGGGTTATCATCACTGTATTCCGACATAACAAATGAATTTCCATGGAATAACTCAAGTTGCCACATTACTTCTCTCATATTATAAAGAGTTCTCGTTATTCCGTTTATTGCAATCATATAATCGTTTCGAGTCCCAGGTTTCCAATTCTTTTTACTACATCTTCCGCATTTATATGTATCTGTGTTAATTATCATTTTATATCTTGCCATATAATCAACCATCCTTTCTAACAAATTCCATTCTCTCTAAATTCTCTTAATAGTCCATATCTTCTACCTAAATTATAAAAATAATCTCCATAAGCTGCGAGTTCACCCCATGTATAGTTATGATTGCAAAAATCTAATTGCCAATCAATTGCTTCTTGCCTTACTTCTGCTTTCCGTTTTTGGTAATTGCCCATAATTATCAACCATCCTTTCTCTCATATAAACATATCTCTTCTGGATATGCAGCAATTTTATCTCCGTTCTCAAACTGAATGTGCCACATAGGTAAGCATTCAAGATCAGCTCCATTTTCTTTATCTTCTGTAATTTCTTTTACTCTACCAAGTACAGTGAATTTCATTCCTAAATACTTCTTTTCCCCTGTATATGGAGTACCAAAAGTATCTGCAAATCCAATGTGCTCATATAATTCAAAACAATCATTTACAAAATTTCTTTCTTCACTTTCCGTCAAATCATCCCTTGTTATATATGGATTATCAAATCCATATGCTTTATGTAATTCTTTAAAATTTTTATACATATCCAATCACTCCAATCTTATTTTGAAATTGCTATTTCATAT